>Ga0065721_10050712_pt1 | contig 18363 bp, 16 predicted proteins | sample Mesricmetagenome_FD_59108 | JGI IMG/M metagenome (GOLD analysis project Ga0065721, IMG submission 59108) | Mesophilic microbial community from rice straw/compost enrichment Sample: eDNA_1 v2 (version 2) | ecosystem: Engineered > Solid waste > Grass > Composting > Bioreactor | place: USA: Davis... | reverse complement strand
CCAGGCCCGCGAGACCCGCGCCGGCCTCCAGGCCCGCGCCGAAGCCGCCGCCGACAAGCTGGCCGAGGCCGAGGCGACCGTGCGCGACACCGCCCAGATGTCGCCGGAAGAGCTGGGCCGGAAGCTGACCGACGACGCCATCGCCCGCCCGCCCGACGCCGCCGGCGCCGAGAGCCTGCTGTTCGGCCTGGAGCGCGAGCGCGAGGCCCTGGGCGCCGTCAACCTGCGCGCAGAGGACGAGGCGAGCGAATACGCCGACCGCCTCCAGAGCATGAAGTCCGAGCGCATCGACCTGACCCAGGCGATCGCCAAGCTGCGCGACGGCATCGACGAGCTGAACGCCGAGGGGCGCGAGCGGCTGGTGGCGGCCTTCGACGTCATCAACGAGAACTTCAAGGCCCTGTTCGAGGCCCTGTTCGACGGCGGCCAGGCCGAGTTGAAGCTGGTCGAGTCGGACGATCCGCTGGAGGCGGGGCTAGAGATCTACGCCTGCCCGCCCGGCAAGCGGCTGTCGGTCATGAGCCTGATGTCGGGCGGCGAGCAGGCCCTGACGGCGGCGGCCCTGATCTTCGGCGTCTTCCTGGCCAACCCCGCCCCCGTCTGCGTGCTGGACGAGGTGGACGCGCCGCTGGACGACGCCAACGTCGACCGCTTCTGCCGGATGCTGGACGAGATGAGAAAGCGCACCGACACCCGCTTCATCGTCATCACCCACAACCCGGTCACCATGAGCCGCATGGACCGCCTGTACGGCGTCACCATGCCCGAGCGCGGCATGAGCCAGCTGGTCAGCGTGGACCTGCACCAGGCGGAGACGCTGGTCGCGTGATCGCGGTTTCTTGACCTTGTCTCTCCCTCCCCTTCAGGGGAGGGTGGTCGAGCGAAGCGAGACCGGGTGGGGGCGGCCCAGAATGGCCAGGATCGCCAAGGCCAGAGCCATGCGGAAGGCCATGAGCCCGCCTGAAGCCCGACTGTGGCTGGCGCTCGGCCGCCTCCGCGCCCGAGGGTTCCACTTTCGACGCCAACATCCTCTCTATGGCTACTATCTCGACTTCGCCTGTCTCTCGCGGGGTCTGGTGGTGGAGGTCGACGGTGGATCGCATGAGGGGCGCGGGGACTGGGATGCAGCCCGCGACGCCGCCCTTGCGCGCTCCGGATTAAAAACACTTAGAATCCCAGCTTCAGAGGTTCGTGACTGCTTGCCGGAAGTGATGGATTTCATTCTTCGGGAACTGGCGGCGGCCGCCCCCACCCGGTCGCTGCGCGACCACCCTCCCCGGAACGGGGAGAGAGATTAGGCGTATCCTCCCCCTGCGGCCATTCGATCCGATCCCGCGGCAGGGCCTCGCGGCAGTGGTCGCGCATGAAGGCCATGAGCTTTTCGCGTATCTCGCAGCGCAGGTCGAAGGCGACGCCGGCGGAGCGGGCGCTGGCCAGGCAGCGGACCTGGAGCACGCGCTCGGTGATGTCCGTCACCTGCATGACCTGGACCTCGCCGTCCCAGTGTTTCGACGCCCGGACGATGTCCTCGAACGCCGCGCGCAGCCGGTCGATCGGCGCCTCGTAATCGACGTAGAAGAAGGCCGAGCCGATCAGGCGGGCGTTCTCGCGCGTCCAGTTCTGGAAGGGCGTGGTGATGAAGTAGGACAGCGGCAGGACCATGCGCCGCCAGTCCCAGATCTTGACCACGACATAGGTGGAGGTGATCTCCTCGACGTTGCCCCACTCGCCCTCCACGATGACGGCGTCGTCGATGCGGATGGGCTGGGTCAGGGCGATCTGGATGCCGGCGACCATGTTGGTCAGGATCGGCTGCAGCGCCAGACCGGCGATGATGCCGACCACGCCGGCCGAGGCCAGCAGGCTGACGCCCCACTGGCGGAAGCCGGAGATGGTCATCAGGGCCAGGCCGACGGTGACGATGAACAGCACCACCTTGGCCACCCGCTGCAGGATGCGGGTCTGGGTCAGGTGCTTGCGGGCGACGAGGTTGTCCTCGGTGGCGATGTTGAACCGCTTCAGGTGCATCACCGTCCACATGTCCAGCACGCCCGACGCCAGCCAGCCGAGCGTCAGGATGAACAGGAAGATCAGGACGTCGCGGACGTCCTCGGACGGGGCCGGATCCATGGGGGAGACGGTCACGCCGATGCCGACGCCGATGATGATGATCAGGACGCGCAGCTTGGTGCGGGCGCGCTCGACCACGCCGCGCCAGAAGACGTCCCGGTTGCGGACGATGCGGCGCAGGACGCCGAAGGCGATCTTGTGCGTCAGCCAGCCGCCGCCGACGAAGACCAGCAGCACCAGGGCGATCACGACCCATTCCGGCAGCCAGTCGAAACGGCGCCACAGCGCGATGATCTCGCGGGTGAGGTTGGTGATTTCGGGAGGCATCGCTTCCTAACGCATCACGGCCGGGGCGGTTGTCATTCTCTCCCTCCCCGTCCGGGGAGGGTGGTCGCGCAGCGACCGGGTGGGGGCGGCCCGGCAGGGACGCACCTGCCGACTGACGAAGGGTTGGCGACGCTTCGCCCTGCCGCCCCCACCCGGCTTCGGCTGCGCCTCAGCCACCCTCCCCCGCGGGGGAGGGAGAGATATTGGCCGTCGCCTCCACCAGATCCGCCAGGCGCCGGGCGGCGTCGGGGATGGCGACGGAGCGGGCGGCGGCGGACATCGCCGAAAGGCGCGCCGGGTCGGACAGGACGCCTTCCAGCGCGGCGGTCAGGCGGTCGACGGTCAGCTCGTCCTCAAGGATGACCTGGGCCGCGCCGGCGTCGACCAGGGCCTTGGCGTTCAGCCGCTGGTGGTCGTCGGTGGCGATCTTGAGCGGGATCAGGATCGACGGCAGGGCGGCGACGGCCAATTCAGCGCAGGTCGAGGCGCCGGAGCGGCCCACCACCAGGTGGGCGCGCGACAGCCGCTCGGCCATGTCACGGAAGAAGGGCGCGACCTCGGCCTCGATCCCGGCCTCCAGATAGATCTGGCGGGCGGCCTCCAGCGTTTCGGGCCGCGACTGCTGCTGCACTTTCAGACGGCGGCGGATCGCCTCGGGCAGGGCGGCCAGGGCGCGGGGCGTGGTCTCGGACAGAATTCGGGCGCCCTGGCTTCCGCCAGTGACGAGGACGTGGATCGAGCCTTCTTCGGCGGGGGCCACGTAGGGCCGGTCGAACAGGGCGCGGATGTCGGCGCGCACGGGCGAGCCGACGACATGGGCGCGGCCCTGAACCGCCGCCGGAGCGCGTTCCAGCGTCGGAAAGGACGAAGCCACCGCCTTCACATGGGGCGCCAGGGTGCGGTTGGTGCGGCCCAGCACGGCGTTCTGCTCATGGATTACGGTCGGCCGGCCCGAGACGACGGCCGCAACCAGCGCCGGGGCGGAAGGGTAGCCGCCGAAGCCCACCACCACGTCGGCGCCCAGCCGGTCGAAGGCCGACCGGGCCTGCATCACCCCTCGGAAGATGGCGACGCCCGCCTTGACCAGGCCCAGCGGGCCGGAGCCGGTCGCGGCGTCCAACGCCAGCCGCTCCTCGGCCGGAAAGGCGTGGGCGTACTGTTCCCCGCGATGGTCGGTGGCCAGCACCACGCGCCAGCCGCGGGCGGCCATCTCCCTGGCCAGGGCCTCGGCGGGAAACATGTGGCCGCCGGTGCCGCCGGCGGCGACGACGCAGAGCTTGGTCATGGAGGGCTCCGAAAAAACACCGTCTGAATAGTGCGAAATCTGCTTTTCCCGCCCTGCTGACGAGCGCATTGGATGGGATCATTACACGGTTTCAGGACGTATAGGTCGATCAGCGTCGCGAAGCGCTATGGCCTTGATAAGGCTCCAGTCCTTGCCGCAATACGCGATGGTTTGCTGCCTTCTTCCCGTCATCCTCGCCCTTGTGGCGAGGATCCATACGCCAGGTATCGACGATGGCGCGCAAGCGGCGAGACCTGAGTCTATGGATCCTAGGCACAAGGCCTAGGATGACGACAGCAAGAGATCACATCAGACGCCGCCGGCGGCCCGGCAGGCTGGCCCCCGGCTCATAGGCGCCCGGCCGGCGGCGGGTCAGGGCCAGGGCGAAGCCCATGGTCAGGCCCATCGCCAGCATGGATGAGCCGCCATAGCTGATGAAGGGCAGGGTCATGCCCTTGGTCGGGATCAGGTTCAGGTTCACCGCCACATTGATGCAGGCCTGAAGCCCGATCAGCATGAACAGGCCGGCCGCCGCCGTCTGCTCGAACGGGTCGGTCAGCTTCATCGCCCGGCGCATGCCGCGGATGACAATGAAGGCGTAGAGGCCGATCATCAGCAGGCTGAGGACCAAGCCGAACTCCTCGGCGCCGACGGAATAGATGAAGTCGGTGTGCAGGTCGGGCACGTGGCGCTTCATCACCCCCTCGCCCACTCCGCGGCCCAGGAGGCCGCCCGCGCGGATGGCCTCGGACGCGGCGTCGATCTGGTGGGTGTCGGTGCTCTCGGGCGAGAAGAAGCGGCTGAGGCGGTCGCGCATGTGGCCGAAGACGAAATACAGCGACACCAGTCCCGCCATGCCCAGACTGGCCAGGACCGCCATCCACTTGAACGGCACCCCGGCCATGAAGAAGACGGCCATGAAGGTGGTGGTTATCAGCAGGGTCTGGCCGATGTCGGGCTGGATCAGCAGCAGGCAGACCGTCAGGGCGTAGAATCCGAACGCGATGGTCACGCCGGGCACGCCCTGGCCCTTCTGCGCCTCGGCGAACATCCAGGCGGCGAAGACGATCAGACCGGGCTTGGCGAATTCGGACGGCTGCAGGCTGAACGGCCCCAGGTTCACCCATCGGGCGGCGCCCTTCACCGTGTCGCCGATGAACGGCAGGGCCATCATCACCACGATAGCGCCCAGCAGCGCCAGCAGGGCGATCCGCCGCACGCCCCGCGGCGACATTAGCGAGGTGGTCAGCATGGCGACCAGGCCGGCGCCGGCGAAGACCATCATGCGCCAGGAATAATGGAAGGGATCGGTGATCGATTCATCGGCCAGGATCGCCGCCGGGCTGGAGGCGAAGCTGAGCGCCACGCCCAGGGCCATCAGGGTCAGGGCCGCGCCCAGCAGGCCCCGGTCGACGGTCCAGAACCAGCGGGCGACCAGGCTCTGGTCGTTGCGCGAGAAGGCGGGAACGTAGGACGCGCTCATGATGCGGTCTCCGGCGCGGCGCCGAGGTTGAGGGCGGCGGCGCGGAAGGCTTCGCCCCGCGCCTCGAAGTCGGGATATTGGTCGAAGCTGGCGCACGCGGGCGACAGCAGGACGATCTGGTCGCCCCCGGCCGAGGCGGCGTCGGCCGCGGCGGCGGCGACAGCGGCCTCCATCGTCTTCGAGACGACGTGGGGCGTTTCGCCCAGCGTGAAGGCGAAGGCTTCGGCCGCCTCGCCGATCAGATAGGCCTTGGCGATGCGGGGAAAAAGGTCGGCCAGGTCGTCGATGCCGCCGTCCTTGGGCTTGCCGCCCGCGATCCAGAAGACGGAAGGGTAGCTGGACAGGGCCTGACGCGCGGCGTCGGCGTTAGTGGCCTTGGAATCGTTGATGAAGCGCACCGGGCCGATATGGCCGATCGCCTCCATGCGGTGGGCCAGACCGGGGAAGGTCAGCAGGCCCTCGACGGCGGCGTCGTGGGAGACGCCCAATGCGCGCGCCGTGGCGTAGGCGAAGGCGGCGTTCTGGGCGTTGTGACGACCGGGCAGCGAGCGGGCGGCGGTGAGGTCTGCCAGGATTCCGCCTTGCCAGCGGATCAGCCCCGGCTCCGCTTCGATACCGCTCATCTCGGCTTCAGCTGCTGGTGAGTTCTTTCGCCGATCTGATGGATGGGTGGAGACAGCGATCACATGACCACACAGGCGGGCCTCGATCTCCCGCCCCCACACGTCATCGACACCGACAATCGCTGTACCGTCCGGCCCCTGGGCCTGGAAGATGCGCCGCTTGGCCGCGACATAGCCCTCCATGCCGCCGTGGCGATCCAGGTGGTCGGGGCTGATGTTGGTCAGGATGGCGACGTCGGGGGCGAAGGTGGTGGTCAGGTCCAGCTGGTAGCTGGAGACCTCGATGACATAGACCGCCTCGGGCGTCGGCGCCGGCAGGGCCAGGACGCCGATGCCGATGTTGCCGCCGACATGGACCTTCAGACCGGCCTGTTTCAGCACCCAGCCGATCAGGGCGGTGATGGTGGACTTGCCGTTGGTGCCGGTGACGGCGACGACCCTGGGGCGGGCGTCTTGCGGCAGGGCGGCGACGGCGCGGGCGAACAGTTCGATGTCGCCGATGACCGGCACGCCCGCCTCGTGCGCGCGGTCCACCGTCCAGTGCGGCTTCGGGTGCGTCAGCGGCGCGCCCGGCGACAGGACCAGGGCGGCGAAACCGGACCAGTCGGCGACGGTCAGGTCCTCGACGGGGAACCTTTCCGCCTCGGCCTGCATCCGGCCCGAGACGCCGTCGTCCCACAGGATGGGGATCGCGCCCCCGGCCTGGAGCGCGCGCGCGGCCGTGATCCCCGACCGTCCCAGGCCGAAGACCGCGACCCGCCTGCCCTCATAGCCGGGAACGGGGATCATCGGATCAACGCAGCTTCAGCGTCGACAGGCCGACCAGGGCCAGGGCGCCGGCGATGATCCAGAAGCGGATGACGACGGTCGATTCCGGCCAGCCCATCTTCTCGAAATGGTGGTGGACCGGGGCCATCAGGAAGATGCGCTTCTTGGTCAGCTTGTAGTAGCCGACCTGGATCATGACCGAGGCCGCCTCGGCCACGAACAGGCCGCCGACGATGCCCAGGACCAGCTCGTGCTTGGTCGTCACGGCGATGGCGCCCAGCGCGCCGCCCAGGGCCAGCGATCCGGTGTCGCCCATGAAGATCTTGGCCGGCGGGGCGTTGTACCACAGGAAGCCCGCCCCCGCGCCGATCATGGCCGCGCAGAAGATGGCCAGCTCGCCCGAGCCGGGCACGTGGTGGATCTGCAGATATTCCGAGAAGACGAAGTTGCCCGCCAGGTAGCTGATCACCCCGAAGGCGGCCGCCGCCATCATCACCGGAACGGTCGCCAGGCCGTCCAGCCCGTCGGTCAGGTTCACCGCGTTGGAGAAGCCGACGATGGTGAACGCGGCGAAGGCCACATAGAACCAGCCGATGTTCAGCAGCACCGCCTTGAAGAACGGAAAGGCGATCGAGGTCTCCAGCCCCGGCGAGGTGGGCGAGCGGGTCATCCACAGCACGGTCAGCACGCCGGCGATCACCGCCACCAGGGTCTGGGCGGCCAGCTTCTGCTTGGAGGTCAGGCCGGCCGAGGTCTGTTTGGTCACCTTGGCGTAGTCGTCGATGAAGCCCAGCACGCCGAAGGCCGCCGTCACGCCGGACACGATCCAGATGTAGGGATTGGTCAGGTCGCCCCACAGAAAGACCGACACGCCGATGCCCGCCAGGATCATCAGCCCGCCCATGGTGGGGGTGCCGACCTTGGACAGGTGGCTGACGGGACCGTCGTCGCGGATCGGCTGGCCCCGGCCCTGCTTGGCGCGGATCCAGTTGATGAAGCGGCTGCCCATCGCCACCGCCACGATCATCGCCGTGGCCAGCGCCAGGGCGACGCGCACGGTCTGATACTGGATCAGGTTCAGCAGCGGATACTGGTGCGCGATGTCGGCGTAGTAGAGGTACAGGAGATAGAACATCGTGTTTTCCCTATCGCGTCGCGCGCGGCGCGCCGCTGCTTGAGGGGGCGCTTTCGGCGCTTTGCAGATCGGCGAGGGCCTGGGCGACCAGCGACGCCTTCGACCCGTTCGAACCCTTGACCATGACGATGTCGCCGGGGCCGACCAGCATCGCCGCGTCGGCGGCCAGTTCGGCCGCCGTCTCGCGCCACAGGCCCTGGCGCGAGGCCGGCAGGGCGTCGTAGAGCCAGCGCATCTCCGGCCCCGCGGCATGGACCAGGTCCAGGCCCGCCGCCTCGATCGGTCCGGCCAGACCCTGGTGCAGAGCGCGGCTCTGGTCGCCCAGCTCGAGCATGTCGGTCAGGACCACGATCCGGCGGCCGGGCGCGAGGCGCGCGCCCAGGGTCCGGAAACCGGCCGCCATCGACAGCGGATTGGCGTTGTAGCTTTCGTCGATCAGGGTGAAGGCGCCGCCGGGCACGGCGACGGTGCGGGTCTGTCCGCGCCCGGCCAGGGGCTGAAAGCCGGCCAGGGCCTGCAAGCCCGTCTCCAGCGGCACGTCCAGGGCGTCCAGCATCAAGAGGACGCACAGGCTGTTCAGGCCCCAGTGCGCGCCGGACTGCGCCAGGCGGTATTGCAGCGGCTTGCCGAACAGTTCGGCGGAGACGGTCGCGCCCTCGGCGTCGGGGCGGAAGTCCAGCAGGCGGGCGTCATGGCCGGAGTCGGAGCCGAACACGACCAGGCGCGCGCCGACCGATCTGGCGCGGTCGCACAGCACGCCGGAGAAGGCGACGTCGCCGTTGGCCACGGCGGTTCCGCCGGGCACCAGGCCGTCGAAGATGGAGGCCTTCTCGCGCGCCACGCCGGCCTCCCCGTCCGCGAAAGCCTCGATATGGACCGGGCCGACGGTAGTGACGCAGGCGGCGTGGGGTTGGACGAAGCGCGACAGGGGGGCGATCTCGCCGGGCGCGTTCATGCCGATCTCGAACACGGCGCGCTGGGTCTCGACCGGCATTCGCGCCAAGGTCAGGGGCACGCCGATATGGTTGTTGTAGCTCTTGATCGAGGCGTGGGCCGGGCCGGCCAGGTCCAGGCCCGCCTTGATCGCCTGGGTCACGCTGGTCTTGCCGACGCTGCCGGTGACGGCGCCGCGCTTCACATGGGGAGCGCGTTCGCGGGCGGCGACGCCCAGCCGTTCCAGCCCGCGCAGCGTGTCCTCGACCATCACCGTAGGTCCGCCGTCGACCGGGCGGTCGACCAGGGCGGCGGCGGCGCCCGCGGCGAAGGCGGCGGCGGCGAACTCATGCCCGTCGCGCGCGCCATGAAGGGCCAGAAACAGATCGCCGGGAACAACCTCGCGGCTGTTGTAGGTCAGGCCGCCGATGGGAGCGTCGTCTCCGCCCAGCACCCCGTTCACGGCGGCGGCGACTTCGGCGGCCGTCCAGAGCGGGCGCGCGGCGTTATCAGGCATGGATGGACAGGGCCTCGGACGCGACGGACACGTCGTCGAACGGGTGGGTCACGCCGCCGACGATCTGCCCCTGCTCATGCCCTTTTCCGGCGATCACCACCACATCCCCGTCGCGCATAATTTCGACGGCGGCGGCGATGGCGGCGCGGCGGTCGCCGATCTCCATCGCCTCGGGGCAGCCGGCTCTGACCTCGGCCCGGATGGCGGCGGGGTCTTCCGAGCGCGGATTGTCGTCGGTGACGATGGCGACGTCGGCCAGGCGGCCGGCGATGGCGCCCATCTGGGGCCGTTTGCCCCGGTCGCGGTCGCCGCCGGCGCCGAAGACGACGATCAGCCGCCCGGTCGCGTGCGGGCGCAGCGCCGTCAGCACCGTCTCCAGTCCGTCGGGCGTGTGGGCGTAGTCGACATAGACCTCTCCGCCCCGCGCGCCGCCGCTGACGCGCTCCAGCCGCCCGCGCGCACCGCTGAGGCTTTCCAGGGCGGCGATCACCACGTCCGGCCGGTCGCCGGCGGCGATGCACAGGCCCGCCGCCACCAAGGCGTTCGACGCCTGGAAGGCGCCGGCCAGGGGCAGCAGCACCTCGTGGATCTCGCCGCGCGCGTCCAGGGTCAGGCGCTGGCCCTCCGGCGTGGCGACGCGGCCGATCAGGGTCAGGTCGCGCCCGCGCTCGCCCACCCCCATCACGCCCAGGCCCGCCATGATGGAGGCGGAGGCGAAGGCGGAATAGGCGTCGGAATCGGCGTTCAGCACCGCCGTCCGCCCGCGCGGCAGCAGGGTGTCGAACAGACGCAGCTTGGCGGCGCGATAGGCCGCCATGTCGCCGTGATAGTCCAGATGGTCCTGGGTCAGGTTGGTGAAGGCCGCCGCCTTCAGCGCCACCCCGTCCACCCGCCGCTGGTCGATGCCGTGCGATGACGCCTCCAGCGCCAGGTGGGTGACGTCCTTCCTGGCCAGCTCGGCCATCAGGCGGGCGGCCTCGGCGGCGTCGGGGCTGGTCAGGCCGGGGCCGGTCAGGGCGTAGGTCTTGTCGCCCTTCTGGCCGACCAGGCCCAGGGTGCCCATGCTGGCCGACTTGTGGCCGACGGCGGCCCAGATCTGGCGACAGAAGGTGGCGACCGAGGTCTTGCCGTTGGTGCCGGTCACGGCCACGCAGGTCTTGGGCTGGGCGCCGTAGAAGCCGCGCGCCGCCAGCGCATAGGCCCGGCGCACGTCGCCCGAGGTGACCAGCACCGGCGCGGCCTCCGCCGGAGTGTCGACCGGCGCCAGCACGGCCGCCGCGCCCTGGGCCAGCGCCTGGGGGATGAAGGCCCGGCCGTCCGCCGCCGTGCCCGGCAGGGCCACGAACAGGGCGCCCGGCTGGACCTCGCGGCTGTCGGCCGTGACGGCCGTGATCACCGGGTCCGAGACCACGTCGCGCCGCAGCAGGTCGGAGAGGCGCATCTGGGCGGCGGGGGCGCTCATCGACCGTCGCCCTCCACGTCCTGGTAGGCGGCGATCTTCTGGCCGTCGGCTGTGCGCCAGTGGTCGGCGCGGCGCTGGACGCCCAGGAAGCCGGCGATGCGGTCGGCGACGCGGCCCACGGCCGGCGCGGCCACATAGGCCCCGGTGCGGGGATAGGTCCCCGGCTCGTCCATGACGATCAGGATGGCGTAGCGCTTGGCCGTCAGCGGCCCGTCGACCGGGAAGACGGCCGCGAACGACCCCAGCGCATGGGTCGGATCGTAGCGGCCGTTGAACAGCTTGTTGGCCGATCCGGTCTTGCCCCCGACCCTGAGGCCCGGCGCGTCGGCGAAGCCGCCCGAGCCCTTGACCACGTTGCGGCGCATCAGGTCCAGGATGGTGCGCGAGGTGTCCTCGGTCACGATCTGGCGGGCCTGGGCGTTCGAGGCGCCGCCGCGACGCAAGGACAGCGGCACCATCCGCCCGCCGTTGGTCAGGGCGCCCATGGCCTGGATGACCTGGGCCGGCGTAACCATGATCCCGTAGCCGAACGACAGCGACGCGAGGGTGGAATCGTCCCACCGGCGCGGCACGACCGGGCGGGCGGATTCCTTCAGCTCGACCGAAGAGGCGCGCAGCAGGCCGAAGCGGTCGAAATAGTCGCGCATCCGGTCCGGCCCCATCTTCAGGGCCAGCTGCGACGTGCCGATGTTGGAGGAGTGCAGATAGACCTCCTCCAGCGTCATGACCCGGTTCTGGGCGTGGAAGTCGGTGATCTTGCGATTGCCGATCTGGAAGGCCTGCGACGCGTCGAACAGGGTGTTCATGTCCGCCAGGCCCTGATCGACGCCGGCGGCGACCGTGAAGGTCTTGAACACCGAGCCCATCTCGTAGTGGCCCGAGACGGCGCGGTTCAGCGTCGCCCCGTCGGGCGCCGCGCCACGATGCTGCTGCGAGAAGTTCGGCCAGCTGGCCATGCCCAGGATCTCGCCGGTCTGGACGTCGGTGACGATGCCCACCGCGCCCTTGACCTTGTGCTCGATGGCGGCGGCCGCCAGTTCGTTCTCCAGCACGCCCTGGACGCGCAGGTCGATGGACAGCGGGAAACTCTCGCCCCGGGCGCCGGCGGCGCGGATTTCCTCGTTGAAAGCCAGTTCGGCGCCCGAAATCCCCTGCCCGCCCGTGTCGGCGTCGCCGATCAGGTGCACGGCCGAGGTCCCCAGCGGATAGGCGCGGCGGTCCTCCGGCTCAAAGGTCACCCCGCCCAGGGCCAGGTCGTGGACGGCCGCCTTCTCGCCCGGCGTCAGGCCGTTCAGCACCACCAGGCGGCGCTCGCCGTCCAGCACCTTCCGCAGCCGCTCGGCCGAGACGCGCGGCAAGGCGCGGCGGATCTGGCGGAAGGCCAGGTCGCGGTCCCAGACCTCGCGCGGGTCGATGTAGAGGCCATAGTGGACGATGTTGACCGCCAGCAACTGGCCGTTGCGGTCCGTCAGGTCGCCCCGCACCAGGGCGTTGGGATCGCGCGCCGCCCAGCCGCCGTCATGGCCGGCGAACAGGGCGCGATAGGCGGCGCCGGCCGCCAGCCCCGTGAACACCACCGAAAAGACGATCAGGATCAGGAAGATGCGGACGCGGGTGTCGTCCTCGGGCCGGGCGTCCGCGCGCGCGCGCTCGAAGCCGTGCTCCAGCCGCAGCACCAGTTCGGATAGCGCCCGCCAGAACGGCGAAAGCCGACCCTGAAGGTCGACGCTCGGCTGGGGCCGATAGGCGCGGTGATCGTGGTCCTGGACGCTCACTGGACGACCTCCCCGGACGGGGCGGCCGGAGCCGGGGTCGGGGTCGAAGCCGGCGTCGGGGCGGCGGGCGGCGCCTCCACCTTCAGTTCGGGCAGATCGTCGGCGTCGGCCTGCTTGTGGACGTCGACCGGTCCCAGGCCCATCTGGCGCGACAGCGCCTCCAGCCGGGCGGGCTGCTCCAGGCGCGCGGCCTCGGCCTTCAGCAGGCGCACGCGCTGGGCGTTCTCGCGGATGTCGCGTTCCAGCTCGGCGATGCGGCTGCTCTCGCGCGCGGCGGCGGCCTTGGCGACATAGACCGACATGACCATGACCGCGACCAGGGCCACGCCGATGATCTCGATCCAGCGCACGCCGCGCACCTTCCAGTCGAACAGGCGCTGGAGCAGGGACTTGCGATAGGCGAAGGGGTTGGTCGCGGTCATGCCGCCGCCCTCCACGCCGGGGCGTCGGTGCGAACCGCCGCGCGCAGCTTGGCGGAACGGGCGCGCGGATTTGCGGCGCGCTCCTGCTCGGTCGCCTCGCGCGCGCCCTTGAACTGAAGGACGAAGCTGGGCTTGCGCGTGTCGGTCGCGACCGGGACGTGGCGGGAGCCGCCCGGCGCATTGCCGCTGCGCTCGGCCAGGAAGGCCTTGACGATGCGGTCCTCCAGCGAATGGAAGGTGACCACCGCCAGACGGCCGCCGGGGGACAGGGTCGCCTCGGCCGCCTCGAGCCCGCGCTCCAGCTCGCCCAGCTCGTCGTTCACCGCGATCCGCAGCGCCTGGAAGGTGCGCGTCGCCGGATGGATGGGCGCGCCGCGACGGCCGCCCAGGGCCTTTTCGACCGTCTCGGCCAGGTCCAGGGTGCGGGTAAAGGGCCGTTCGGCCCGGCGGCGCAGGATGGCGGTCGCCACCCGGCCGGACTGACGCTCCTCGCCGTAAAGCTTCAGGATATGGGCCAGGGGGCCGTGGTCCCAGGTGTTGACGATGTCGGCGGCCGTTTCGCCCTCGTCGCTCATCCGCATGTCCAGCGGGCCGTCGCGCATGAAGGAAAAGCCGCGCTCGGCCTGGTCCAGCTGCATGGAGGAGACGCCGATGTCGAAGACGGCGCCGTCCAGCCGATCCGCGCCGCTCTCGGTGAACGCCTCGGCCAGGTCCGAGAAGGGCGTGCGGACCAGCTGGAACCGGCCGGGAAAGTCGTTAGCGACGGCGTCGGCGTGCGGCTGGACCGTCGGGTCGCGGTCCAGGGCGATGACGCGGGCGCCGGTCTTCAGGATGGCGCGGGTGTAGCCGCCGGCCCCGAAGGTGGCGTCGATCATGACGTCGCCCGGCGCGGGGGCCAGGGCCTCGATCACCTCGGCCAGCAGGACGGGGGCGTGGGGGCTCACGATCCGCCCCCCGCCAACTTCATCTGGGCCGCCAGCTTCAGGGCGCCGATCTGGGCCATGCCGGCCTTGGCCAGGGCGCGCTGCTCGGCGCGGCGGGCCGCCCATTTCTCGCGCGACCAGATCTGGAAGCGGTCGTTCAGGCCGACGATGACGACGGTGTCTTCAAGCCCCGCCTCGGCGCACAGGCCTTCGGGCAGGGTGATGCGGCCGCCGGAATCGTAGGCCAGGCGCACCTGCTCGCCCATCACCTGCCACTCCAGGGCCGAGCGTTCCTCGGAGCCGAACGGCAGGGATTCGATCATCTCGGCATAGACGGCGAACAGCCGGTCGCCACCCGCTTCCAGGCAGTCGGCCTCGATGGAGGGAAAGATGAAGACGCCGCCGGCGGCGCCGTTCTCGGCCGTGCGGAAATCGTTGGGGATCAGGAGACGGCGCTTGCCGTCCAGCTGCTTCTCGTAGGTCGAGAGAAACACGCCCTGCCCCATCGGGCCCTTCGGCCCGTCCCTAGATGCCTTGGCGCACGCCCGCCGCGCACGCCTCTCAGCCCCATCTCAGAGGAATGGGATATCATGGGATGAAATGGGTCTCAATGGGACTAACTCACGAACTTAACCATGTTTTGACCTGTAGGGTCCTAATGGTCGCGCAAAAATAGAACATACATCGAACATACACAGAACATTGAAGAAATCTGATAGGTTGTAGAAATTAAAACACGGCCATTGCAGGCTCTTTGAATTCCGTGAAGATCGACCAGCATCGCAAATGTGGCGGGTAAAAAATAATGCCTGATCTGTCAGCCCATGTCGAAAGGACGCCGCTGTTCCGAACTGTGTGGACAAACGCGTTGATCGACAAACCTGTCGCGCTCGTTTTTGCGCCGCAAGACGCCGTCGAGGCGATGACTTGGTTTCGCGAGAGCCATGGCCGAGACCCGGAATTCATCGTCGCGGATAAGGATCTTGATTTCGACACCGCTTCCCCTCGCATCTCATTTGCGGAACTTCCGAAACACGGGGCAGCTTACCCACTCGTCTATTGGCGCAACTGCCGACGCACGGCTCTGAAACTGGCGACCCACGGCATCCAAAGCTTCCGATTTTCACATGACCCCTCCTATAAGAAGGTCAAGTTCGATCCTGCCTTCCTGAGCAAGAACAAGGAAAAGTTAGACCTACTTTTCAATTTGCTCGAGGACGAGGACAGCCGACTGACACTGGCCTCCGTGGTAAAATATCGGATTACGGGGGATCATGGTTATCTCCGCATGGCTCCCTATCCCGAGTATGAACACCCCATTGTCAGGGCGGAACCTGGCGAATGGGTCATCGACTGCGGCGCCTCCAACGGCGCCACTTCATTCCGCTTTGCCAAGCGTGTCGGGGTAAGCGGCAAGGTTTACGCGTTTGAGCCCGATCCGGCGAATGTGCGCAAAATCCAGGAAACCACCGCGAAAAGCGCCAAGGGGATTGAAAATCTCATTGTCGTGAACGCGGCCGTCTCTGACGAGAACGGCGTGATCCGATTCTCTGGGGACCAAGGCGGCTCGTCGCGCATCTCGCCTGACGGAAATATTGAAGTCGCGGTGCAAACGCTGGACAACTTTTCCAAGTCAACGCCGTTGAGCGGACCAGGCCTCATAAGCTTCGACGTAGAAGGATTCGAGCAACAAGCCCTAAGCGGTGGCGCGGACTTGATCCGACGGCTACGGCCAAAACTTCAAATAAGCGTCTACCATAAAACTTCCGATATTTATTCCTTGGCATTCTGGGTCAGAGACACACTTCCAGATTACGTATTCTTCATGGGTCACCATGAATCTTACCATACGGAAACGGACATCTACGCAATCCCGAAAGAGCGGCTCTTTCCCGTGCGGGAACGCCGTCGAAGCTGGTGGAAGTTAGGCGCCAGACGGCCTGTAAGCCGGGTTCTGTTCCGCTCCTGAGAGCGGCGACGATCATTCCTCTGGACCGCCCATTGCTGAGCGGTTCTCGCGACCTACCCGGACGTCTGGGGTGGTGAACCCTGCGGCCGAAACCGCGCGACGTCCCTATTTGGTCTTGCTCCAGGCGGGGCTTGCCATGCCGCCGACGTTGCCGCCGACGCGGTGGGCTCTTACCCCACCCTTTCACCCTTGCCGGTCCCGCAGGCCCGGCGGTTTGCTTTCTGTGGCGCTGTCCCTCGGGTCGCCCCGGGCGGAGGTTATCCGCCGCCTTCTCACCGTGGAGCCCGGACTTTCCTCGACGGGCGCGAAGCCCGCCGCGACCGCCCGGCCGTCTGGCGAGGCGCTAGATGCGCGCTCGCGCCGCGCGGGTCAACCGATGGATGCGTGGGGCGGGGGAATGGGCTATGATCCGGCCATGGCCGAACCCGCAGCCAAGATGCCGCCCGAAAGCGACGAGCAGCGCGCGCGTCGCCTCGCCTGGGAACGCGCCCGCATCGCCGAGGCGGAGGCGGACATCGCCGCCGGACGGGTTATCAGCGGCGACGAGGCGCTGGAATGGCTGGATCGCTGGGCGGCCGGCGAAGACCTGGAAGAGCCCGACCTTCGCGGATGAGCGCCGACTGGTCCGTCACCTTCACCGCCCGAGCCCGTCCGACCTTCTCGCCGTCCGGCGATGGCTGAACCAGCCCGGCAGCGGCCTTCGCGCCCGATTGCGGCTTGCGCGGATCAATCGGGCGCTGGTGGAATTGCGCCTTGCGCCGCTCCGTTGGCCCGAGGGCGACAGCGGCGGGGTGCGTGAACGGCCGGTGGAGGGCCACCGCATCGTCTATCGCATCGACGAAGCGGCCCGCGCCGTGACGATCCTGCGCGTGTTCGGCCCCTTCCAAGACCGATCCGACGTCTAGTCCAGAACGCCCGTGGCGCTTTCGACGCTGGCCAGTTGCAGCAGGCCCACTAGGCGGGCGCGGGTCTCGCCGTCGGCGACGCCGTCGATGCGGGCCGGGCGCCAGTGGCGCTGGAAGGCGCGCACGGCGGTCTCGGTCTCGGCGTCGTAGTCGCCGCCGGGCTGGAGGCCGTAACCCAGCCGGTGCAGGCCGGCGCGCAGGACCACCACGCCGATCCCCTGGTCGCCCTTCTGCAGCAGGCCGCCCAGGGCCTTGATCCGCTCAGGCGCCGGCTCGAACCACAGGCCGTGGCCGGCCTCGGCCAGGCGCTTCCAGGGGAAGAGCTCGCCGGGATCCTCCTTGCGCTCGGGCGCCAGGTCGGAGTGGGCGATGATGCGGTTGTCGGGAATGGTCCAGCGCTCGCGGATGCCGCCCAGCAGGGCGATCAGCGACGCGACCTGGGCGTCGGGAAAGGCGCGATAGCCGAATTCATGTCCCGGATTGACGATCTCGATGCCGATGGAGGCGGCGTTGCAGTCCGTCTCGCCGCACCAGACGCCGCGCCCCGCGTGCCAGGCCCGGCGCTCCTCGGGGACCAGGCGGAAGACGCGCCCGTCCTCCTCGACCAGATAGTGGGCCGAGACCTTGGCGTCGGGATCGCGCAGGCGCGCCAGGGCGGCCTCGCCGGTCGCCATCCCGGTGTAGTGCAGCACCAGCATGTCGGGCGGGGCGCGGCGGGCGTCGAAGTTCGGCGACGGCGCCTCGACGAGGTCGATCATGGCCGGGGCGGCCTCAGCGGCCGTGACGTTCCCAGCCGTAGGCGACCCAGGTGTCGCCGACCTTCTGCGCCTCGATCACCTCGGGATCGGTCGCGCGGCGACGCAGGATCATGTTGCGGCGCGCTCTGAGCGCCAGCCCCGCCAGGAACACCAGCACGCCCGCGATCAGGGCGATCACGGCCACGGCGGCGGCGGTGAAGACCGCCAGGATCGCGCCCACGGCCATGGCCGCCACGCCCGCGATCAGGCCGCCCAGCCACATCACCGAGGCGACGAGGCCGTTCGGACGGCGGCGCGGCGAAAAGCCGACAGTGGCGAGACGTTCGGGCTGGAACATGGGTCGATCCTCTTCGGGCGCTCCTTGAAACGCCGAACCCTCAATGTCGGTCCATCGCCCCGCCGGGTCAATGCCGGGACCGCTCACGCCTGCGTGCGGCATTTTGGCGGCCCTACCGCGCTTCGCGCTGCTTGAGGCTGTTTTGCTTGGCCCTACCGCGCTTCGCGCTGCTTGAGGGCGTTGGCTATCCTCCCCCGTTGGTCGCGGGGGAGGATACCGTCAGGGCAGAGGCTGGTCGGCCAGGACGACCGAGCCCTGGGCGCGCATGCGTTCGCTTTCGATGCGCCGGACCGCGGCCTGGGCCTGGGGGTCGGCCATGACGCCGCCGATCATGACCAGCGCCTTGGCCGCCTCGGTCTGGACGCCGAAGGCTTCGGACAGGGCCTCCCACGGCGACTGGGGCTTGGGGAAGCGCTTGAAGCGCACCGGCTGGTCGGCGGGCAGCTTGGCCAGTTCCTTGGCCTTGACGACGGCCTCGCTCAGCCCGCCCAGCTGGTCGACCAGGCCCAGCGGCAGGGCCTGGGCGCCCGTCCAGACGCGGCCGCGCGCGATCTCGCGCACCCGCTCGGCCGGCAGCTTGCGGCCCGTGGCCACGCGCTGGATGAAGTCGTCGTAGATGCGGTCCATCGAGCCGGCGAAGGCGGCCCGCTGTTCCGGCGTGAACGGCTCGG
>Ga0065721_10005365_pt1 | contig 18363 bp, 18 predicted proteins | sample Mesricmetagenome_FD_59108 | JGI IMG/M metagenome (GOLD analysis project Ga0065721, IMG submission 59108) | Mesophilic microbial community from rice straw/compost enrichment Sample: eDNA_1 v2 (version 2) | ecosystem: Engineered > Solid waste > Grass > Composting > Bioreactor | place: USA: Davis... | reverse complement strand
CCCGCCGTGAACACGACAATCCCAGCCTGCCCGATAACAGGTGACTCTCCACCTGGGCCAGATGGAAGCGGTGCGATCCCCCAGCCAAACCCCGCGTCCTTCATCAACGACGCGCGGGAAATCTGGTTGACCGTCATCGCCGAGCTACCGGAAAAGAAGTCACCATTTTCCCCCGGCGGCACGATGGACTTGTCCTTGAACACCATGTCGTGCAGCTGCTTGACAGCGGCGACCGCTTCCGGCTTGTCGAACCCGCATTCCTGGTTGGCCCAGACATCGCCGCCATAGGCGCGGATCGGCGGCATCAGCGCGTGCATGATGCGGGTCTCATAACCTTGGCCATCCTTGAACTCGAAACCCCATTTGCCCGTAGCGTCGGTCAAGGTTTTCGCTACCTCCTGGAACTTCTCCATGTTCCACTCACCCTTTGCGGCAAGTGAGAACGGATCTTCCAGACCGGCCTGGTCGAACAGGTCCTTGTTGTAGAAGATGACGAAGGGCGAAGTGGAGAACGGCACCCCCCACACCTTGCCGTCACCGCTCCAGAGCCCCATAGCTGGCTCGGAGAAGTCGGGAAGGTCATAGCCGTCGTCGGCATTTAAGGTCGGAGCGAGGTCTTCAAGCACTCCGGCACCCGCAAAGGTTGGAGCTGCATCCTCCATCATCCACCCAGCATCCGGAGGATTGCCGCCCGCCAGCTGGAACGTCAGCTTCTGCGTATAGTCGCCGGCGGGGATAGTCTCAAATCTCACCGTCACATCAGGATGAGATTCCTTGAAGCTGTCAGCCATGCCATTGAGCAGCGCAAGGTGGGCTTCATTTCCCGTCCACACCGTGAAGCGGAGTTCGGCTGCTGCAAGCGCCGACGACATGATTCCCAACGCCATCGTCGACAGGGTTATGCTGCTTATGATCGATTTCATGATTTCTCCTCCCATGGTTACCGTTCGTCAGTGCGCTCGCATCTCCTTGCGAGCACCGGTGTGGCCCAAAGCCAGCCGGGGCTGCGGCCAACCCCTGACGCCGGACGGTAGCGTCAGGAGGCAGCCAGCCAGTTTCTCTCCTTGCGTTCCAACCGACATCGTCGTGACGGCCAAAGCCGACAAGTCCGTTCCATAAAATGCAAGATTGGTCGGACGAGAGACGGGTAGTGGTATCGCCTCCATCTCCCGCCCCAGCGGATCGAGCCTAATGATGAGACCAGCGTCAATCGCAGCAAACCAATAGCAACCATCTGCATCGACCGCTGCCCCATCGGGGCGGCCTCTCGACACCTGATGGAAGACCCGGCGGTTCTCCAAAACTCCTGCTTCGACATCGAAGTCGTAGGCCCAGATGACTCGCAGATCCGGATGACTGTCGGCGACATAGAATGTCGCACCATCAGGCGAGATGGCCGTTCCATTCTGCGTCCGCAGCCCATCAACTGCTTCCAGCACGCCATCTGATCCAAATCGGTAGAGCGCTCCCACCGGCACCGGTTGCGGCGTCAAAGGGACTGTACCGACCCAGAACCTGCCCGCGTGATCAACGGCGCCGTCATTCATCCGCATGGAAGAAGAAGACCCGGGCGCCTCTCCAATCGTCTCGAACGAGCCGCATTCGGTGATACGATACAAGCCCATGCCACCGGCGATGTTGACATGACGGTCTTCATCAAGTGCGAGTGCGCCTGGGATGAACGGTGTCTCGAGACTGCTCACCACGCCTGAGGCAAAGTCACGGCGGCGAACCGCCCGGCAGGCAATATCGACCCACCAGAGAACGTTTCTCTCGCTGTCCCATAACGGGCTTTCTCCCACAAGGTCGGCTGCATCATGAAGAACTTCGATTTTTCTCGCGCATGTCATGGCGTCGCTCCGGGCAATCCACCTGGCGCGTCACCAATGGTCCATCCGCCGTCGACCGGGATATTGACGCCGGTCACATAGGCTCCTGCATCCGAGCAGAGCATCAGCACCGGCCCAACGACATCATCAGGACGACCCGGCCGGCCCATGGGGATCTTCGCAGTCACCGCCTTGCGAAACGCAGGATCTGCATAGCGACTGGCCATCGGCTTCGTTTCGACTGCACCGGGGGAAACGACATTCATTGTTACCCCATGCGGAGCAACATCACGGGCCATTGCACGCATGGCCGTCCATTGAGCTGATTTGGCAGCCGCATAAGGGATTGTCTCGGCGCGCGGACGGTCTGAGAGCACCGTACCGATGGCAACAACCCTGCCCCACCCTCGCTCGCACATTGGCGGCACCAGCACCGAGCACAGCGAGATCAGCGCCGTCACCCCCGCCGCCAGATGCTCGTGGAAGTCCGCCGCCGTCACCTGAGACCAGGGTTTGCGCCGTTCCACTGCCGCACACGAGATAATGATATCGATGGGGCCGTAGTCTCTCAAAAGAGTAGCTGCGAAGGGAGCGACGGATTGTACATCCAGAAAGTCAGCTTCTATCACCTGCGTTTGGGAGCCCGTTGCCCGCAGACTACCGGCGAACGTCTCAGTCGCCTCGTCCGCACCAAAATGATGCAGGACGAGATCTGCACCCAGTTGCGCAAGGCCACGTGCAATGGCTGCACCAATGTCGGAATTGCCCCCTGTTACGAGCGCCCGTCGCCCCTTCAAGGAAAAGGGAACGCTCATTCCCTGCCTCCTTCGCCGAGCTTGTTGGCAACCTCCAGCGAGGCAATGTCGGCGGCTTCGTAATGAACCTCTATCTGTTTCTGGGCGAGATCAGGATCACCTACGGCAATGGCCTCATAGATTGCCCGGTGTCTCTCAACGGTCGCATTCCAATCCCCATCAGTGCGATTCGAGCGCTGGGAAAACAGCTCTGAGACCTCGCGCTGCACGGCGCGCATGCCTTCCATCTGAACCCGGATCATCGTGTTCCCGGTGGCCAGTGCCATGCCCGAATGGAAGAGGATATCGGCGTCGGTAAAACCATCGGGGTGCTTCAGCGCACGCCCCATCTCGACAAGTGCGCGATCCATAACCGTAAGGCCCGATCTTTCTCGACGCTCGGCAGCAAGCCGGGCAATCCCCGTCTCTATGACGCGGCGCATCTCGTTGGCCTCACGCAAGCGCTCCAGGCTGAAACGCACCGCATAGCCGTAGATGCGCTCCAGCGGCTCGCCATTGAATTCCTTGGCGCGCGCAACCTTGCCCTGTTGCGTCGAGATGAGCCCGGCAGACGTCAGATGGCGCAACGCCTCCCGTGCGATCGGCTTGGAGACACCGAACTCTTTGGCAATCTCACCTTCGGCAGGCAGGGGTTCGCCTGGTGCGATTCGACCATCCAGTAGAGCCGCGGCAATGGCATCGGATACCGCGTCAGCGAGCCTGGCCGGTGTGGCTGGCTTCCCTCCGAAGATCGACTTTCTCGCGGCGTCGGCACTCATGTTTCTGTCTCCTCGACAAATCGGTAACACAGGTCGCAGCAACATAGCAACTATGTTTATCAGTTGCCAAGTTGGACTGCAGGAGGATAAGAGGGAGAAGAGACATGTCTGGCGTTCGGAGGAGGCCAAGGATGAACAGGACTGCCAACAGTGCGGACATTCGCATCACCGATGTGATCGCCCATCCGCTGATCCAACAATTGCCGCGGCCCACCGTTACGTCCTGGGGCAAGTACTCCGAAATCTCGATCGTGCTTGTAGAGGTGCGAACCGATGCAGGAATCGTCGGCATAGGCGAGACTCTGGCTCGCTTTGCCCCCAAGGCTTACGCGGAGGCAATTGAGTCACTTCTGAAGCCTCGCCTTGCGGGACAGAACCCGACCGACATTACTGCCTTGTGGCGAAGCATGCGGCGCTCCTTGTCAGGCCGTTCCGGAGGCATGCTCTTCGAATCGATCGCCGGCGTTGACATCGCCCTATGGGACATATTGGGCAAGGTCGCCGGGATGCCGCTCCACCGCCTGTTGGGCGGCATGGGTCGCACGGAGGTTCCTTGTTACGCAGCATCCGTCAACTGGGGCGATGACGCATTCATGGAGGAGGAGCTTGACCGCTATCTGGAGAAGGGGTTTCCCCGCATCAAGGTTAAAATAGCCAATCCGGTCAAGGATGCGTGCAAGCGCATAGCGCTTCTGAGAAAGCGTGCCGGCGACGACATCGACCTGTGTGTTGATGCCAATTGGGCATACACGCTGGAGGAAGCGGTCGAGGTCGGTCGCGCTCTATCGGACAATAACTACTTCTGGTTCGAAGAGCCGCTGCGCCCTGAGGATGAGACGGGCTATGAAGAGCTGCATCGCCGTTGCGCCACGCCGCTTGCGGCTGGTGAGAGCAACTACACGCTCGACCAGATGATGCGTCTGGTTGCCAACCGGACCCTGTCTTACATCCAGCCAGACGTAGCGCGTTCGGGGGGCATATCGGAAACAAGACGCATGGCCGAGTTCGCCGCAGCACACGATGTCCAGTATGCGCCACACATCGGTATGTCAGGCATCATCTGCGAGACGGCCAGTGTTCATCTGGCCGCGGCAATGCCGAACATCAAGGCGATGGAATGCGAAACCGACGCCAGCCCCTTCAAGACCGCCATCACAGGAACCGCGCCGGGTGCCGACCGGCAGAAGAACGGCATGTTGCCGGTGCCGGTCGGACCGGGACTGGGAATCGAAGTGGATTGGGATGCCGTCAGGCGCCTGCGCGTAAACGGATGAGACGGAGACAGACCGAAATGACGGCATCCCAAACACAAATCGAGATGACCGAGGCGGTAAGGCTTGCGCTGCTCCGTGCTGACCCAGAACTGTCACGCTTCGATCCCCTTTCACGCATAATCAGCCATGATCAGTTCGCAAATGGTCACTGTGGCTGGTCGCAACTCGTCGGAAACTACGAGAACGACCTCGACACCATGCTGCCGGGCTATGCCCAGCATACGGGAGCAATGCTGTCCACGCTCGCTCATTGGGATTCTGGTTCCCACGGCGCGATGGGTTCGTCATACGCGCTCAAGATAGCGACCCGTCCCAAGAAAGGCGCACAGAATGTTGCGATCAAGCGTCATACGTTCCGACACCGCGGCAGAATTCGCTTCGAGCTCTACTTCACATTCAAGCCGGAGGCATCCGAACTGAAGCTCAGCGAGACGGACGTCCGCTCCATCGGCTTCCTCTTCGACCTGCAAGCAGGTGATAATGACAAGGCCGGCGAGCGGGTCATGCCCCATTTGCGCTTTCTCAACGCGCTTGATGGCAAGCATCTGCAGAAATGGCAATTCAAGCGGCATACCAGCCCATTCCAGGCCGTCGGCAACGGTGAAAAGACACTCAGCCACTATCATCTCGCCCCTGAGGGCTGGGAGGACCTACCAAGTGGCGAACAAAGGCTCTGCTACAACGAGATCGCGACGAAGGTTAACTGGACCTACTTGCGGTTCGACTTCGATCTTAAAGAGATGAAGGCACTCGAATTCCAGTGCAATGACCGCCAGTTTGACATGTCCGGCTACGAGTCGATCCGTATCCCAGCAATGAAGAATCTATGGTGCATGCTGAATTTCTGCCTGTTCGCAGAGACAGATGCCGACAAACGCGCTTTTCTTTATGTCGACTCCGTTTGCATCTCGGGAGACTTCTGATGCTGCCAGAGAACATCACCTCTGTTGTTTCCCGTAACGAGACCTGGACTGGAGCCGCGGCCAGCGAGCCTCATGAGGCCGGCTGGGCCAGGGAAGCCATCATTTTCGTGCGCGCGCTGAAGGAGCCGAAGGGTAAGCAGCCTGTTGCGCGGGTGGAAATTTCCCCCGATGGCATGCGCTGGGTGGCGGAAGGTACTCAGGCGGCCATGCCCATCGAACAGGATGGGATTGCAGTCATGCGCGTGCACCATTTCGGTAATTGGCTGCGGGTCGCCGCGGACTTCGCAGACGGTTGTGAAAGTACAGTACTCGTAACGATCCACCTGAAGGCCTGAGGCCCGCCCGCTACATGGCTGGACGGCACGCGATCTCGCTGGGTACGGGTCGACAAGCTGGTTTGCGCAGCATTCGATATGTTTCGGAGAATGAGGCCGTGTTTCAGACCCTGCTACCCACGAGTTCCGGGAAAAGTCCTAGCCGTCGCGGTGGCCGTCGCAACACCTGGACCATGGAGAAGGTAGTCATCATCCATCTCCTGCATGGTGCGACCGACTATGGCGCTATCCTGTTCAGCGAAATCATCGAATGAGCGCGACTGAGACCGCCCGACTCCAACACGTAGCCGGGTACGTCGTCGGACTCACGCCGATTGTTGGTTAAGGTGATTCAATCCGCGAAAGCCGGTGTGCCCTGCGATCAATTGATCATATAGCCAATAGGCTTTCCACGCAGAACTAGTTCAGCTCGCACCTGATCCCGTAGGGGCAACGGCGGTCTCATCATACGGCACACTTCGAACCGAAATCTCAGCGCATTCCCGCAAGGGTCAGCGCCATCGTTCGTCGGACGAGCGGAACCGTGGCGGCTGCGGAGATCAGTCGATTGCGAATCCAGCGCGCGCCCGGGTTAGACAGCGTTGCCACTTTCGTCAGCCGGTCGGTCATCTCGAGCACCCTGGAAGCTGCCAGCCGCCGCTCCGTGGCATACTCCACAAGAGGCTCCCCGGAACCAGCGCGCAAGGCCGCATCGAGGGCTCGGCTCAGGGCTTCGGCATCGCGCAGGCCCAGATTCATTCCCTGCCCGCCGGCCGGACTGTGCACGTGTGCCGCATCACCCAGAAGGGCGACCGCGCCGTGATGGAATCGGTCGGCGAGCTTATGGTGGACCTGGAACCTTGATCCCCATAACAGTTCACGTACGCGAACACCACGACGTGGACCACGAGCGTTTATGACTTGCTGCACGTCTGCCAGGCTCGGCATCGACGGCGCATCCTTGAGCTGCGCCACCACTCGGTACCGCTCGCGCGACATCGGGGCGACGACAAGCGTACCTGCGCCCGAAAAGAACAGCGTCACCTCCTCGCGGGCGATCGGCCATTCCATTCGCACGTCCGCGAGCAAGAACGATCCGTAGGTTTCTCCAGGAAATCCGATGTTCGCACCGGCTCTTACCGTGCTTTTCTCTCCGTCTGCCCCAACGATGTACTTTGCCTCGGCCACGAACGTGCCTTCTTCACCCTCGCAGTGGGCTTCAACGCCTCCCTCAGTCATTTTGTAGCCTGTCAAACGCACGGGCCGACGTACCGCGTGGCCCAATTGCGCGAGCCTGTCGATGAGGATCTGTTCGGTTTCATCCTGAGGGATCATCAGCGCAAATGGTGTGGGCGAAGGCAAGTTCGAGAAGTCCGAATGAAGCAAGATCGAGTCGCGGTCGCGGATCCTGAAGTGCGGCACCTTGATGCCCTGCTGTACAAGGCGCTCACCGATGTTCAGCGAATAGAGGCTTTCCAGCGTGGCCGCGTGAATGACCGCCGCGCGCGACGTATTTTGTGCCTCGGCCAGGGCGTCGACGATGATGAAATCGACGCCCCTTTCGGCGAGGCCGATTGCGGTTGCCAAGCCGGTAGGGCCAGCGCCGACGATCAGAACCGAGGTTGAAATCGCATTCATTGCGGTGCTCCGCCAATAATTGTAAACATGCGTTTACTTTAGACTTGACCTTAAATAAGTCAACAACTGTTTACAAGGAGACAGAAATTGGTGAAGGATGCGGAAGCGACCCGGGAACGCTTGATTGCCGCAGCAAGGACTATGTTTGCGAAGCGCGGGTACGAGGGTACAACTGTGCGCGAAATCGCTGGCGAAGCCAGGGTCAACCCCGCGCTTATCAATCGCTATTTCGGCGGCAAGGAAAAGCTCTTCGCAGAAGCTGTCTCGATCAGCCTCGACCTCCCCAACCTCAAAGACGTCGAGCGCGGCGTTATCGGGCGACGATTGGTAGAGCACTTCTTCACCAGGTGGGAAGGAAGCAAGAGGGATGACCTTTTGAGGGTGCTGGTGCGCACAGCCGTCACGAACGACGAGGCGGCTGCGCGCATGCGTACGATCCTGTTCACGCAAGTCGCCGCCATGGTGGAGCAGGTCACAGGACCCGACCGCGCAAAGGAGCGCGCGGGCCTGATCGCGACGCAGATTCTGGGCCTTGCCTATGCCCGAAACGTTCTTGCGCTTTCGGATCGGGAGTTAGCGCGCGACACGGTGATCGTCATGATCGGCGACACAATTCAGCGCTATCTCGTAGAAGAGTTGCCGTGAAAGCCCACAGGCCATACGGAAAAACGAACAGGGCATTGGGAACGTGCAAAGCCGCACCGAATGAACCCGTCGATCTGTCTGGCCACGATCCAGATAGCGTGGAGTGGTAGGGATCAGCCGAACTACGGCGCACAGGCGCGTCTCCCTTTTCCAGAACCAAGCCACCACAACTGTGAGGACAATGACCGGGCTCCGGTCGGTGTTGACGCCGAGGGCCATGACGGCGACGGAGACCATAGGACCACCAGGCCGGACCTTGAGGTGGCTGGCATCGATCTACAGGCGGCCATTCACCATCAAGCGTCAGAACTGCCAGTTGGCAGGGACCCAGGCGTAGCCATTATCGGTCTTGAGCATGTGGCCGAGACCGGGAAAGGGAAAGTGGAAGCCGAGCACAGTGATGCGATCAGCGGCTGCTCTGTCAAAGATGCGCTTGCGGGAGGCAAGAGCCGTCTCCTGGTCGCGGTCTGGCCCCGGAAGCCAGGGCTTATCGACATTGACGACTGGATGGTAGGCGAGATCCGCTGTCAGCAGCAGTTGGTCGCTTCCGGAATGGACGAGGAAGGTCGCCATGCCGGGCGTGTGACCGGATGCGGCGATGGTCGTCAGGCCTGGCACGATCTCGACGCCGGCCTCGTAGAGTTCAACCTCGTTCATGACCGGCTCGAGACTGTTCTTGATATTCGCTGCGAAGCGTATGCGAAACTCCTGCGGTACCGGCATGTAGGAGAGATCGGGATCGGTGCGAACGAAGAAGTCCCAGTCGGCCTTCGGAACGAAAACCGTGGCACGTGGGAAGGCTTTGCCGCCGCCTGCAGTTCTCAAATTGCCGACATGGTCGGGATGGGTGTGCGAAATGACGATCGTATCGATGTCCCCAGGACCGAGTCCGATCGCCGCGAGGTTATCGAAGATGTGGCCACCATTCGGGCCCATGGTCTTGCCGGCACCAGCCTCGATGAGAACCCGCCGACCGCTGGTTTCGATTAGCAGCGTATTGAGGTTAAGCGTCATGTGGTCGCTGGAAAGAAAGGCTTGCCTCAGTACCTGATGAAGCTCGGCCTCGGGCGCATTACTTGCATAGACGCGAGGCGGGCCACCAATCACGCCGTCGCTCAAGACCGTCGCGCTGATCTCGCCGACACGGAAGCGATAGTGGCCTGTGTTGCCGCGCAACTCGGGAGCTGCTTGAGCATTGGCATTGCCGCAGCCGCCCAGGCTCGGGATGAACATGGTCGATGCGCCTGCGACAGCGGACAACATGACCGCTCGCCTGTTTTGAGTGAAGGCATTCATTGGTATGGTCCCTTCTTCGTTGGGTGCTCTGTTGCTTCTTCTGGCTCCAGGGAAGTCTGGCATGACCCGCTGGAAGGTCGAAGACAGAGCACAGCGCCTAGTCCTCAGGCGAACATGACACAGGACCATTGATCTGATAATCTGCACAAAAGTTAGCAGCTTGGTTAGAAATACTTCCCAATGGAAGCTCTTCGGCTAGACAGTTTCGACGTATTCGTCGCAATCGTTCGGTGCGGCGGGTTCCGCGCTGCCGCCCTCGAACGAGGCGTGTCTTCGTCAGCCTTGAGCCAGACCATGAACGGTTTGGAGGAGGCTCTTGGCATTCGGCTCCTCAACAGGACGACCAGGAGCGTAGCCCCGACGGAAGCGGGACAGCGCCTCCTTGAACGCTTGGCTCCAGCCTTGAGTGATATCAGGCTCGCCATCGCAGAAGTCGACGAGTTGAGGGATAGTCCATCGGGGACTTTGCGGATCAATGCGCCGGGACCCGCCATCGACCATGTGCTTTGCCCGCTGGCATTCGACTTCATGAAATCCTATCCGGACGTAAAGATCGAGCTCATCAGCGATGCGGCTGTCATTGACATCGTGGAACAGGGCTTCGATGCTGGAGTGAGATTTGGTAAGCAACTGGCGCAGGACATGATAGCGGTTCCACTAGGTCCCGCGCTTCGTTATGCCATCGTGGCGTCGCCGGAATATGTTGAAAGCCGCGGAAGGCCGCTGACGCCCCACAATCTTGCCAGTCATGACTGCATCAAGCGTAGATTTCCCGGCGGCACCCTCGTCACCTGGCACTTTTCCGATGGAGACGAAGAGATCGAAATCTCACCCGAAGGCCGCCTCACGGTGAGTAGCGCGCCTAACGAACTACAAGCGGCGCTCGCCGGCAAAGGGATCGCCCATGTTTTCGATGACTATGCCAAGCCTTATCTGCTGAGCGGTCGGCTGGTGGAGCTTCTCGCCGACTGGAGCCCGATCTTGCCGCAGTGGTTTCTCTACTATCCCAGCCGCCGTCTTCCCAGCGCCACGATGCGTGCGTTCCTCGACTACATGAGAAGCTACCACTGGCCAAGCAAGTGAGGACGCCCGTGCACACAAATTGGAACCAAAGCCCCTCGATTGGGACGCACGCAAGAATATGCTCACCGTTCGAATCTTTCGAGCATCTTCTTCAGTTGCTCGTTTTGGACCTTTAGTCTGCTCGCCAATTGCCCCTTGAGCACCTTGATCTCCTCGTCCAGGCTCATTCTTTCATCCGAAGCTGTGTCCGGCCCGTGAGAAACCTGAGGCGGAACGACAACCTGCCTCGCAGGCTTGCTATGGCCTCTCCGTTTACGCGTCAGGCCCGCGACAGCCGAATTGGCTTCAGTAGCGTCGTGTGCAGCGGCGACAGGTTCGTCTGCTTCATCGGTTGATGTCGAACCGTGAATTGCCAGAATGTTGGCGCGACCGCCGTCGCCCTTTTCCCTCTCAACTCCAGCCTTAGCGGAGACAATATCGGCTAGATTCTGTAGCTCAAAACCTGCGGGTCGAGCCGCGTCGTCCGAGCCCTCCTCCACAAGCGTTCCAGCAGGGCCGGCAATTGACAGGACTTCCGGCCTTGGGTCGTCCGCCGTATCTGCGTCTTGCTTTCGATCGCTTCCTCGACTCCAAATTCGGCGAAGAAATTTCAAGGGAGATGCCATCATTCAACCTCAGAATTTACCCTAAAGGACGCTACGAGGCTCTCCCCTGGCAACGGTAGACAGGTTCGCGAATGCGTAGTTCACGCGCGAAGATGTACGGCTGGAATCGAGGGCCCGCTCTAAATCAATCGAGCTTGAGCTTCTTCCGCAGATCGGCGTTTTCCGCACGCAGCTTTTCAGCCAAGAGCTTGCGTAGTCTTTGGTTCTCCTCCTCCAACTGCAGAAGATCCGCCATCTCGTCACCGGCCGAAGTCGCCTCGACGGCTGCTGCCTCTTCATACTTGCTTGAACGTCTTACTGGCTCCAGTGTGGAGGCTGCCGCGCCTCCGAGTGTCTTAGGCTTGCGACCGCGCCTCTTTACTCCCTGGCTGCCATCCAATCCAACTGCAGTGTCAGCCCCCGTCATATCAGAGGAAGCTTTCTTCATGCGCGGCTTGCGCTGCTTCTTCGGCGCAGATTCCGCCCTGACCGCCGCTGGCACATCCGCATTGGGAAGTGCGTCGGCGTTAGCCGTCGTATCAGCGTTGGCGGCCATATCATGCTCGTCAGCCATAGAGATCTCCTGTGTATCTGCGACAGCTTTCGAGGTTGCGGCCGGCGCTGTCAATGTCGGCAGTATCAGATTTGCATTCGGCGGAGGGCATTCCCCGTCGCGTTCGATAACGGCTGGATTGTTCGATAGCATCGGCGTCAATGATCTCTCCACGTCTCGTGCGACAGACTTCAGATCTAGATCGCCCCAGACCGAGTTCGGTTTTGCATCTGTCCTACGGCGACTGGATTTGTATTCGACTGCAAAACTGCGCTGGGACTTTTTCACTGAAGGGCCTTTGATTTTGGCGGCGATAGCACGAGGTGAGAGCGAGTGTTCACACTGTCCAGAGCACCGCTACTATCTTCGTTTCATATAATATCAAGAGCCGACAGATCGCTAGACAGGATTCTCGACTCCGCTTGGGTGAAAGGCTTTGCTAGTTTCGGCAGGTCAGCTCCACTGCTTTCTCTTCAGTCACAGAGGCGTGCTAGGCGTTGTTCCAGATGCCACTGGCTGCATCGCCGCTCTCCGAAAGGCAATGGCGCCACCGATTCTCCCGCTGAGCTGTCAGCGGCCACCTCGCGTCTCGGGGGTCGGTGACGAATATGAAGGTGCCACCATAAACGTCCCGGCTCGCTTTACCGGAAGCGGAGATCGTCCCTGATCATTACCGCGATCATCTTAAGGAGTTGGCACGCGGGGGCGTCTCCCTCAGGGCGGCCACTGCCGTTTACTTGACCACCGCTGCCAACGACTGTGTAATTGATGCGGCAGTTTCCTGGATCATGCGGGCATAATTTGCGTGCTCATCCTCGTTATACCTGTAGAGCGGAATGCTGATGCTCACTCCCGCCACCGGCTCGCCTGATCTGTCATAGATGGCGCTGCCGAAACAGCGGATATCCCGTTCGTTCTCCTCATGATCATAGGAATACCCGCGACTGCGGGTCTTCCTGATCTCATCAAGGAAGAGGTCCCGATCGGTAAAGGTGAAATCCGTGAAGGGGCGCAGCTCAAGCCCCGCAATGATCTGCGACGAGCGCTCCTCTGGAAGCGCTGCGAGATAAGCCTTGCCGACCGAGGTTGAGTGAAATTCAACCCGCGCACCGATCCTCGTCATCATGCGCACGGCGTTGGGGCTTTCGAGCTTATCGATATAGGCCATACCGTTGCCACTTGGCACTGCAAGGTGAACCGTTTCCTTGGCGGCATCACGAAGCGCTTCGATGAAGGGGCGTGCTGCGTTGCGGATATCGGAAGCTTCCCAACTCTTCGATGCAAGCTGAATGAGACGATAGCCAAGCGAGTAGGTACCATCCAGACTCTGCATTGCCAGTCCTTCAGCGACAAGGCCTGCCGCGATGCGATAAGTCGTGGCACGCGGAAACCGAACTGCGGCTGTGAGTTGCGCGATATCCAGCTTTCCCGGATTATCACCGATCACCTGCAGCACGGTCATGAATTTCGAGAAGGAGGCAGTACCTTGCACGGCAGGGCTAAACGCCTCTCCTTGAGACACAGCCGTATGTTCGTTCATTGTGTTGACCGTCAGAAGAGATGTTTCATGCGCTAGCACCATGATGCGCGGCTAATGCAGCCTGCGCAAGGAGGGCGCGCCACGAATGATGGTGAAACACAGTTCTTGTCGTCTAGCGTCCATACACTCTGCAGGCAAACGCAGGCTTGGCGTGAGCTTTCCAGTTGACAAAGATTTAAGGCTCAGCAACCATGAGGTGGACAGATTGTCCATAATATGGACAGGGCTGGTGACTTGCTTTGGAGGAAGCGGTCCCTGCCCGATTGACACTGGGAGGTGGCATGACTGCGAAGCATCGGATCAGCCGGGGCATGATGCAGCCCGAGAACGATCGTGACCTTTCCCCAAGGCACCTCTCGGCCTGATTACACGGCCATCTTAGCACTGCCGCCTTCAGTACCAGCATTCTCCCGGGAGCACACATGAACATCATCCAATACCTGACAACGATCCATTTTGGTGCCGGTGCAGTTTCCTCTCTCAGCCAAACCTTAAATGAGCTGGGGATCACCAAGCCCCTGGTCATCAGCGATCACGGCGTGAAGGCTGCAGGGCTGCTGGATGGCGATGCAATGCAGGTGCTTTCGTCAACCCCGATTTTTCTTGATGTCCCGACCAATCCCACCGAATCTGCCGTGAAGGAAGCACTGGTGGCCTACCGGCAGCAAGGCTGCAATGGCGTGGTGGCAATAGGGGGCGGATCCCCGATCGATCTTGCCAAGGGCGTCGCCCTGCTTGCGACACATGAGGGTGAGTTGGAGCAATATGCCGCCATCCTTGGTGGCATCCCGAAGATCACCAATGCGGTTGCCCCCTTGGTGGCCGTCCCCACAACTGCCGGCACGGGATCGGAAGTCGGGCGGGCAGCCCTCATCACCTTGGACGACGGTCGCAAACTGGGCTTCATCAGCCCCTACCTCATTCCCCGGCGCGCGATCTGCGATCCCGAGCTGACGCTAGGGCTTCCTCCGGCGCTCACCGCTGCAACGGGCCTCGACGCCTTGTCTCACTGCATCGAGACCTATCTGTCGCCGCGCTACAATCCTCCGGCCGAGGCGATCGCCCTGGATGGCTTCGCGCGCATCTGGGAGGCTCTGCCAAAGGCCTACGCAAATGGAGCCGACCTGGTCGCCCGCACAGAGGTGATGATGGGAGCGCTGCAGGGCGGTTTGACCTTCCAAAAGGGACTGGGTGCCGTTCACGCGCTCAGCCACGCATTGGGCGGGCTCAAGGAACTCAAGCTTCACCATGGCACCCTAAATGCCATACTGATGCCACCGGTCCTGCGGACCAACGCCTCGCATGCCGCCACAGCGGACAAGATCAGCAGGCTCGAGGCTGCTGCAGGGATCGTGGGCACGGCGCTCGCTGATGCACTTGACGACTTGAACCGCAAGCTCGGCGTGCCCGGCAAATTGTCCACCCTCGGCGTCACGCGCGAGGTCTTTGCCTGGACATGCGAACGCGCGCTTGCCGATCACAGCCATCAAACCAATCCACGCAATCTCACCGGTGAAGACTACGCCGAAATCCTCGAGAGCGTCATGTGATGGAGGCGGCTAAGCATCCCGCAGGGGTACAGCAGAAGAGACCTGTCGCACTAGTCACCGGTGCGAGTCACGGCATCGGGGCTGCGACCGCAAGACTGCTGGCAGCCGAGGGCTTCGACGTCTGCGTGAACTTCCTGAGTGACGCAGATGCCGCCGCCAAAGTGGTGGCAGATTGCGAGGCTGCGGGTGCCCGAGCGGTAGCGGTACGTGGCAATGTCGGCGATCGAGAGGAAGTCAGGCAGTTGTTTGCCACTTGCGACGAAACACTCGGTCGCGTTTCCTGCCTGGTGAACAATGCTGGCATCATCGGGCGAGCTTGCCGTCTGGAGGAGCTTCGCCCCGAGGAGCTCGAGAGGACGTTCGCGATCAATACCTACGGCGTCGTCTATTGCACCCAGGAGGCAGTGCAGCGCATGTCGACCCGGCGCGGCGGAAATGGCGGGACGATCGTCAATATGTCCTCCCTTGCGGCAGCTCTGGGCAGCCCGAACGAGTACATCCACTACGCGGCTTCGAAGGGTGCGGTCGAAACGATAACAGCGGGAACAGGAAAGGAACTGGCGCCGGAGGGCATTCGCGTGAATGCCATTCGCGTCGGAACAACCAATACCCGGATCCACCTGGAGGGTGGAAACCCCGAGCGACCCGCCAAGATCGCGGCACTGACGCCGATGGGGCGTATCGCCGAGCCGGAGGATATCGCGCGCGCGGCCCTATGGCTCGCCTCACCAGGTTCCGGTTTCATGACCGGTACCGTCATCACGGTAGCAGGAGGACTGTGACCGGGCGGTAGGCGCTAGACTGCCACAGAATTTGAGGAGGAGGAAAGACGAGACTGATGACATCTCTGATCTGACAACGCCATCACTTGCGAAACCTTGGGAGGAACAAAATGAAATTCGCAAAAGGTATCATTGCAGCTCTCTTGCTGTCGGCAACAGCAATGCCCGCATGGGCGGAGTATCCCGATCGCCCGATCACACTGCTGGTCGCCTGGGGTGCGGGCGGCGGTACAGACGCCGTTGCACGCGTAGTTGCAGTCGGCCTGGAAAAGGAACTCGGACAGTCCGTCAACGTGGTCAACCGTACCGGTGGTTCCGGCGTCGTCGGCCACTCGGCCATGGCCGACGCCGAACCGGACGGTTACACGCTGGGTCTGGCGACCACAGAGGTTAACCTGATGCACTGGCTGGGACTGACGGAGTTGGACTACAACGTCTATACCCCCCTTGCCCTGATGAACCAGGACCCGGCCGGCGTGCAGGTATCTGCCGATTCCGAATATCAGAACCTCGGCGAACTGCTGGAGGCCATCAAGACGTCGCAGCCCGGCACCTTCCGGGCGACAGGCAGCGGCCAGGGATCGAGCTGGCATGTGGCAATCGCGGGCCTGCTCAATGCCGAAGGCATCGAAGCCTCCAAGGTGACCTGGGTACCAAGCGACGGCGCCGCGAGCGGTCTTCAGGAGCTGCTTTCCGGTGGAACCGAGATCGTGCCATCGTCACTGGTCGAAGCCCGGGCTCTCATCGAGGCAGGCCGGGTAAAGTCGCTTGCCTACATGAGCAAGGAACGCTCCAAGCTCTTCCCTGACGTGCCGACGCTGAAGGAGGAGACGGGTTCCGACTGGGAATTTGGCGCCTGGCGTGGGATCGTAGCGCCGAAGGGCTTGCCAGACGACATTCGCGACAAGCTGATTGCCGCCCTGGAGAAGGTCTATAACAGCGAGGACTACAACAAATTCCTGAGCGCACAGGGCTTTGGAGCCAACTTCTTGCCCGGTGAAGAGTTCGGGAAGTTCATGGCGACCAACGACGCGAACTTCGGTGAAACGATGAAGGCAATTGGACTCGCCAAGTAGCCGATTTGAGCGACGGCAGGCCTGGGAAACCTGGGCCTGCCTAACGATCATCAACCAGGTGCTCTCATGCGATTTAGCGACACCACGATCGGAGCGGTATTCCTGCTCGCAGGCGTTCTATTGGGCTGGTACTCCTTCACTCTGCCGGCGATCCCGGGGCAGGATTATGGAGCCGCGACTTTCCCCATTCTCATCGCCCTGGGCCTCGTCGCCTGTTCTGCCCGCCTCCTGTACACCGGCATCAGGCAGGGCAACGAACCCCTGGTTTTCCTCTCGCACGAGGTGAGGAACCCGCGCAGATTTGCCGGTGTCTTGGCAACGCTGCTTCTCGTTCTTTTCTATATCTTCTTCGTGGAGGTCCTCGGGTTCATCCCAACTGCGATCATCATCACACTGTCCCTGTTCCTGATCTTGAAGGTCCACCCGCTCAAGGCCATCATCTTGGCGATCCTTGCGGCTTTTGTTTGCGACTTTATTTTCAGGACAATGCTGCTCGTTCCCCTGCCGTTCGGGATCGTCCCTCGGCTTCCCTGGTAGGAGATACAGATGGACGTCATCCTTCAGGCGGTCGGGCTGGTCGCAAACGGCAATGTCATCATTACGATCATCGCCGCATCGATCTTCGGGCTCTTTGTCGGTGCCGTGCCGGGTCTAACCGCAACGATGGCGACAGCCCTGCTCGTTCCGCTCACCTTCTTCATGGAGCCTGTCGCGGCCGTCGGCGCCATCGTTGCCTGCTCAGCAATGGCTATTTTTGCTGGCGATATCCCGGGCGCGTTGCTGCGCATTCCCGGCACGCCCGCCTCTGCGGCCTATGTCGAGGACACCTACAAGCTCACTCAGAAGGGCCATGCCGAACTCGGGTTGGGAGCCTGCGTCCTATTTTCCGCGCTCGGCGGGCTTTTCGGCACCATCGTACTGATCTTCGCGGCACCTTCGCTCGCTGAATTCGCTGTTAAGTTCTCCTCGCCCGAATATTTCTGGATCGCACTCCTCGGCTTGACCTGCGCCGTCTTCATGGGGGCATCCAGCCCAGCCAAGGGTCTCTTGAGTCTTTTCCTCGGCCTCACCATCGCGTCCGTTGGGTTGAACAACCCGGCCGGCGTCCCGCGGCTTACCTTCGGCTCAACTGAAATGATGGCCGGCATCGACTTCATTCCGGTCATGATCGGCATCTTTGCCATCTCAGAGGTCTTACGCACGGTTTTGAGCGGGGGCGAAGGCTGGCAACAGACGCCAACGGTGGTCGGCAATATCTTCCGCGACTGGGGTGGCATGCTCAAGACCTATTGGAGGCAGCTTCTGCGCGGTAATATCACGGGAACTGCGGTGGGCATTCTCCCCGGCGCCGGGTCGGATGTCGCGGCCTATGTCAGCTATGCGATCAGCCGCCGTTTTTCCAAGACGCCGGAGAAATATGGTACGGGTCATGTCGAGGGCGTCGTTGAAGCCGGATCGGCCAATAATGCTTCCCTTTCCAGCGCCTGGGTACCTGCACTCGTCTTCGGTATTCCCGGTGACACGATGACTGCCATCGTGATCGGCGTGCTGTACGTAAAGGGCTTGAACCCTGGCCCAACGCTGTTCATCTTCAACCCGCAGACGATCTACGCAGTCTTCCTTATCTTCATTCTCGCCAACCTGATCATGATCCCACTCGGCTGGGCACTGATCAAGTTTTCCAAGAACATCCTTCGGGTCTC
>Ga0065721_10005775_pt1 | contig 18367 bp, 14 predicted proteins | sample Mesricmetagenome_FD_59108 | JGI IMG/M metagenome (GOLD analysis project Ga0065721, IMG submission 59108) | Mesophilic microbial community from rice straw/compost enrichment Sample: eDNA_1 v2 (version 2) | ecosystem: Engineered > Solid waste > Grass > Composting > Bioreactor | place: USA: Davis... | reverse complement strand
CCTCCCAAAGTCACCGCGCGATCCCCGCCTTGGCCACGGAGTGTCACATCAAAATTGCCCGTATAAAGGAAGCTCCACCCTGTGGTCAGAATCGTGTCTTCGCCAAACATCGCGGTTTGCTCCGAGGTGATCGTCAGCGAGGAATCCCAGATCCCATTGATATCCTCATTCACCCAGTTCTCCCCATCCAGATAATCGTACGGACCCGCACCGGTTCCGTTAAATCCGGTGACCTGCGCGGAAAGAGAGCCCGTTGCAGCGAGAAAGGCACTCAAAAGGAGGAATTTAGACGATGAGTTCATGACGCAATGGGAGGATTTGTTAACAGGCTAAGATATCTCTCCGGTGATGCAACCGGAAGATTCCGCAATAGATTGCGAGAAAATCTTCCCTCACCGCGGAGTCAGCGGCGCGGTGGCGGAACGGGCACGCTGGAGGGATTGCTGCAGAACGCGGGCAAATTCCTCCGGAAAAACCAATTTTTGGGCGGGCGGCCGCCGGAATTCATAGGTCCGAGTCTGGTCCTCCCATTGCAGTTGGACGGGCAGACGGGTTTCCAGATCGACGGCGGCCGTGGCGGTGACAAAGGCATCCTCGGAGAGGTCGGCGTCCGGAACCTGAAAACCGTTCCGGGGATCCTCCAAAATGCCCCGTTGCACCCGGGATTCGAAGATCAGGCAGGGTCGGCCCTTGACGGGTTTGATTCCCCGGAAGTTCTCCTTTCCGATCCAGCTGAACTCGGGAAAGTCGCCCAATTCGTCCGGACGCATGACGCCGGTCTCGAGGTGGATTTTTCCGTCGAACGCATTTTTCCGCAGCCGCGTGCCCGGGGCTTCCCAGATTTCCTCCTTTTTTCCGCCCTCAAAGACCATGGTTTCCTGACGGATTTCCCCCGTTTTCACGGTGGACAACTGCGTCACCCGCGGACGGGGGGTCGTTCCGGCGGGGCTTCCTCCCAGAAACTTCGCCATGGCCGGATCCTGCTCCGCCATTTTCGCAAGGGCTTTCTGAAATTCCTGCCGGCGGGACTCGGCTTTTTCGGGTCCTCCCTCATACGTACAACTTACCTGCCAGGCGCTGAATTCGGGAGCGGTTGATTTGATGAGCGGTCCGGGCGGCAACTCCGCCGACGTTCCTCTCTGCGCCAGGGCGGTAACGGGGACGAGGAAAAATCCGGCGAGAAGAGAAAGTGGGGTTTTCATTCCGTGACAAGCTCCAGTTGTTGATCGATGACCTCGCCGGTGAAGCGGTCGATGGCCACATGCAGCCAGTAGCGTTTTTCTCCGGTGACCACAAAACCGTCCAGGGGTCCGCCATCGGTGGGGAACGAACCGCTTTGCGCAATGACATCGATCAGCAGGTTCCAGGTGCGGGTGGTCCCGTTTTGGGCGAGCGCCCGGATGGCCGCTTCGCGCTGCCGGGGAATGAGCGCCTTGGGCGTGCCGCGGAGAGAGGCCGTCTTTCCGATGTCGGCGGAGAATCCCGAGTAATACATGTCGGGATTCGGATCGCCGGCCAGATCCTTCCCCTGCTCGGGCGCCCAGCGTCCGACGAGATCACCAACATTCATGAGCGGGCCCTGGCGGGGCGATCCGGCCACATTCATCGTCCTGGCCACAAGGGCCTCGGCGAGCTGCCGGGCTTCGGTTCCGGAATAGACCTGGGCGGGGTTGGCGGGATCGACCGTTGTTCCGGCCAGAACGGCCTGCAGGACCGGAATCTGGCGGGTGTTCAGGTTCACGCGGCCGGCGACCATGCCCTCGGGGTTTGCCGGTTCCTCGATGCAAAAGACATCCAGCAACGCGGAGTCGCCGCTTTCCGGGAAGGCAAAGGTCAGGTTTTTCCACGGCTCGCCCCGGAACACATGGCCCAGTTCGGCCACGGATTGGAAGGGCCGGTTCAGCACGACGGGACGGCTGGAGAAATTGTTGGTGGCCATGGGCAGGCCATGAAGATTGTCGAAACCGCCTCCGCTTTCGGGATCGGTCGCATAGCCCCCCATGGCGCGGCGCGGCACGCCGTCGGGATCCCGGTTGAAGCGGCGGTTTTCCGTTCCCCCGCCCTCCTGCCGGGTGTCGCGCGTGCTGTTTTCCGCCCAATATCCCAGTTGCATTCCCCGATAACGTCCCCAGGTCGATCCCTGTGCGTAATTCGAGTTGTCCGCCCCGATGAAACCGCGATCCGAACTGCTGCTGATCGGCGAATGATGCAGGCCATATCCGATTCCCGTTCCGCCGCGGAAGGTTTCGTAGGAATTTTCGGCGACGTTCACATCGGGAACGAGGTTGATGTATTCCGAAAAGCCGCTCGCCCAGCGCTGGGAGCGGGGATCGGTGCGAATCATGCCCATGAAGGATGCGGACTCCAGATTGTTGTCGTAGGCCACATCGATCATGTTGCGACCGAGCCGATTGGAAAAACGGTTGGTCAGTTCGGCGATGGCTTTGGCGTCCGAATTGACGCTGCTGCCGTAGAGTTTGGGTTTGTAGTTGGTGACCGGCTGCCACGAATAGGGGAACCGGTCATAGGGCACCCAGCTCGAGCCGTCCTGATATTCCAGAATGAAATTGATGCCCGGCGCCGGCCCGGTGAACTGCACTTCTCTGGCGTAGGTGTATTGCGACGGATCGGACGTTTTGGGCCACTTGGCGGGAAATTCGGTCAGCACAATGCCGATGAGGTTGACCGACTGATCGACATCGGCCTGGGCAAACGTATTGCCGGCGGCCTGGCTGCCGGCCGGCACATTGGCTTCGCCGAGGCGGGTGGGCTGACGGAAACCCGGCAGCCCGGCCCCCTCCCCTGCGAGGAAGGTGATGAAATTTGCTCCATCAAGCAGCGAATCGAAGTTCACCACCGGCGCCGAATCACTGGGCAGGCTGAACGACTGACCATCCAGAAACCAGAGCGTTCCCTGCGGACCCTGTTCCGGATCCTGCAATTCCGGACGGATGCGGAAGGTGGTGGGAGCGTCGTCCGGCCGGCGTCCCGCCGGATCGTGCGGATTCCAGACGACCGGCTGCAGGAGCCATCGCACCACGGAGAACGAGGGGAAGGAGGGCCGGTTCCGAACCGCATACAAATACGGCAGATCCTCAATGCCCGCGACCTCCTTGGCTCCCCCCTGAATGTCGGCGATGCGGATGCGCGTGGGATATCCGTCGGTATCCGCCTGGTCGATGATGTTTGCCCCGATCTGCAGGATGTGCAGATCGGTGTAGGACGAATTGACGAACGGGATGTGGGAAAAGCTTCCGGCCAGATCGTAGCGCGACACGGCGGCTGATTTTCCAAGGCTGCCGACCTGGATGGCGGCCTTGAGCAGCTCAAAAAAATCCGGTTCCCGTCCAAGCGCGGCCACTTCGTCCAGACGAAGGATGCCGGCTCCACCGTGATCATAGGTCCACGGCTCGGCGGGACTGCCCCGTGAAAGTCCGAAATTGCGGTAAATTTCATCGTTATCCGATTTGGCAGCCGTGGTGGCGCGCTTCAACAACTTCAACCGGGACAGGGGAAACCGGTGTTTGAGCAGTGGATCCCCCTCGTTCGCCACGGTGCCGTCGGGCCGGGTGAAGGCCTTTTTCACCCGCACGAGCGGAAAAGGCGGATTGATGTCGGTGGCGCGGTCGGCGTTGCGGTCGAGATTGAATTTGTCGTTGCCGCGGCCCCAGGGACTGCTGTTCGTGTTCAGGTTCGCCCGAACCCGCGGCCTTTGCGGATCCGGCACATAGGCGGGCTGCTCCAGGGAGCGGGAAAATGTTCCCAGATATTGAAGGGAGTCCGGGGGAAGTCCGATCCGATTGGCAAACTGCAGGAATTGCTGGCGGCTGGTAAAAAGCTGATCGGTGCGGGTCGCCCCGCCGGCGGTCACCTCGGTGTCCGGTGTCTTCAGAAACCCGTGCGGATGCCTCACAACAAGGTCGTGAAACCGCAGCGCCGAGGCCGCATCGAAGGAAAAATTTGGAAAGGCACCCCCCGGTTGCGCGGAGGCGAAGGTCCTCCATCCGGCGAGTTGGTCAATCTGGGATTGGCTCAATCCTAGAACCGTCAGGTCGGCAAAGGCCGGGCTGGCCTTGCCACCCGATCCCCAGGTCACCGGATCGTCGGAATCCGGGGAGGGATGCTCGGCTTCCACGGGGGTCTGGGCGGGGAACCCCGCCACGTTGATGTCGAGCAGGCCGCCTTCATCATAGATGGCAAAGGCATAGCGGCCAATGACGGCGCGGCTGGCCTGGGTCAGCACGGTCGGCCCCTTGTCTGTGACATACACCCAGTCCGGCACCTCGAACTCGGGAACGGGATCCGTCCCCCACTGGGAGGGATCGGATCCGAATTTCGCCGGATCGCGCGGAATCAGATGGTGCTTGTTCCAGCGGGCCGCGCTGACATACCGGCCGTTCCGCGCGGGGGTGGCGGAACTGGCGGCCGAGGCGCGGCTGCCCACCCCGGGCGACGCGACGGAATCCGAGCGCACACTGCGCCGGACCAGGTTGGGAATGGGATCAACCCCGCCGGTAATCGGAGGATTCCCGCTGCGTTGCGGCACCATGTGAGCATGGCTTTTCGGCAGATAAATCCTCTGCGTGCCGGCCATCACCACATCCGAACCCTCGGCAATTTCGCGTTTCAGGTCGGACACCGTCAGCGCCAGTGCGGAGCGGGCCAGGGTGTCGGCTTTGAACTCATTCACCGCGCTCTGGGACAGTCCGCGAAAGGCCGTGGCCTTCACAAAAAACGCCAGCGCCAGAACGCTGAGGAGCACGATGAAAAGCAGAACCACCACGATGGCCGCGCCGCTTTGGCCGTTCCGGGATGGGGATTTCGTCTTCATGAGTCGAGGGGAAAACACCGGGAGAGAATCCGCACCGCACCGCCGCTTCGGCGCACGAAATCGTCCGCGTCCACGGTCTGCTGCCAGTCCCGTTCCAAGGCCCCGAGCGTGGACATGGAGGCGGGTGAAAAGTCCCGCAATTTGGCGGCAAGCGCCCGCACTTCGGCGGGGGTCACCCGTCCAATCACCGACGGATCCATCACGGCCATGACCACACAAATCGCCGCCACGTCCCGCAGACCGTTCGCCTCGGTCGGCGTCGAAGAACTCCCCGGCCGGTCGCTCAGCGTGCCATCCTTCAGGAGGTGGAAATATTCAAACCGGATCACCCCGGGACCAATTTCCTCATAGATGTCCGACTCCGCATTGCCCACCGCGTCGGGACTCAGCGCTGCGATTTCCTGATGAAAGGCCACCGGCGACTCCCCGCTCCCGTCGGGAGCCCAGCCGAGCGCCTTGCTGGCGCGCTGCAGGCCGCGGTAGTCACCGTTCCCCTCCCCCATCCGGTAGGAAACCACGGACAGGGTGCTCGGGGAGCCGGTCGAAGGATAATACCCGGAGACCTCCGCCAGAAAGGCCATCCGGTCATTACCGTCCTGCTTCCCGAGGAAATATTTCACATCGTCACGTTTGAGCATCCGGGAGAAATCCAGAGCCAGGCGGCTGAAAATCATCCGCCCCTGCGCATCGGCCTCCTGCTTTTTGTTGCTCATCGCCGTCAGGGCCGTCGCGCTGGAAAGCAGCTGGGAAATGATGAGTCCGAGCACCAGAAAGACCACGGTGGCGCAAAGCAGCTCGATCAGGCTGAAAGCCCGGGAAGAGGTGGGACGGGCGGAACGGAGGGCGGGCATGAGGTCAATTCCGATCGAGGGCCACAAAGGTTTCCACGCGTCCCGTGGGCTGCGGAGCGGCCGCCGGCCAGCTCGCTTTCACATGTGCCAGGGTGGCCGCGTTGGCCGCCCCGTTGGGAAGAAAGGTGACGTCCACCCGATAGAGCGAGGACGGGCCGGGCGAGGGTCCGTCATGGGCCGCCTCGCTGAAATACCGGGTGCCGCCGGAAATTTCCGCGGTCACCGGATTGGCGGGAATGGCAAATCCAAATTGCGGCGTGGTGGCGGCCTGCCCGCGCGGACTGGTGACCGGACAGGAACGCAGATCCGTGACGACCTGGGTCAGGATTCCCGTTGCGACCGTTTCCTCACTGGACTCGAGATTGCCGCGCAGGCCGGCCGGCAAAAGGGAGAAAATGGCCACGAGGCAGAAAACCGCGATGCCCAGGGCAAGGCAGATTTCCACCAGGGTAAAGCCGGATCGGAACGCGGTCCGCATGAGGCATTATCGGCGATAAGTGCGCACCTTTCCACCAAGACCTGAAAACTGCACGGCGGCGACGTTGGGCTGGGAATCCGCAACCTCATCGCCCTGGGTGGGAATCAGGCCGATCTCCCCCAAACGCCGCGGGACCGACTCGCCGTTCACCGTGGCCTCCCCGCTGGGACTGAAGCGGATCGTTTTGTGGAAGGTGTAGGTGCCCGCTTGGAAGGGATACGGCGTCCGGGCGGCGCTTTCGCTGCTGATCCGGCTGCCCTCGGCATCCTCCCCGGTGTAGGGAAGGTCGGGGCGGCCATCGAGCCGACCGGTCTCTCCCATACCCGTCGGCGCCCCCACGTCGGCGAGATGCAACCGGGAAATCTTCAGCAAACGCCCCACCGGACGCAGGCGATCGGGCGGCAGCATGGCCGCCGCCGAACCGTCCTCGAAAATCCGCGTTCCGTCCACGGAAGCCACCGTCGCCACAACCACGCGGCCCCTGCCGGTGAACGGAGGCAGGGTCGAGGACGCCGCCCCGGTGGCCGATTCCTCATAAAACCCCACCCAGACATAGGTGTTCTTCGCCACGGCATAGGCCCGCGCCCGATCCAGGGCCAGTGCAACCTCATCCACCGCGCTGTGAAAGTCCCCGCCCCCCTTCAGGCCGTTGATGGCGGGAACCGAAATCGCAAGCAACAGGGACATGCATCCCATCACCGTCAACAGCTCAACGAGCGAAAAGGCGGAACGACGACAAAAACGACGAAGGATGATCCGATTGAGATTCATCGGGGAGAGCCTCATCATGAGCCACCATCCCGCCGACCGTGGCCTCCCGCAAGGACCCGTTGGCGCAATAGATTGCGCAACGTCAGCCTGTCCAGACGCGCGAAAGGCTCGGACCCGGCCTCCACTCGCCTTCCACCATCATGGTGGAGGAGACTTCGGGAACCCCGCGCTCGCCGCGCTGCAATTGTCCGATCACCAGATCCACGGCGGTCGCCCCGATGCGGTCCGGCCGCTGGTCCACCCCGGCGATTTCGGGTTCCTGATCATTCCAGCTGCCGGCCACGTAATCGATCTTGCCGGGGAAATACCCGCTGCGGCGCAAATGAACCAACACGCCGGGTTCGGCGCCGATCAACACCTCGATTTTCTCCTTCCGGCACCAGTCGGGAATGCCCGGAGCGGTGTCATCGTCCACCACGAGGCAGGACAGTTTCAGGTCGGCAATGGAGCGCTGGCTCAGGAGAAAACCCGCAAGCCACAGGTCATCCACCCGCTTGCTGGTGTCCTTGAAAACACAAAATCCGATGCGCCGATAGCCCAGCCGCCGCAATTCGCGAATGCAGACCAGGATGCCGTGAAAGTTGTGGGACGAGACCCGGTGCAGATTGGGACGCAGGAGCGAATAGCCCACGGTGATGCAGCTGAACTTTTCCCAAGCCAGCGAGATGTGGCTGCGGGCGCGCGGAAGCGGGGCGACAAAGACCGCGGAAATTCCGCGATGGTAAAGAATGCTGCTCAGGCGTTCCCCGCTCATGCCCGGTTCGCCCAGCCAGAAGTTTTCCAGTTGGTAGCCGAGTTGCTCGGCGCGGGCCTGGGCGCCGTCAAAGAGACGTTTGTAATAGGGATTCTGCCGCCAGCCCAGCCGGCTGGAGAAGCGGGTGACAAAGGCGATCGTGGTGACGTCGGTGCCCTTGGTGCGTCCCCGTTTTCGGGAGGCGAACGCCGAGAGCAGCGGATCCGGAGCGTATCCCATCGCCTGCGCCACGGCCCGCACGCGTTCCCGTGTGGCGGCGGGAATCTGGGGGTCGCCTTTCAGGGCCCGGCACACCGTGGAGGCGGAGACTCCGGCCTTGGCGGCCACGTCAGCCATTCGCAAGCGCATGTTCCTGACCACGGAGGCTAGGCGAAAGAAGGTTTCAGCGCAATTTTTTGCCTTCGAAGGTTTTTCCGGCCAGCGCCTCCTTGGCGGGCTGGCCCCAGAACGGTGTGGGGGTGTAGTTCCAGTCGGACAGCATCACGGGAGTCGCCCAGGTGTGGAAGGACCATCCGGTCCAGTTCAGCCGGTGTTTTTGAATGACGGCGAGAATGTCCGGCACCCAGGTTGCGGGGTCCTCCTGCACCTCCGGCGGGAGAAAATCCATTTTCTTCACATCCGCCCCCACCTCGCCCATGAAGATGGGGTATTTTTCCGCCGCATTGAGGAAGGCTTTCTGCCAGCCCTTTTTCCATGGATAGACATGGGTGGAATACATGATGCCGTTGCCGGAGGGATCCTCCAGCGCGTAGCCTTCCAGAATCCCGGAGAGATCGTAGGCCCAGTCGAGTCCGCCCGCGATGATGACGTTCTTTGCGCCGGTTTCGCGAATCACTTCGACGAGCTTTTGCATGCCGGGGGATTCGTACCCCTGATTCGCCTTTTTCTCCGCGTCGCTGAGGAAGGCGGATTCGTCCACGCCCTTGGATTTCTCCTCCACAAAGCCGCCGTTGCGCCAGACCTCCCAGGAAATGCCGTGCGGCTCGTTGATGATGTCGAAGAGCACCGCCGGATGATTCGCATATTTCGCGGCGACTTCCTTCCAGAACCCGAGCTGTTCCGGCTTCACGGCGCGGAACCGGTGATTGTCGATCACCAGATAGGCGCCACGATTGGCGGCCGCATTGACCGCCGAGTCGACGATCGCCCGATAGGCGGCGCCGCCGTCGGTCTGGCCCTTGCCCTGACCAAACCAGAAGTCGTCCCGCACGGCGAGCCGCACCACATTGGCCTTCCAGTCCTCGATGGCCACCTTGGTGGATTGGACCGCCCCGTGTCCCTCCGGGATGATCTCGAGTCCGGGAATCGCCACCCCCTGCAGCCAGACTTCGTTGCCCTGCGGATCCACCAGACGATTTCCGGAGACCTTCAGCTCTTTGGGCCATTTTTCCGGACGGGGAGCGTCGGGCGGCGGATCCTTGGGATAATTGCGCGGTTTGTCGTCCGCGGGCAGGGAGGAAAGCGCCGCCGCCAGGAGAAGCATCACCGGAAGAAAACCGATCCCCTTCCCCGCCGCACGACCTCCCCGGCCCGAATGAACCCCGTCGAACCCGGTCACCGTCTCAGCGCAGCTTGCCGCTGAATTCGAATTTCTTCCCCGCCAGGGCGTCCTTGGCCGGCTGCCCCCAGAACGGGGTGGGCGTGAAATCCTTGTCCAGCAGCATGCGCGGACTGGCACTCGGGTGAAAACACCAGCCGGTCCAGTTCAGGCGATACTTCTGGATGAGCCCGAGAATATCGGGCACCCAGGTTTCCCAGTCCTCCTGGTGTTCCGCCGGAATGAATTCCATCTTTTTGGCATCGGCTCCCACCTCGCCGAGCAGGATCGGATATTTCTCCGCCGCATCGAGCAGGTACTTCTGCCAGCCACGCTTCCAGGGATAGATGTGGCAGGAATACATGATGCCGTTGCCGGTGTCGTCCTTGAGGCCGTAGCCGTTCACAATGCCATCGAGCTGGTAGGCGTAATCAAGCCCGCCGACCACCACGATGTTTTTCGCGCCGGTCGAGCGCACCGCATCCAGCATGGCCTGCATGCCCGGCGACTCATAACCCTCGAGCTTTTTCTTCTCCTCCGCACTGAGGAAGGCTGCCTGATCCGCCTCGATCCGTTTGCCGACAAATCCCCCGTCCCGCCAGACCTCCCACGTCGTGCCATGCGGCTCGTTCATCAGGTCGAAAAGCACGGCCGGATGGTTCTTGTAGCGCGTGGCGGCATCCTTCCAGAACTCGAGGTATTCGGCCTTCGGCGCCCGATATTGATGCAGGTCGAGCACCACATACGCCCCGCGGTTGGCCGCCAGCATGATGATGCGGTCGACAAGGTTCCGATAGGCTTCCCCGCCGTCATTGGAATCCTTCTGACCAAACCAATAGACATCCTTGACGGGCAGCCGGATCACGTTGGCCTTCCAGTTCTCGATGGCCTCGATGGTGGCCCGCTCCACCTGCTCGCCGCGGGGGTTCCACTCCAGGCTGGGAATGTTCACCCCCTGCAGCCAGACTTCGTTGCCCTGCGGGTCGACCAGACGATTTCCGGAAACCTTCAGCTCTTTGGGCCATTTTTCCTTCTTCGGCTCCTCCGGCGGCACCAGGGCCTTCTTCGCCTCCTCGGCCGCCTTTTGCGCCGCCGCAATCAATGGCGCCGGATCGGTCGGGCGGACGCGGATGTCATCCAATTCAAAGGTTCCGGCCTCCACCCGAAAGAGCGCCGGCATGAGCGCAAGGGTCACTGCGCCGTCCGGCACGAGGACGCTCTTTTTCTTTTCCACCCACTGTCCTTTGGTATCCCCGCCGGCCACGGCCGCTCCGGGCTGCTTGGGCGTCTTCTTTCCGGCGGCGTCCAGCGCATCGATCATGATGCGGGCGTCATACCAGGAATTGGTCCCCTTCTTCAGGCCGGTGATCCGCTGACGCCAGGACAATTCCACCGCCTGCGTCCCCTCCGGCAGGTCGAACGTGCGATACACCATGACCATTTCGCCCGGGGCTGTGGAGGACAGACGGAGATAATGATTGCCCTCCTCTTCCTCCCACGAAATGCCGGGTTTGGCGCGTCCCCATCCATCGGGGAATCCCGCCCCCTTGGAGTCCGTCTCGAAATCCCCGTTCGGAACCAGCGAATTTTCCTTCTCAAGGGTCCGGGCCGCCGCCTCTTGGCGTTTGGCGGCCATCTCCGCCAGTTTGCGCGCCCTTTCCGCCTCGGCCGCAGCGGCCTTCTCACGAAGTTCCGTCGCGTCAATGACCTTCAACGAAAAATCATCGAGGTCAAAAATTCCCGACTCCACCTGAAAGAGCGTCGGCATCATCACAAAGTCCGTCGCCCCCTCCGGCACCAAAAACTGGATGGTCTTTTCCTGCCAACCGTCCGTGGACTTGCGCACGTAGGGCGCCCCGGGCGCGCCTTTCACAATCTTGTCCGAGGCATCCCGGAACTCCATCATGATGCGCGCGTCAAACCAGGGCTTGGGACCCGGACGCAAATCCGAGACGCGCTGGCGCCACGACAACTCCAGGGCCTGGGCGCCCTCCGGAAGGGGAATCTTGTAATAAAGCAGGGTTGTCTCGTTCGGCCCGGGGCTCGTCAAACGAATGAAATGGTTGCCGTCCTCCTCCTCAAAGGACGCCGAATTCACCCGCGGCCAGTGATCCGGCCACCCGTTTCCATCCGCGTCCTCCTCCATGTTGCCGTTTTTCAGGAGCGACGGTGTGTTCGATGAGGCGGCGGGTGCTGCGTCCTGGGGATAAAGCGGAGTGCTGAAAACCAGAGCGGCGAAAAGAAGCGGGGCAAAACGTTTCATGAAGGGAAAATCCGGAGGAGTTGGGACCGTAGGCGGCTTAAACTCGCCCGAGTCATTCGCTATGTCAATACTATACTTTTGTAGGAGATTTCCCCGAAAAAATCGGCCAANAANGCGATATGCTAACGCTTTATTTCTTCACAGGGAGGCCTGCAACAGGTGAGGACGTTCCCGGTATAAGGTGACGATCAATTCGCCAAACAGCGTGTTGGCCCAGGCGAACCAGGGCCGGGTAAAATCGGCGGGATTCCCGGCCAGAAACGATTCGTGCATGAATCCCGTTCCTGCATGGCAGCGCTTCAGTTGACGAAGACAGGAGCGGATTTCTTCGTCGCTGTCGGAGGTCAGCGCCTGCATGACAATCGCCATGGGCCAGATCGTTCCGGGCTTCGTGTGCGGACTTCCGATGCCGGAGAACTTTTCCCCTTCCACAAAAAACGGATTGTCTCGGCTCAGACAGAAGGCGCGGGTCCGCAAATACAGCGGATCGTCCTTCGTGCAGAATCCCAGATACGGCAACGCCAGCAGGGACGGCACATTGGCATCGTCCATGAAATGGACGCCCCCCAGCCCGTCCACTTCATACGCCCAGATTTCGCCGTGGAGGGGATGTCGCACCCGGGCCAGAGCCTGCAGGGCCTCGAAGATTTCCCGGCCGAGTCGGGAGGCCCGCGCGGCCAGCGCGGCCTGGCCCAGTTGTTCGAGCAGCGGAACCACCGAGTGCAGCGCGCCGGCCATCATGGCGTTGGCCGGCACCAGAAAGGGAAAGCGCACCATGTCGTCGGACGGACGGAACGCGCAGCGGACAAGTCCGCAGGAGGCGCTGACTGCCCCCCGTCCTTCACGGGGCAGCGTGGTGCCGCCCGGACGCGCGAAGGAATATCGGGACCGTATTCCTTCGCCCTGCTCGATCTCGAGTACATCCAGCACGGCCTCCACCGCCGTAATCCACCCCTCGTCAAACGGCTCCGCGCCCCCGGTTTGCGTCCAATAGCCGTGCGAAAGCCGCAGGAAATACGCCAGGCTGTCGAGTTCCCACTTCCGCTCGTGCACCCCGGGACGCATTTCCGTGAGATCTTCCCGCCAGCGCCCCAGCACGGGCTCGCGATAAAAGGCGTTCGCATAGGGATCCAGACGAACGCAGGCCGCCTGTCGGCGCACCAGGCCCTCCAGCATCGTGCGCAGGGACGCATCGCTGCGGGCCAGCGGCAGAAACGGCCAGACCTGGGCGGTCGAATCCCTCAGCCACATGGCCGGGATGTCTCCGGTAATGACAAAGGTGTCGGGTGGGTTGTCCGACGCAAACGCAATGGTGGTGTCCAGTGTGTTCGGAAAACAATTGCCAAACAGCCAGGCCAGTTCGGGATCCCGAATTCCGGCCGCCACCTCTTCCATCAGCCGCTCGACCGCCGGACTGGAAAATCTTCTCTTTTCCAAAGCCGGACGACAGGACGGAAAATCCTTCGCCGGCCCGTCCGCGTTCCGGATTTCGTGCCCGCAAGCGTTTTTTGACATCATCAAAGGAAGCGCAGAGGGAATGCGGATGCGATGTGATTTTTGTGCGCCCCCGACACCGCCGCGCCAGCCCTATTCAGAAACTTTGCCAAGACCGGCCTGTCACGTTGCGGCGAAAAACTGTCAGCCAGACTCCCGCCAGTCCCAGCAACAGGATCCCGGACGGTTCCGGGACGGCGACGATCTGCACGGAATTCAAAAATCCCCTTCGCTCCCCGCTGGCTCCGCCGGAAACGGCAAGATTCAGGTAATCTCCGGGATTCAGCGTCACGGTGAACTTGAGGTAATTTTCATTCACCTCCCAGCTCAGGACGGCATCGGAGCCGTTGGCATAGCTGAGGGAACCCGTCAACGAAAGAGTCACCGCGTCAAAATCCCCGGCGGTGGCCGAAGTGCCGACATAGGCAATCTGGGAATACGCATTGCTGGTGTTGGTGTTGCGCGATGTCAGATAAATTTCGTAGGTGCCCGGCGCCAATCCCCCGAGCTGGAACCCGACAAAACGCAGGCTCCCTCCGCCGGAGCCGGTGTAAATGCCGTCCTTTCCGACGGAGGTCCCGGCGTAGACGTCCGTGTTGGTGACATTTCCCAGGGCGTTGTTGCCACTCGGGGTGTTTCCCAAACCGACGATCGTCGAAGTCTCCGTCGTGGTCGCGCCAAGATCGAGGGTGAGACCCGCGGCCTCCGTTCCGTCGGCATAAAGCAAGCCGGAGAGAACATCCGCCGTTTGGATCCGGTTCCAAACCGTGCCGGTGAAGGAGGGAACCACCGTGTGATACGGACTGTTCGCTTGCGATGCCCCCGTCACCGTCGTGGGTCCGAAATCCAGCATCAACACCTGGGCCTGTCCCACCGCGCCGGGGAGCAGCGAGGCGGACACCAACAGCAAAAGACGGAGCGTTTTCATCGAAGGGGATTTTTCTCGTGCCGGCCGCAGACAAAAAACCTGCTGCGCCGCTGCCGAAAACTTCCGTGCCCTCCCGCAAATCGCAAGGGTCGACGATTGCTTAACTGTGATAAAAACTATATATTTTTGACATGCCTTTTGCGCCTTCCCCGACCGTTGAGCCGCGGCTGCCCCTTCGCGAATGGGCGTACATTCACACCCAACTGCACTGGATTTACGACCACGAAGTGCCCGCCCGGCATCGCGATCGCCCCGTGGACAAACAGCATGAGGGATATTCCGCATGGTTTCTCCGCCGGGGCGGGGTCGTGGTGGAATCGGCGTCGGGGGAAAAATTAAAGGCCGGTCCGGGACAGTGGCTCTTTGTTCCGACGGAAAGAATTCACCAGCGTTTTTCCCACGATGCCCGCATCCTTTCGTTGCGGTTTCTCTGCCAATGGCCGTCCGGCGAAAACATCCTGTCCGGTCCGGCCGGAATGGTTCTCGACGGTTCGGAGATGCCCGCCCTCGAGCGCCGGGCCGTGCAGCTCGAGCGCCTCGTCCGCCGGCACCTTCCCAACGCGGAGACGCACTATGCCAGCCGGTTTTCCGACTATGAGCATTTCCTGGCCTTCCACACCCTGTTCCTCCAATGGTTGAGCCTGTGGTTCAAGGCCCAGAAGGCCCACGGAACGGGCCTGTCCCGACTGGCGGCCGACGACGACCGCCTGTTGCAGGCCATGCGCTGCCTGAACACCGCGCCGCTGGACAGTCCGCTGCCTTATGAAACCCTCCGCAGGGTCAGCGGGCTCGGCGAAGCCCACCTCAACCGTCTCTTCGTGGCGGAATATGGACTGACCGTGCGGAAGATGTGGGATCGACGGAGGTTGAACTTTGCCCGCACCTGTCTGGAAACCACCCGCATGCCGGTCAAGGAGGTCGCCTACAACCTCGGCTTCCGCTCCGACTCCCATTTCATGAAATGGTTCAAGGAGCACACCGGATTCCGCCCCAAGGAATACCGGCAGCACCACCGGCAGATCGATCCCACCCAAAAGACGGAAAAGGCCTTCTGGGAACGCGGAAGGCGGAAAGCGAAAGGCGAAAACGTACCGACGCAAGGAAGCGGACTTCATTTGTCGTCCAAAAAAGAACCACGCTGAACTCCAACCCACCGGAGGGTCGGCCCCCGGCCGGACCCTCACTTTGGGACAAGCCGAAGGTTGTCCCTTCTTTAGCGGCGGCGGCGAAGGGCCAGAATCATCAGCCCCCCCGCGACCAGCAGCGACGTCCCCGGTTCCGGCACAAGCTGCAAGGCCAGGTCGTTGCCGCCGGTGAACGAATTGGTCGCGGAATCTCCGACATAGCTCACCTGCCAGGTGTATCCCGCCGCCGTGAAGGTGGCGCCCTGAGGCAGATCAAAGAGCGTACCGGCGATCGGATCGACCCCGTCGTTCACCACCAGGAAAAAGATGTCCGACTCGAGCGGCGTGTAGCCGTTCAGCGTCAGCTCAATGCGGCCGTTGCCGTTCAGGTTGACCAGACCGGTGACATTGATCTGGTCGTATTCCCCGGATTGGCCCCGGTGATCTCCATGGCAATGGTGGAGGTGGATCCCAGCAGGGACAGATTTCCCACATCAAGGGATCCCGCACTGTTGCCCGGAGCCAGCGTTCCCCCGCTTCCGATGCTCACTTCACCGGCGATCGCACCCGTTCCACCCAACACGCCGCCGTTCACCGTCACATCGCCGGCGAGCGATCCGTTGACGAGCAGCGTGCCGGCATTGACCGTTGTCAGGCCGATGTAGAGCCCATCTCCCTCGAGGGCCAGCGTCCCCTCTCCGGTCTTGATGAGTCCCGAGCCGGCGGAAGCGTCGATGATGTTTGCTTCGATCAGCAGATCCACGGCGGCAGCGCCGTCGTTGATTGTGAAAGTGCGCGTCCCCTGCAGGGCGAGCACTCCGCGAGGCCCGTCCCCTTCGGGAGCCGCGATGAGCACCGTATTGGCATTGGAGGCGTTGCCGTTGAAGGTCAGATTCCCGTTCAAAACGAGCCGGCCTCCAAAATTGGTGGCGCCGGTCCCGGGGTGAATCGTGATCGGGGTATAGGCATCGGACTCCGTGTTGGTGATGGTCAGCCCTCCGACCGTCAGATTGGTGTCGTAAACGCCCGTGCTGGCATTCGCGCGCGCCACGCTCACCGTGGCCCCGTTGCTGATCGCCATCTCCCCCGCGACCGCCACATCGTTGTTCCGGTTCAACGTCATCGAACCGCCCTCCAAGGTGGCCGTGCTCATGGAAATGAGGTTGTTTTCCGTGCCGCTCGAGCCGGCGACAAAGGCCCCTCCGCTCATGAATAGATCGCCAAAGGTTTCGGCCCGGGACGATCCCGTGTTGTTGGAGGGACGAAAATTCACGCTGCCTCCATAGACGTAAATGTCGGCATCGTCGGCGATTTGGTGACTGTTGATCCAATAAACGGCCCCTCCGGTCACCCAAAGATCCCCGCCGATCGCGTTTACGTTCACGGATTTGCCAAGGCCGAGCGTGCCTGCGGTTACCGTTGTCGGACCCGTGTAAGTGTTGGCGACGGCTCCGGTCAGTTTCAAATACCCCTGCCCGCCCTTGGTCAGACCGTTGCCGCCCGTATTGGTGATCACACTGCTGATTTCCAACGGGGCGTTGGTGATATCGGAGGCTCCCCCCTGCGCGTTCGTCCGGGCGACGATGATGAAGCCTTCGTTTCCGTTGAAATCAAGCGCGTTGGTCCCGATGAGCAGGGAGTCGCTCGGCACCACACCGCCGGTGACCGCCTGACTGGCAAAGATCACCCCGCTGGCCAAGGTCAATGTCCCCGAGCCCGTCAAGATGACCCCCGCCCCACCGCTGGTCACCGCCGGAGCAATCAGGGACAGCGAGTTGACCGTGGTGTTTGCGTTCAGGATTTTGCTGACGAATCCGCCGGTCGAACCCACAAGCCGCACGTTGTCGAGCTGCGTCTGGCCCGCAACAATGTCGCCGGCGTATTCCGTGGCGAAATCGAGCAGCCGCAAACCGTAGGTCGCATCATAGGTGACAAGTCCCTCCCCATAGATATCCGAGGTCGAGGTCGATCCATAAGCTCCCGCCAGGATGCTGACGGTCGTCGTTCCCGCCTCCCCGCCCCCTCCCTTCAAAATGGGAGCCTGCGTAAAGGTGATGTTGGTCGTGCCTGCCGCCTGCGAGGCCACCGGACTTGTTCCCAGATTGGAGCCGCGGAAAAACGTCACCGTCCCCTGATTGCGGATGAAGCTGTCCGCATGCAACCGCGCATTGCGGGCCGCATTGGCCGTCAATGTCACCAGACTGAATCCCCGGGTCGCCATCAGGGCATTGGCAATGGTATCCACGGTATTCGCCCGGAATTTCCCGCCACCGCCAGCGTGGCCGTCTGGGCGTTTATCGAACCCGCTCCGTCTAGGGCCACCGCATTGGCCCGAACGGTTCCGGTACCGGAGGAACTGTTGAAGGTGACGGTCGAAGCGCCGTTGGTCGCGTGCACATAGACGGTGCTCGCCACGCTGCCCATCGTTCCGTTCAGGCTGAGATTTCCGGTATACACCCGGGTGTCGCCGATATACGTATTTGAACCCGAAAAATTGACGACGCCGTAGATGCTGATCGATCCGTTGGAGATCTCATTGACAAACCCCAGCGAGCGCCCCGGTCCCACCACGAATTTTCGATGCGCGCCGCCGAGATCAACATTCAACGCCAGGTTTGCCGCCGCATTGCCAAAAACAATGGTTCGTCCGGTGCTTGCGGTATTCACGACGACATCGCCGCCCAGCGTGATCGTTTTGGCTCCGTTGATTCCCGTAAAGTTGACGTTGAAATCGCCGACATATTCCAGCGTCATCCCCGTGCCCAAATCCGTATCATCCAGGAATCTGATGTTTTGCTCTCCGGTCAGAGTCAGGGACAAATCCCAAATTCCATTGATCACTCCGTCGACCCAGTTGTCGGGGTCGTTGTAGCTGAAATTTCCTCCCCCGGACTGATTCCAACCGGTCGTCTAAGCCTGCAGGGGGATTCCCATGGCCACAACGATCAACGCGGTGAGCAGCCACCGGCCTCCGGTTGTAATCCATGGGGCCGACGGACGGAAAAGTTGCCTGAGCGATCCGGAAAGAAGTGTATCCATGACAGGAAAGCGAGACCTGGGGCGAGGATAGTTCTCAGAGCCGGAGTGTCAACGCCCCGGACGCTCCTTTGTCCGTCATGGCACAAACCGGAAAGGGCTTCCTCCCTTTCCAAAAAGACAAAAAAGAAGGGCGGGGAAGACCGTGATCCTCTCCGCCCTCCAAGGGCCAAACCGCTTCTCCGTTACCCCCCCCTGTTCCGGAGAAGCGTTTGACGCAATGGTCAGCTCTGCCGACGCCGGCGCCGCAGGGCCAGAACCATCAGCCCGCCCGCGGCCAGCAGACAGGTTCCCGGCTCC
>Ga0065721_10050711_pt1 | contig 18373 bp, 16 predicted proteins | sample Mesricmetagenome_FD_59108 | JGI IMG/M metagenome (GOLD analysis project Ga0065721, IMG submission 59108) | Mesophilic microbial community from rice straw/compost enrichment Sample: eDNA_1 v2 (version 2) | ecosystem: Engineered > Solid waste > Grass > Composting > Bioreactor | place: USA: Davis... | reverse complement strand
CGCCGCCGCCGCTCACGCCGGGCGGCGAGCCCGCAACCGCCGCCGCCGCGCCCTCCGGCAGCGGCAGCCCCATGACGGGATCGGGCACGACCTCGATCCCGCCGCGCGGGACGCCCATCTCCGCCAGCAAATCGGCGGATTCGGCGTCCCGCACGGACACGTACGCGCTCCGCCGCATCACATGGCGGATCAGCGGAAACATCGAGCGGCGGTTCACCGGGCCGATGCCCTGCGCGTACGCGAACGTCGGCTTGCCCAGCAGCTGGGCAAGCTTCATGATTCCGGCATAATACGGAATCGTCTTCGCGCTCGTGGCATCCTGCAGCAGGCTCCCGCCGCCGCTGATCAGCCCGTCGGCGCCTCGCAGCGCCCGCCATACTTCGGCGGGGCGCATCCGATGCGCCGACTCGACGCCGTACATGGCGCTCGTCCGCGCCGGATCGGAGCTCAGCACGACGGGCGCCACCCGGACGCCCTGCGCCTCGCCTTCCGTCTCCAGCGCCAGCAGAATCGAACGCAGCACGGCTTCGTCACCGCTGTTGTTGAAGCCGTAATATCCCGATATTACGATTCGGAAAGCTTGCGAACCGTTGGCTGTACCCATTTGCGCCATGCTCCTTCCGCGACGATCCAGACCGCGATGGCGATCAGGCCGATCAGCACGCCCGCGCCCAAGCCGAGCAGCGTGCGCACGATCGAAATATACAAAGGCGTATGAATATGCGTAAATGTGCTGACCATGGTCAGCTGTCCCAGCGCGCCGACGATAATAAGCGCCCACGACGCCCGGTAACGCAGCGCCAGGAACAAGCCGAGCAGCAGCGGCGGATGGCCGAGCATAAACTCCTTAAAGCGCGGCCGCACGCCGAACGTCGATTCCAGCCAGCCGCGGATGAGCAGCTCGATGCCGCTCACTTGTCCCGCATTGCCGGTACGCGTCAAATAATAATACCCGACGGCGCCCAGCACGGCCAGCGCGACGACCGCCAGAACCGTCACCGGCAGGCGAAGCAGCGTCCGCGCCCTGGTTGCGACGCCGCGTCCGTCGCTTCCTTCATAGAGGAAGACGTACAGCGCAACGAGAAATATCGGCGCAAGGTGAAGGACGCTGACGCCCCGGAACTGCTCCAGCACAAGGCTGTACGTAATATTGTTCAGCAGGCCGAACACCAGCGGCACGGCCGACAACGTAATGGCCGTCGCCATAACGAACCAGGCCAGCGCCGATCCGATCCGCTTGCCGACGGACGGACTGACGAATATCCATTGCAGCTTGCCGCCCGCCGCCGCAGCGGCATTCTCCCGGCCGACGGTCCACTCTTCTCCGCCGACCATCCGTCTGTCGCCCGCCGTACGGGCGTAAATCCGGTTCATCACCCAGATCAAGGCCAGCGAAGGTCCGCTGACCGCCGCTCCGAGCGCGAGCCCCTGCTCCATCAGGGAGCTGTTCAGCACATACAGGCCGGCCGAGCCGACAAGACCGACCGCAAAGACCGGAATAAGCACGCCGGGAACGAAAGCTGCGATAAGCAAGGAAATGATGGCGACGGCGCCGACCGCGACCACTCCGCGCACCGGCTTCTCCCAGCCCGGCTGGCCTCCGGACTCGAACGCCTGCGCCACGCCCAGCGGGAAGCCCGCCTGCACCAGCTTGGCGGCGACCCCCTCTTCGCCCGTCATAAAGCCGATCATCTTGTCCACCGAGTGCACGACCGTGCCGGCGTCCAGATTGGATTGGGCGCCCGTATTGACGAAGAACATGCGAATATTGCGGTCTTTGGCCGCCAGCACGAACCGGTCGGCGATCGCCTCCAGCTCCATCGACGCCGCGTCTTCCGGAGACAAGGAATAGAGGCGCGCAACATTATAATTCGTCAAATAAGCCAATTTATGAATGCCCGCCTGAGGCGCCTTTAAATTTTCGATGGCGGCAAGACCCATCCCGTAACGGTTCATGAGCCCGGCAAAGTGATCCAGGCTGTCCGATTCCGGCTGGTCCATCGCGCCTTTCGCCCGGTCGCCTTCGAACAGCAGCCGCGTGACGCCGAACCCGCTCAGTCTTTCCAGCTGCGCTTCGGTCCGGGCCGCATCGTAAGGCGTCACCCGGTCGGACAACCGGGCGAGAATATGAAATCCTTCATCCCTTAATTGCTGCAGCGTCAACGGATCGAAATCGAGCGTTTTCAACTGGGCCGATTGCACCGGCTCCTCTACGACGATCCCGTTCCTGCCGCCGAACGACCAGTCGCCGTAAGGCACGCCGCGCTGGTCGAACGCCTCGCGCACGATCGGGCCGACAGCCTGCTCGTCCTGCGCGCTGTTGAACAAAATATACGTATAGTTTCTCCGTTCGTCCGGCAGCTCGCCTTTCAGCAAAGCGGCTTCCTTCTCGCTATAAAAGACAAGACGCCCGGCCTGCTGCAGCTCGCGAAGCGAGCTTTCGTAGACGGCCAGCGTCGTGACGCCGGCTTCCTTCATCGCCTGCAGCCGCTCGTCCAAAAATTGCTGCGGGTTCGGCTGCAGCTCCGCCACTTCTACGATATCCCTGTAATCGAAGACGATTTCGACCGTGTCGGCCGACGCCTCCATCGTCATCCGCATCGCGCCGAGCGGCAATGCGGCGGCAACGCCCAGAAGCACCAGGCACCAGAGCCAAGTCTTCGCCTTTCTATTCCACAGCTGCCAACGTTTCAGCATATTCATCCTCCGTCCGAATCCCTCGTCTTATTTCAAGCCGTCGACGCGGGCCATGACGGCGTCCTTCAGCGTCTGCAAAGCTTCGGCGGCCGCCGCGGACGATTCCCGCTTGACCGCAAAATAAATTTTGATCTTCGGCTCGGTGCCGGAAGGCCGGAGACAGAACCACGACCCGTCCTCGCACATAAATTTCAGCACGTTTTCCGGACGGAGCCCGTTCAGACCCTGACTGAAATCAAGCGCCTGCGTCACCTTGACGCCGCCGATTTCGGAAGGCGGGCTGCTCCGCCAATCGTCCATAATCGACTGGATTTGGCGTACGCCGTCGATTCCCTTCAGCGTGCGGGACTCCAGTCCCTCCAAATAATAGCCGTATTCGGCGTACAGCTCCTGCAGCACGTCGTACAGCGACTTGCCTTGGCTTCGGTAATAAGCCGCCGCCTCGCAAATGAGCAGACAGGCGACAACCGCATCCTTGTCCCGCGCGTAGGTGCCGCGCAAATAACCGTAGCTTTCCTCGTAGCCAAACAAGAAGGAACGCTCTCCCGTACGCTCGTAGCGCGTCATCAATTCTCCGATATATTTGAAGCCGGTCAGCGTATTTTCCACTCCCGCTCCGAAAGAACGGGCGATGTCCGCTCCCATCTCGCTGGTCACGATCGTCTTGACGACGACGCCGTTCGCCGGAAGCTCGCCCCGCTCCTTCAGCCGGCTCAGCACGTAGTGCACCATCAGCGCGCCGGACTGATTGCCGGTCAGCACAACATATTCGCCCTCGTCGTTGCGCACGACGGCGCCCATCCGGTCCGCGTCGGGGTCGGTGCCGATAATGATGTCCGCTCCCGTTGCCTTCGCCTGCGCGATCGCCAGCGTGAACGCCTCGCGCTCCTCCGGGTTCGGCGACTTGACCGTGCTGAAATAACCGTCCGGCTGCTCCTGCTCCTTCACGACCTGGACGTTGCGGAAGCCGGCTTGCTTGAGCGCCTCGCGCACGGGCATGTTGCCCGAACCGTGCAGCGGCGTGAACACGATGTCCAGCTCGCCCCCTTCGCTCTTCAGCAGCTCCGGATTCAAGCTTTGCGAAGCGACGGTGTCGATATAGCGGCGGTCGGCCGCCTCGTCCAGCCATACGAGCAATCCATCGGCCTCTGCGGCGGCGCGGTCGATTCGCTTGACCTGCTCCAGGCTTCCGATGCTTCCGATGGCGGCAATGACCTGCTCCGCATCCTCCGGAATGAGCTGGCAGCCGTCGGCTCCGTACGCCTTGTAGCCGTTATATTCCGGCGGATTGTGGCTTGCCGTAATGACGATGCCGCCGGACGCCTTCAAATCGCGCACCGCGTAGGAAAGCTGAGGCGTCGGACGAAGCGAGCGGAACAGGTAAGTCCGGATCCCGTTGCCGGCCAGCACGAGCGCCGCATCCAGCGCAAATTCCGGCGAACGGTTGCGGGAATCGTGGGCGATGACAACCGAAATCGGCGAATCGCCGGCGGCGGACCCGTTCGCGCCGTTCGCCAGCAGCCAGTTCGCCAATCCTTGCGTCGCCTTCCCTACCGTATACGCATTGAGACGGTTCGTCCCCGCCCCCATTACGCCGCGCAAGCCGCCCGTGCCGAATTCCAGATCGCGGTAGAAGCGGTCGGCAATTTCCTTCTCCTGACCGGCAACGCCGCGAAGCTCCTCCTTCGTAGACTCGTCGATCAGCGGATCGTTCAACCAGGCCTCGTACCGGGCCATCGCTTGTTGATTCACTTCCAGCGCCATCTCTCACTACCTCTTTCTTTTTCCTGAAATATATCCACAATAATCAGCCGTTCTCAGGTCCGATCCGACAGCGCAAACATCAGCTCGCCCTCGGCCACTACCTTGTCGCCTACGCGCGCGGTTGCCTGGCCTTTGCCGATCGTCCCTTTCAGCCTCGTAATTTGTACCTCCAGCGTGAGCGTATCGCCCGGCTTCACCTGATCGCGGAAACGGAAGCCGTCAATGCCCGCAAAGAACCCGAGCTTGCCCCTGTTCGCTTCCACCATCAGCATCGCGACGGTGCCGACCTGCGCCAGCGCCTCTACGATCAGCACGCCCGGCATGACCGGATACCCCGGAAAATGACCCGTAAAAAACGGTTCGTTCATCGTCACGTTTTTCAGACCGACGGCGCGGACGCCCGGCTCCACCTCCAAAATGCGGTCAATGAGCAAAAACGGCGGGCGGTGAGGTATAATTTCCTGAATTTCTTGAATATCCAACATCGCAAAATCTCCCTTCGGAACCTTTACTCGTATAAAACATTGCGTTGTAAGCCACACTAGTCCTATCCTTCATAAAACTGCAGTTTATGAAGGTTAAGATAAGGGGACCGGGCCAAGCGGAACTGAAGCTTCCGCCGGTTCGGTCTCTTTCTGTCCTTGCAGCGAGTCCAACGATTCGCTCCCGTTATAGAGCGGCAAGAACGTTCTTCCCGGCCTGCCCGGCGTCAAGCATGGCCGTCCGGCGTTTGAGCCGTCGGCCGGTTCAGCGTCTTATAAGACGCGATGTACACGAAAGTAGTTGCAAACGAAAACGCGATGACCGCCCACAAATACGCATGCGCAAACGGTACTTGAAAGAAAATAAACATGATCGCAACATAAAAAAGGACCGTCGTCAGCTTGCCCATCCAATTGGCCGGAACCGTCTTTTTGCCCCGAAAGTGGGTCATCAGGCCGCCCGCGATCATCCCGAGGTCGCGCAGAAACATCGCCCCCGCCGCCGCCCACGAAATATGTCCCGCCACAAGCAGAGACACGATGACGGTAATGAGCATCAGCTTGTCGGCAAGCGGATCGAGCATGGCTCCCGCCGGCGTTACCATCCCGAACTTCCTGGCGATAAAGCCGTCCAGCACGTCCGTGACGCCTGCGGCGACAACGACAAGGAATGCGGGAATCATGTGTCCGCTCGCGAATATACCAATATAGACAGGTATCAGCACAAACCTCAACGATGTCAATAAATTCGGCAAATTCATACGTTCACACCCCCCGCATCCTCCGAATGGTCTATTCTGGTTCCCAACTATTATAAACCACCTCCACAAAAATGAAAACAAACGCCGTTGCAAGTCAAGACTTGCGCATCGGCCCATGCGGTGTTAAAATACTGACTATGCGTTCAGTGTATTTTTCTGGAAAGCAGGAATGGAGGGCGGAGACATTCATTGAATAAAAAGCAGTTGCAGCGCGAGCAGTCGCGGCAAGATATTTTGCAGGCGGCCGCGGAGTTGTTTGCCCGGAAGGGTTATCTCGCCACATCCGTCGAGGATATCGCCGCAGCGACCAATACCGGCAAGACGAATATTTATTACCACTTCAAGAGCAAGGAAGGGTTGTTCCATCAACTGATGCTTCGGCATCAGCGCGATTGGCAGCAGTACTGGGAAAGTCAGAAGCATCACTACCCGACGGCCGTCGAGCAGCTGTACGCCCTGGTCGAGCTGAGCGTTACCCGGGGATTCGCGCTGCATAAGGCGGCGGCGGAGTTTTTGCGGGAATCCTGGTGCAAGAACGAGGAGTTTATGGTCGACATGGCCGAAAAATGCGAGGAAAACCGTCGATTTCTAGCGGAAATCATTCGTACGGGCATGGACAACGGCGAGTTTCGCCAAGGTGACGCCAGACTGTTCGGTCATATATTGGAAAGCCTGTTCCGCGGGCTGGACGATGCGGCCAAATCGCTTGATCTGGAACAAACCAAGACGTTGTACCGCACGGGGCTGAACGTATTTTTGCACGGGATATCGGCTTCTTCGCAAGAGGCTTCCGTTCCGTCAAACCATCCATTGCCGTGACGGTCCAGCGCACGAGACGGGCATCGGCCTCCGGAACGATTCGCGCCGGCGGCATGCGATGCTACAATACCAGAGACAAAACCTATTGGATACGGAGGAACAATACATGGATATTTCGGCTGCCGCAACGCATGCCGGCACGAGGGATTTGAGCAATGTCAAACGATTGCCGATCCTCATCTCGCTTATTATCGGCGCATTTTTCTCTATTTTGAATGAAACGTTGCTCAACATCGCTTTTGTAGATTTGACGCATGAATTTTCGATCAATTATTCGACGGTTCAGTGGCTGTCCACCGCCTACATGCTGGTCGTCGGCATTCTGATCCCGGTGTCCGCCCTGCTCGTGCAGTCGTTCACCACCCGGCAAATGTTCCTTGGCGCCATGGCCTTGTTTACGATCGGCACGCTGGTGTGCGCCCTTGCGCCCAGCTTTTCCGTATTGTTGATCGGCCGGGTCATCCAGGCGCTCAGCACCGGCCTTATGCTGCCGGTTATGATGAACACCATCCTGGTGCTGTACCCGCCGGAGCAGCGCGGCGCCGCCATGGGCAGCATGGGCCTCGTCCTCATGTTCGCCCCTGCCATCGGTCCGACGCTGTCCGGTCTTATTCTGGACGCTTTGAGCTGGCGCTGGCTGTTCTGGATCGTGCTTCCTTTTGCCGTCTTCGCGTTCCTGTTCGCCTTCGTTTATTTGCGCAACGTGACGGACGTGACGAAGCCTAAGGTCGACATCCTGTCCATCCTGCTGTCCACCGTCGCCTTCGGCGGCATCGTCTTCGGCTTCAGCAGCCTGGGCGAAAGCTTCATGTCGGAACACGGGAAGGGCTGGGGCGAACCGAAGGTATACCTGACCATCGCCGCGGGAGCGGCCGCGCTCGTGCTGTTCGTATGGAGGCAGCTGAAGATGCGCCAGCCTTTGCTTGATCTTCGCGCGTTCAAATCGCCGATGTTCTCGCTCGGAACGGTGCTTATCATTATCGTCATGATGTCTCTGTTCTCGACGTTGATGCTTCTGCCGATTCTGCTGCAGCAAGGCATGGGCAAAACAGCGTTTATCGCAGGCCTCATCCTGCTGCCGGGCGGCATCGTCAACGGCTTCCTGTCCCCGGTGACCGGCAAGCTGTTCGACAAGTTCGGCCCTCGGGCGCTCGTCATTCCGGGCGCGGTCATTCTGGCCGTCGTTATGTGGTTCTTTACGCAAATCCAGCTGGACACCGCCGCTTCAACGATCATTTTGCTGCACTGTATTATGAGCTTGGCTATGTCCATGATTATGATGCCGGCGCAGACAAACGGCCTGAACCAGCTGCCGCCGCAATATTATCCGCACGGCTCGGCCATTCTGAGCACGCTGCAGCAAGTCGCCGGCGCCATCGGCATCGCCTTCTTCATGAGCATCATGTCGTCCGGCATGGCGGACCATGTGAAGGAGCTTGCCGCTACGAACCCGGAAGCGCTCGCCGACACCCAGAAGGTTATCGCCGAATCGACCAACGCAGGCATTCACAGCGCGTTTACGATTGGCCTGGTCTTCGCCGTCATCGCGATCGTGATCTCTTTCTTTATCAGACGCTCCACCGCTCCAACCGCAAGCGCTCAAGCTTCGGAAACGCCAAAGGCCGGGTAACCCCCGGCCTTTCGGCTTTTTTAGGACGGCCGGCGGACAGCCCGCCCTCTCGGCTTTTCAGGACCGCCGGCAGGCAGCCGGGGATTCGCCTTTCCAGATCGACGAGCCGCCGCCCTTCAGCCGCCAATCCCTCCGCCGTTCCTCCCGTCCGCCACCGTCCGCATACCGCTCCAGTCTACTTCCCAACTACCTCTCCGACCTGCCGTTCCTGCCTTCCCCCACCGTCCTGCCGTCCGCATACCGCTCCAATCTACTTCTCCCGCCTACCTCTCCGACCTGCTGTTCCTGCCTTCCGCCACCGTCCTGCCGTCCGCATACCGCTCCAATCTACTTCTCCCGCCTACTTCTACGACCTGCCGTTCCCGCCTTCCCCCACCGTCCTGCCGTCCGCATACCGCTCCAATCTACTTCTCCCGCCTACTTCTACGACCTGCCGTTCCCGCCGTCCGCCACCATCCTGCATACCGCTCCATCTACTGCTTACTGCTCCAACTGCCGCTGCCGTCCCGATACCGTTCCAGCAACTACTATCCTTGCCGTCTCCGACCCTTCCCAGCCATCCAATTCTAATGGTCATGAGCGATGCTTAGAAAGCAAAAACCAGGCACTCGGAGCTATAACGGTCATGAGAGCAGCTTAGCGCCCGAATATTGTGTTTTCCTTACCCTTATCGCCTTCTAAGGTGCGCTGATGTCCATTAAAAATTCAACTTAGCACAGTAAGCCCGCTAAGCGTACCTGATGACCGTTAGCGAGCTAATGCGGCAAGCTGAGTGAAGAACGCCGCCAACTCACAGCGCATATCACAAACAAAAAAGCCTTCCTCCGCTTCATCCGCGGGGAAAGCTCCTGCTAATAGATCTATTCCATCGCAATCTTCGATCTTCTGAATCCTAATCGATCCTTCGATCATCTGAACTCCTGAACTATCGATCCTTCGACCTTCTGAATCCTGATCGATCCTTCGATCTTCCGAATCCTGCTCGGCCCTTCTATTTCCTGACCCTCTGATCTCCTGAAGTTCCGATTCCCGATCTTCCGATTGCCTTATCCGATTGCTCGGCACAAGCCCTGACCAGCACCACGCAACCCACAAGCCGGTGCGCTCCTAACGAAACGAGTCGATTCCCGTCCAACCTACGAGTCGGCAAAAATCAAATCGTACAGATGCTGCCAGGTGCCCCATTTGAACACTTCGTCTTCGGGCTGCTTGCCCAAATAGACATAACCGATGTACAGTCCGGCCAAGAGCATGACGATCATAATGATCGGCACGATGCTCTTGCGGAACAGCCAAAACAGCACGCGTGCCCAAGCAGGCGCCTCGCGGCCGTCTTCTTCCTCGTATTCGTCGTCGTCCTCGGCCGGCTCCTCCGCGCGCTTGGACGCGCGGCTTCCCAGCGCCGCCGCCGCTTCGGCCCGGCTTGCCCGCTGCCCGTCCGCCGGGGCTCCGCCTCGGCGGACGGCCTCCCTGCGGCCTCCGTCCTCGGAGCGCTGCGTCGTCCAGCCGTCGCCGTCCCGGCCGGCTCCCGGCTGTCCGCCGTCTCTGGCGGATGCGCCGCCGAATCTCTCGACCCTGCTGAGCGAGCTGACCGGCCTAACGCTAGCCGTGCCCGTGCCGCCGATAAACGGCCTTTCCTTACTGCCTGCAAATCCGTTACTGACGTCTGATCCGCGACCGCCTTGAGCAGTCTGATTCCGGATGCCGTTCGCCTCCGAATTCCCACGATCGTCGGCCATACGTATCACCTTCATTCTATCCTTACGCGCGCAACGCGTTCGCCATGCCCATCATCTGATCGCTGGACGATAAAGCTCTCGCCGCCAGCTGGTAAGCCCGCTGCACGCTGATAAGCTCCGTCATCTCGTCCGCGAACTGCACGTTGGACTGTTCCAGGTAGCCTTGCCGCAAAGAAATTCTGTTATCGGCATTCGGTACGACGGCTTGCACCACGTCGTCGACATTAATTCCTTGCGCAATCGCAAACAAATTGTCCGCAACGGGAGTAAGCGCCGCCGGTCTCGAAGCCTGAAGAAGCTTGATTCTGCCGAGCGTCCGCGTTTCACTCGCGGAAGTCGCGAGCACCGTGCCGTCCGACTCTACAACCAGCGAGAAGCCTTCGGGCACAATGACGGGTTGTTCCGCCGTACCGCCGCCCGCGAGCGGAACGTTCGCGATGACCGGATAACCATCTTCCGTTGTCAGTATGGTATCACCGCCAGCGTTGACCGTCAACTGGAACGCCCCGTTGCGCGTATATGCCCGGTTGCCCGCCTGGTCCACCTGCACCTCGAACAAGGCGTTGCCCTCGATCGCAATATCCGTTGCGCTGCCCGTCGCCTTCAGCGGCCCTTGCGCCAAATTCGGCTGGATCATCGTCACTCTTGCGCCCCAGCCCTGGTTGAAGTCGAGCGGAGTCAGCCTGCCGGGCTGCTGGAACGTTTCCGGCTGCGCCTTCAGGTTCGTCAACAAATCCTCAAATGTCGCTTCCTTGCGCTTGTATCCGACCGTATCCACATTGGCGATGTTGTCCGCGATCAAATCCAGCTTTTGCTGGAGCGCGTTCATCGATACCATCGCGTTAATCATTGATGCGTTCATGCCCGTTCACGCCTCCCCGTTACCCGATTCTCCCGATTTCGTTGGCCGCCTTTTGCAAGGACGAGTCGTAAAACTGGATCACCTTCTGATTCGCTTCATAGGCGCGCAGCGCGGCCATCAGATCGACGGCGGCCTGCGCAGAATCGACGTTGGACCGTTCGACGTAGCCTTGTCTGACCTCGAAGCGCTCTCCCGCCGCCGTCGGCCTTACGGCTCCGTCGCCGTCTTTGAACCGGAAATTGCCGTTTCCTTCGCGCACCAGCTCGTTCGGATTCTCAATGCGCGAGATAAGCAGCTGCACCCCGATATCGTTACCTTCGCCGTCCACAAAGCGCTGATCCTCCGTCAGCACCAGGCTGTCCAGACTGACGCCGGCCGGAATGCGGATCGGCTGGCCGTTCGTGCCCAGCACGTTCGAGCCGTCGCCAGTCAGCAGGTTGCCCTCGCCGTCAAGCGTAAACCGGCCTCCCCGCGTATAACGAATCTCGCCGTTTCGGTCCTGCACCGTGAAGAAAGCCTGCGGCTGAAACACCGCTTCGCCGTCCGGGCCGATCGCCTTGCCCGAAGCGTCGAACGCCAGCCCGTCCACTTCGATATTGGACACGATGGCGAAGTCCGACGATTGGTTCGTCTGCATCAAGTCGCCTTGCAGATGAATCGATAAGCTTTCCTCGGCAAACACCGCGCTTGTCCAACGTCCGATTTCGGTCCGCTGCGCCCCTTCCACTCCCGTCATCCGAAGCAGCATCTCCGGAAACGAGCGCGAAACCGCATTGGCCTGCTTGTAGCCCGGCGTATTGATATTGGAAATGTTATTCGTCACCGTATCGTGCCTGCGCTGCTGCGTCGTCATGCCCGCCGCCGCCGTGTATAATCCCCTGAGCATCGATATCCTCCTTCAGGCGTTCCGAATGTTCTATACCGGATATATCGGCCGAATCGGCACGAGACTGAATAGACGGCCCTGCGTCCGAAGTCTCATTTCGAGAGAACGTCTGTCTCTGGAAGCGACGCCGCCGATCGCCGACCTACTTCTTCAGCTTGTCCAAATGATCCAGAAGAATCCCCGTGCCCTTAACCACGCAATGCATCGGATCGTCCGCGATGAGCACCGGCACTTTCAGCTCGTCCGCCAGAAGCGCGTCCAATCCTCCGAGCATCGCGCCGCCTCCCGTCAGTATGACGCCGCGGTCAATAATATCGGCGGACAGCTCCGGAGGGGTCTGCTCCAGCACGTATTTCGCCGCCGCCACGATCGACATGACGGGATCCCACAGCGCTTCCCGCACTTCGCCGGAACGGATCGTCACCGTCAGCGGCAAGCCCGACACCATGTCGCGTCCGCGAATGTCGATCTCGTCGTTGCGGCCGTCCTCGTAAACCGTGCCGATCTTGATCTTGATATCCTCGCTTGTCCGTTCCCCGATCAGAAGCTTGTACTTGTTCTTGATATATTTCATAATCGCGTCGTCGAACTTGTCTCCGGCTACCTTAATGGAAGAGGCGGTGACGATGTCCCCCATGGACAGAACCGCCACATCGGTCGTGCCGCCGCCGATATCGACAACCATGTTGCCGCTGGGCTGGAAAATATCCATTCCAGCCCCGATCGCGGCAGCCTTTGGTTCTTCCTCCAGGTAAACCTCCTTCGCGCCGCTGCGCTCCGCCGCTTCGCGGATCGCCTTCTGTTCCACGGACGTGATGTTCGCGGGCGCGCAGATGAGAATGCGGGGACGGCTGAAAAACTTCCGCCCGTCAATGCGGTCAATAAACGCTTTCAGCATAATTTCCGTAATCTCGAAATCCGCAATGACGCCATCCCGAAGCGGCCTGATCGCAACGATGTTGCCAGGCGTTCTTCCGACCATCCGGCGGGCTTCCTCTCCGACGGCCAGCACCTTCTTCGTGTCGCTCTCGATGGCGACGACGGAAGGCTCGTCAAGCACGACTCCTTTTCCTTTTACATGAATGGATACATTGGCCGTACCCAGGTCGATCCCGATATCCTTGCTCAGCATAAGACTTAAGTCCTCCAACGAATAATGTTTTCCTGCAACGTTCAGATCCGTTCCTGGCCCGGCTCTCCGGGCGGAAATAGCCTTAACGAACATTATTCGATAAAATGGACGAAAATCCTTCATGCTCCGCAAAAAATAATCGGATGAAGGCTACATTTTTCCGGCCGCCATCACTTCGCGTTTTTTGGAGCTGGATTTCTTATATTTAATCTTCGTCGCTTCTCCTCCCCTCAAATGCCGGATCGACTTGTGGTACTCGAGAATGTGCTTAACCTGGTCAGCCAGGTCCGGGTTGATTTCCGGAAGCCGTTCGGTCAGATCCTTGTGCACCGTGCTTTTGGACACACCGAACTCTTTGGCGATCGTACGCACCGTGTGCTTGGTTTCCACGATGCAGCGGCCTATTTTAATGGTTCGCTCTTTGATGTAATCGTGCACGTTCCCGCCTCCCTACTCGAGATAGTTTGGTACATTATATGAGGGGAGTGGGTATATATTCGTTATGGCCAAGCGTGACAAGCCCGGAAAATGAATAATTTTTCAAACAAGCATCAGCGGCATGCGCCCTTCGGGGGAGAAAAATAAAGAAAGACAAGGGGTTTTGGCCCCTTGTCTTTTTGCTGCTTTGGTCCTATGCGCCGGTGCGTTATTCCGTAATGTAATCGTTCGGGTTGACGGTATCGCCGTTCAACCGCGTCTCAAAGTGCAAATGCACTCCGAGGTCGCGCTCGAGATCGTTGCGGCCCGCCTGCGCGATGACCGTGCCTTGGGCAACCTCGTCGCCCTCTTCGACGGCTACGTTCACGACGCTTTGATAAATCGTCACCAGGCCGTTGCCGTGGCTGATCTCGATCACATTGCCGTTGTAAGGATGCTGCTGCACATGGGTGACTTTGCCCGACAGCGCCGCCTGTACGTCGAACGTCTTGCCTTCCGGATGCACGAAGTCGATGCCCGTATGCGGCGAGATCGTGTTGCCGACCTGAATGAGCGCCGCCTCCTTGTCCGTCTCGCTGCCGTTCTCGTCGAAGAACGGCGTCTCGATCTTCAGCGACGCCATGTCCGCTACCGGCCATGTCATCGTCTCTCCGCTCACTTCCACGTCCACGGGATCCTTGCCTTCATTGCCTTCCGCTTGCGGATCGTTGCCTTCCCCTTGTGTCACTTCAGTGTTATCGGGCCCCGTCGTCGGTTCGGCGGAGTCCGACCCCTGATAGATCCACATGAAGGTTACGATGATTGCTGCCGCGGCCATGAAGATTGCTGGTGATACCCAGCGCTTGGCGAACCACTTTTTCAGGCCATTGCTAGATTTGGCGGCAGACACTTCTCCCAGAGAGTTTTTGGGAGTTTCTTCAGGTTTGTGCTTGGATGGGTTTTGATGTTGGTCATTCATTTTATATCACCTCACCATCCATTGTTGCCACATCTGGTAGGTTTATACGTGAGGGATATTCATTTTTGAGAGAAGCTCTGGAAGCTTCGAAGCTTGCTCCACTTCGGCCCCGGTATAATAGTGGGAGATAATATCCTCCGCGGAGGCTCCCTCCTTCGCCATGCCGTTCGCGCCCCACTGGCTCATGCCGATGCCGTGGCCGGAGCCGTACGTCGTAAAGACGATCTCGTCATCGCCGATCTTCCATTTGAACTCCGTTGAAGCGAGCCCCAGCTTCTCTCTCATTTCCCGGCCGGTGAACTCGGCTCCGTTGACGGTCAGCCTTTTGACCCGGTTGCCTTCGGTTCGTTCCTTGATCTTGATGGAAGGCTTGCCCTTCGCCTTGCTCCCGCTTAACCCTATCAGCCGATAAAAGGACGACAGGTCCAGGGACAGCTGCTGCTCGAAGCGCGGGGACAACGTCTTGTCCCACGGGCTGGCGACGCTTCGCAAATAAGGCATCTCCTGCTCCCAATATTCCTCCGAATTTTCGGTGTAGCCGTTGCTGGTGGAAAAAAATACGGCCTCAATCGGTTCGCCCCCGTACGTCACAATAAGTCCCTTCGTTTCCTCCGCCGCCCGCTTCAGCTTCTTCAAATCGGCTTGCTTCGCCTTGCTTGCCCATTCGGCGTCCAGCCTAGCCTTCGACACGTACACTTGATGCTGGACGGTATCCGTCACATCGGCCCGGTACCGGGCAGTATCCTCGGTGTCGTTCCCGGCCAGTCTTCGCAAAATATAGGTGCGCGCGGCAATCGCTTGCGCCTTCAGCGCTTCCGGCTCGAAATCGGCCGGCATTTCGCCCGCCAGCACTCCGACGATGTACGTTTCCAGCGGCACCTGCTCCACCCGGCGCTCGCCGGTCAAATAAACGCGGATCTGCAGTTTGTCCAGCTCTTGATCCGGCCGTTCGGCAGCCGGCTTCTCCGTCTGACCGGCAGTCGGCTTCTCTGTCCGTCCGGCAGAGGCTTCTCCCGACGATCCGTTTCCGGCGGTTCCTTCAGCGGCCGATCCTTCGCCGGCCGTTCCTTCGCCAGCCGCTCCGATCGTTCCTTCTCCCGCCGATCCAGCCGCTCCTTCGCCAGCCGCGCCGGCCAATCCTTCTACCGCCGGCCTGGACGCTCTCTCGCCGGCCGCGCCGGAGCCTTCAACGGTCCCTGCGCCGGTTGTGCCGCCGGCGTTATGCTCCGCGCTGCGGCCGTTGCCGGCTTCGCGTCGTTCCCCGGCGCCGAGCCCCGAAGCTCCCCCCGGAACCGACGGCTCGTCTCCGGCCTTATGGGCGCAGCCACCGGCTTGTCCGGCTCGCACGGCGGCTCCCGCCTTTAACGTATCCCGGCAAAACTCCGTATCTACTAACCTTTCGTCTCCGGTCCGGCCCGGCGCCGCCATATAGACATAGCGGTCCGCACCGCCTTGCGGATTCCCGGCGGCGGGTTCGGTCAGCAGCAGCTTCATGCCCAGCAGCGCGGCGCCCAAGCATGCGCCCGCTCCGAACACCGCCCACCACTCGTTGCGCCTCAACGTTCCCCAGCCTATGAATCCCGCAAGCAAGCTCCCGATCTCTCTCCTCATACGCGCTCCTTCCCGCTCGCGGCTGCGCCGCATCTGTACGGGACGGACCCGGGAACCGCGCTGGCCGCGCTCTCTCAGATCCGCTCCCGTTACTCCATTCTATGAGGGTAGAAGCTAGGATAGAATCTGATATTTCGGGAATGCTAGTCGTGACGCAAGGCGTCTACCGGCTTCAGCCTGGAAGCCTTGTAGGCGGGAAAGAGACCGAACAGGACGCCGACGCCGGCCGAAATGGCGAATGCCGCGCCCGCCATGCCGCCGGACACGGACGTCGGGGCGTTCATCCAATGACCGACGCCGATCGACGCGAGATAACCCAGCGCAATGCCCAGCAAGCCTCCCATGCCGCTGATGGCCGCCGACTCGATCAGAAACTGCAGCAGCACGTCCCGGCGCTTCGCTCCCAGCGACTTGCGGATACCGATTTCCCTTGTCCTCTCCGTGACGGACACCAGCATAATATTCATAATGCCGATGCCGCCGACGACGAGCGAGATGGCCGCCACGCCCGCCAGCATCGTGCTCATCGTCTGGCTGACCGAGCTTAGCGTGTCCATGGCGTCCTGCTGATTGAAGATGCGGTAGCTGTTCGTATCGCCCCGAAACTTCTCGCTCAGCCGCAGCTCCAGCGCGGCATTGACCGCGCTCATCACATCCATGTCCGTCACCCGAATATAGACGGAGCGCACGCCCGCGCTGTTGAACAGCCGCTGCGCCACCGACAGCGGAATGAGCAGCTTCTCGTCGTTGGAACCGGCCAGCGTGCTTCCCTTCGGCTCCAGCAAGCCGACGATCGTAAAGCGCTGCCCGTTGATCAGTACCGTCCGGCCGACAGGATCGTCGTAGCCGAACAGCTCCTCGGCCGTCGTCACGCCAATCAGCGCCACCCGCGTCTTGTTGATTTCGTCGGCCGCCGTCAAATAGCGGCCGCTCTGCACGCTGAAGTCGTGCACCGCCTCGTAATCCGGCGTGACGCCTTCGACCGTAACGCTCGTGCTCGTCCGGTCGAACTTTACCGTCGCGCCGGAGCTGACGACCGGCGACACCCCCGCAATATCGGGAATGCCGGCCAGCGCCAGCGCCTCCTCCTTGGTCAGCGTCGTCTCCGTACCGCGCCCGGTAATCGTCACGGACAGCAAATTCGTGCCGAGCGAGGACACCTGCTCCTCCACCTGCCTCGACGAGCCTTCTCCGATCGCGACCAGCGCGATAACCGTCGCCACCCCGATCAGAATGCCCAGCATTGACAACGCCGTTCGCAGCTTGTTGGCCGCCACGCTTCGGAACGCCATCCGGAACGCCTGATGCAGCTTCATGAACGGCCACCTCCCGCAGCCGGCCGCTCGCTCAGCCGGCCGTCCCGCATGACCAGCGTGCGCGACGCCCGGCCGGCGACTTCCATATCGTGCGTAATAAGCACGATCGTATGCCCTTCGCCATTCAGCTTCTCCATCAGCGCCAGCACCTCCAGCCCGGTCTTCGTGTCCAGAGCGCCGGTCGGCTCGTCCGCCAGCAGAATCGGCGGATTCGCCGCCAGCGCCCGCGCGATGGCGACGCGCTGCTGCTGGCCGCCGGACAGCTCGCTCGGCTTATGCTTCATCCTTGCTTCGAGCCCGACCTGGCGAAGCGCCGTCGCCGCCTTTTCCTTCCTTTCCTTGGCGCTCAGCCCCCGATAAATAAGCGGGAGCTCCACATTTTCAAGCGCGGTCAGCCGGGGCAGCAGATGAAACGACTGGAAAATAAACCCGATCTTCCGGTTGCGGATATCGGCCAGCTTGTTGTCGGACAACCCTTTCACTTCGACGCCGTCCAGCTTGTAGCTGCCTTCTGTTACCGTGTCGAGGCAGCCGATCAGATTCATCAGCGTCGACTTGCCGGAGCCCGACGGCCCGACGATCGCCGCAAAATCGCCCTGCTCCACCCGGACCGACACGCCATCCAGTATCGTCGTCGTTTCCTTCCCGATCCGGTAACGTTTCGTCAAATCCCGGATGTCGATCAACGGTTCCGCCGCCATCATCGGCCACCGCCTTGAGGGCCGCTAGCCGCGCCGGACCGGCTGAAAGCGCCGCCTACGCCTCCGCCGAAGCTTCCGCCGACTACGCCGGGAACGGCGATCTGGATTTGCTGGGAAGAGGAGCTGCTGCCGCCAACGGCGCCCTGAGGCAGCGGCACAAGCACCGCGTCTCCTTCATTCAAGCCGGAAATGATCTCGACAAACGTTTCGTCGCTGACGCCGATCGTCACTTCCTTCAACTGTCCTTCCATTTGTCCCAAGCCCGGCCTTGCCGCAGCGCCGGCCTGACCGGACGCGCCTCCGCCGGACGCAGCGCGCTCGGCGATTCTCTCCCGCATCTCCTCGCTCATTTCCATCCCTTCGCCCGCGCCCGGGAATCCGCCCTGCATGCCGCCTCCGGCAACACCGCCGGGCATGACAGCTCCGGCCGCGCCGCCTTCACGACCGCCGTCCATTCCGCCTTGCGGCTCTACCGCAGCCCCGCCTGGCATCCGGCCGGCCGATACCGCCGCTGCTCCCGGCGCTTCTTCGGCCCGGTCGTCGGAGTCCGCCGTCCCGGATTCGGCGGCTCCAGCCG
>Ga0065721_10005123_pt1 | contig 18376 bp, 14 predicted proteins | sample Mesricmetagenome_FD_59108 | JGI IMG/M metagenome (GOLD analysis project Ga0065721, IMG submission 59108) | Mesophilic microbial community from rice straw/compost enrichment Sample: eDNA_1 v2 (version 2) | ecosystem: Engineered > Solid waste > Grass > Composting > Bioreactor | place: USA: Davis... | reverse complement strand
GAAGAACTGCAAGCCTTGTTGCGCGAAGGCCTGACTGAGCGCCGTTGCAATCTGCATCGGAAACCGGCGTTGCTCAGCGAGAAGGTTCTGCACCAACCGGCCAAGTCCGCCGCGTAACGAACGCGCCGCCATGCCGCTCAACACATGCGAGTCAATTTGTTTGATGATCGCTTCCTTGTGCGTCGCACGGAAATGTTTCTCGACTTCGTCGCGACTCGGCAACTTCAGCGGCTCGGGAACATTCAGACAGACATATTCGGTTTTCCAGCTCTGCTCCTCGATCCACTGCTTCACCACCGCTTCATCGCGGACGATTTTGACTTTTGCCTTGAAAGCCTCAAACGGCATTCGGGCAAATCGTTCTGCGTGCAGTTTGCGCAACTTGGTCTGATAATCGTGATAGTTTGGCGGCCCGAGAATTTCGCCGCTCAACCCGCATTGCGCCACGAAGGTGTAAACGCCTTTAGGCGGTTCAGCCTGCGTTTTTTCCGCCTGATAAAACGTTCCAAAATGCTTTTGCAACACGTGCGCAATGGCCTCGTCTTCGCTCAACCAGATCGTTTCATCCAACGCGCAATGGAACAACGGTTGCACCACTTCGCCCTGCGGATTTTTCTTGGTCGCAAAACGGATGGCGTAGCGTTCCGGCTTTTGAATCACCAGAAACGCGATGTCGAACAACGGAAACGCGCGGCCGGTCATCTTCACCTGTCGCGCCATGGACTCGACCCCTTTTTCGTCCGGCAAAATGCTCACGGCGATTTCCGGCAGCGGTTGCGGCGGTTCGCGCCGTTCCGGTTGCTCACGGAAATCACGGCGCTCGTCGCGCCGACCGCCACCGGGTCGTTGACCTTGACCGCGCGGAGCGCCACCGCCTTCGCGACGCGGGCCGCGATTACCTTCCGGCCGGCCGCCTCGTCGCTCCCCGGCTCCGCCACCATCGCGGCGCGGCGGGCGCGGACCGCGGCGGTCGCCACGACCTTCGCGTCCGACGGTTTCTTCGCCGGTATATTTAGCGTAACGATTTGAATCTTTGGCCGACTCCTGCGCCCACGCGGGGAGGAACAGTTTTTCCAAGTCAAGGTCCGTTTCCGGATTGATGCTCATATAAAAACAACAGCCCTCAACATGAGGACTCGATAATTATTACACTGTCAGCATGGAACGACCTCCCGCCAATTGCAATGTCAGAAAACCTTACCGCCATTCGACGCCTCCGCCCCGACACCCCGCATCTGCCCCCTGATACTTCGCACCTTCCCCCGCCTTTTGCCTTTCTCCGCTCGCTCTGTTACCGCATTCTGAGCGCATGTCTGGTCTCATCGCCATCGTAGGTCGTCCGAATGTCGGCAAGTCTGCGCTGTTCAATCGCATTGTCGGCAAACGCATTGCCATTGTGCACGATCAACCTGGCGTCACGCGCGATCGCGTCAGCGCCGAAGCTGAATGGCGCGGCAAACCGTTCACGCTCGTGGACACCGGCGGCATCGGTCTGCTTCGCGGTGAAAAAGCGCCTGACGTCATCACCAAAGCCGCCGTTGAACAGGTGGATCTCGCCATCGAATCCGCGCACGTCATCATCTTCGTCGTCAACGTGCAGGAAGGCATCGTGCCACTGGATCAGGAGGTGGCGCAGCGATTACGCGAGAGCGGCAAAACGGTGCTCGTCGCCGTCAACAAAGTGGATACGGATCGCGTCGAACCGCAGGCGAATGAATTTTTGCGCCTCGGTTTTGAAAAGATTTTTCCCGTGACAGCCATCCACGGAGAAGGCGTCAGCGCCCTGCTCGATGCTGCAACCGCCCTGCTCCCCGCTGACGCAAACGCTGCCACTGAAGTTTCTGACGAGGAGAATTCCGATGAATTTTCTGATGATGCTGAATCAGCCGAAACGCCCGAGCCAAAAGATGCATCTCTGAAACTCGCCATCGTGGGTCGGCCCAACGTCGGAAAGTCATCTATCATCAACGCACTCACGAAATCCGATCGCGTGATTGTCAGTCCCATCGCCGGCACGACGCGTGACGCGGTGGACGTGCCATTCGAAGTTGAGACTGAAGGCGTACGACAGAAATACATTTTGATTGATACCGCCGGCATGCGGAAATCGCGTCGCGTCGATGACTCGATTGAATTTTTCAGCGTTCAACGCTCCGAAGAATCCATCGCGCGCTGTGACATTTGCGTGCTCGTACTCGACGCGCAGGACGGCATTTCTGAGCAGGATAAAAAGATCGCTGACCACATCGTCGAGAACCGCAAAGCCTGCATCATCGTCATCAACAAATGGGATCTCTACGAAGAAACGGTGCGCCAGGCACGCATGGAGGAAGTCCAACGCCGCAGCAAAAAAGATAAACACGCTGAGCCCGAGCGCATGACGACGCTGGCGGAATTTGCCGCGTGGGTGCAGCAAAAACTTTTCTTCCTCGATTATGCCCCGGTGATTTTCACGTCAGCTAAATCCGGTTTTCATCTGGACCGACTGCTCGAAGCCGTGCGTTACGTCGCCGCGCAATTACAGCAAAAAATTCCTACCGCGCTTCTGAACCGCACGTTGAATGACGCCGTCGAACGTCGTCAGCCCATCAGCTCCGCCGGGCATCGATTGAAATTTTTCTACGCCACGCAGGTCCGTCAGGCGCCACCGACGTTTCTGTTGTTCGTCAATCGCGACGAATTGTTCTCCGACCAGTACAAAAAATATCTCGCCGGTGAAATGCGCAAAGCTTTCGGTTATGAAGGTTGCCCCATCATCCTCGTCCCGAAGCCGCGTCCGAAAACCATCGAGCCGGTGCGAAAATATAAAACCCCGGGCCGCGGCCCCAACCGGCCAGCTTCTGCAAAACTGAAGCGCGGTTCGCATCGTCCGCGCCGCAAATAAAAAACCCGAAGCATTCCGCTTCGGGTTTGAAAAGCCAGCGAGCGATTCGCTCAATCAACAATCGTCAACGTATAGGTGCGACTGGACGAACTCGATTTTTTCGGCCCGCCAAAGTCATTGACGAGGTATTCAAATTTATAGTGGTAATCTACTGAATTCACACCGGGCGGCACGGGAATCAGCCCTTCCCAGCGATTTTTCATCAGGTGCGTGCGACGCATCGGATAGCTTTCTTTGCCCACGATGACAGTGGCTTCGATTGAATCCCATCGCAGCGCCTGCTGACGGGAATCAAACTTTACCTCCACGGGATAAAGATTGTTGGCGTTGCGCAATTGACGTTGCGCCGAGAGATTAATCCCCGTCGTCGCACAACCCGCCAGCGCCAGCAAGATCGGCAAAAGCAGCAATGGTTTCTTCCACATAATGTCTGAAGCGTGGCACGAGGCCCGCCCGGTTGTAAAGTTGGATTTGGCACTTTGCGCGCAAGCGTTCTTAGTGCAAGAACGCAAGGTGGATGGCAAAGCGGTCAGCTTGGTTCCGGACTACGATTTCCATGGTGAATCAGATTGTGATTAAATGTGTCAGCCGCAGCAATAAGCGGCACGTAGGAAACGCTCCATCCAAATCGCGTCAATCGGCTGAAGTGAATTTCCACACCATCCCAAAGGAGTCCGCGCGAAGATACGACCAGACAAACGTCCGTCAGCGGAATCGCCTCGGATTTGAAGAGACCCGACACGTGATAATAATCACCGCTGCGATAAACCTGCTTCCAATTCATGAAACTCATCAGCGCGACGATGCTTTGAATCACACCAGCCACCAGCACCACTCCCGCCACGCGATCGGACGAAATCCAATAAATTCCGGCGAGTCCGAAAGCCGCAACGGCACCGATTAAAGCTGTCCAACCGACAAGTTGTGGTCGGATTGATGAGAGTCGTTCGCGCTCCGAAGTCTTCCCGGCAACATTTCGCCCGTTTGCTTCCGGCGAATCGTTATCCGCCGGAAGCCCGGTTTGGTTTACTGATGGCTCTTCATTCATAGATGAAAATCACCTGCGGCCTCCGGTTGATATAAAACCTCCTCGACTCGAAGCCGAATCGTGCCCGCCGGGACATCCCATGAGAATTGATCGCCCACGCGCTGGCCCAACATCGCGGTGCCAATCGGCGCGAGTACGGAGATCTTGTTTTGTTGAACGTCCGCCTGCGCCGGAAAAACCAGTGTGAAAATCATTTCTTCATCGGTATCCAGGTCGCGCAATCGCGCTTTTGAATTCATCGTAATGACATCCGCCGGGATTTCTTTTGGCGGAACGGCACGAGCGTTTTCCAATTCCTCCTGCAATGCGCGCAGGTCATCACGCGAATTTTTCATGCCGTCAATCAACGGGCGGAGCCGGCGCATGTCGGCTTCAGTGATGTAGATGGTTCTACGCTTTTGCATGGTTTTCATAAGAACACTCCTTTCTTGGTGAATGAGTAATGGGACGATGAACAACCAGTCAGGTCGCCAGCCAGAAGGCCATTTCGTTGACCTGCTCCGGCGTACCCAACACGAGCAACTGATCGCCGGGCTGTAACGTCTCGGAACGTCCCGGGCTGAGGACCGAATGATCGTTCCGCTCAATGCCGATAATTTGAATTCCCAGCAGTGAATTCAGCGCCAGACTGGCCAGCGGTTTTCCAACATGACGCGAGTGCGCCGGAACGGTCAGTTGTTCAAGACTCAGTTCCGCCAGATCCAGTCCTGAAATTCTTTCCGAAGCGGAATCGTCGGCAGCGTTGAGCCAGTTGATTGCGTGACGCAAATTTTCATCCTGCCCCAACAACAGGACCACATCCTGAGGAAATAAAATCGTGTCCGCACCCGGATTCGGAATCGTAATCCCCTGACGTTCGATGCTGACAATCGTGCAGGAAAATATTTGTCGCAGTGGCAACGAAGCAATGGAACGCGCGACTGCCTGACTGTTTTCTTTGATGCTGCATTCGGCCAGATTCAATTCCCATCGACCGGTGTGCGACGGCAGATTGGTTAAAGCACGTTTGCCCATTGCGAACGGGGAATCCGCCAATTGCGCTCGCAGTTCAATTTCAAACCGGCTGTGGAAACGAATCAGTTTCCGCCAGAACATGGCAGCCAGCGCTACACAAACGCCTATCAATCCCACTAATCCCCACCACGAAAATAATTCGTACGGGACTAGCGCGGCGAGCCACAGAATCAACCCTAACGCTGCCGCCCCTTGAAGCAGCATTTGAAAAAGTGGCTGCAACGTGTCGCGGCGCGAATGACTCCGCGTGGCCGACTCCGCACAGATCATGGTCAAAGCTTCGATGTGACGCCACAACGCCACCAACGGCGCGAGAAGCAGCACTCCGAATCCAAACCAGAACAGCCACGGCAGCCCATTGACCACCGGCCAATCCGCTCCCACCCACTTCTCCGCAAGCGCGTACAACGGATGCACCATCAGCAGCAGACCAGAGACAAAACAGGCCAGCACTATCACCTGAACGATTCGCGGCATGGTCAAGCGCCACAGCAGACTGGCATTGCGTCGCCGCTTCAGGCGCTCAACCCATTCGTGATAAAACTCGATTCCTTGCGCGAACCAACCGGGTTGTCGGCGCTCCAACCATTCTCCCAATGCACGCGAGCGCTTCGCCAAAACCGGCGTCGCTAACGACGTCAGCAAGCAGACGGCAATGCCTGCGCTGTAAAACGATGTCGGCGCCAATTCACTTTGCACGCTCAGCAATATGATAATCAGTGAGAATTCTCCGATTGGCGTCAAACATAACGCCGCGCGAACCGCTTCTCGCAGCGGATGTCCAACCAGCAGTAATGCGCCAGTAGCTGCAATAGTTCGCCCCACCAAAGCGATGAGCAGAATTCCCAACAGCAGCGGCCACGCGGCGATGAGCATTCGAAAATCAAACCACATACCAATGGCTACGAAGAACACCGGCGTAAACACGTCACACAATCCGCCGAGAACGCGATTTCCTGATTCATCGCGCCGCGTCGTTGAAACAACTGCGCCCAACAGAAACGCGCTGAGCGCCGCGACAAAACCGGCTTTCGTCGCCAGCAACGCGAGCGCAAGCAACAGACTGACGATTCCCAACGAACGGACTTCCGCCGGCACGCCTCGGTTCATTCGATTCAACACCAGCGGACCGATTAACAACGCCGCGATTACCGCCGCAATGATAACGGCACTCAGGCGAACTGCCGCGCCGAGAACGCCCACCGGATCAGTTGTTCCTGTTTGAGTGAGAGCCATCAGCACAGTCAACATCACAACCGCCACGAGATCATCCAGAGCGGTAACGGTTGAAGCGATTTGGCCGTAGCGGCTGTGCGACGCATTGACTACACGTAAACTTTTACTGACGACCGCCGAGCTGGAAATCATCAGCATCCCCGCTAACACGAGACTGTATTCCGCGAGCCAACCAAGCATCGTTCCCAGCAAACGACAGCCCACCAGGATCATCGCCGCAATGGCCATCGTCGCCAAAACCAATGGCAGACCTGCGTGCTTCAGCCGTTGCAGACAGACGTTCTGCCCCATGCTGAACAGCAGAAACACCAGACCAAGATGTGCGAGAAACTGAATGCGTTCCGGAGTCGGCACCAATGCGAACGGAGTCTGCGGTCCCATCAAGACGCCGGCGGTGAGGTAGCCGATCAGCACGGGCACGCCGAAGCGTTGGCAAATCCACGTTGCCGCCGCGGCAACGAGAACCACCAACCCGAGGTCTTGAATGAAGTCAATTTCAGGCATGAGTCGTCAGCCCTGGTCAGGTTTATTGCGAACCGGTTCTTTTCGGAGCGACATAGTTCCGACGCCTGCGTTGACGCTCAGAACCGGACATGGAGCGTGGCGCAGAATTCCATCGGTAATACTCCACAAGCGATGCCGTCGGAACCAGGCACAATCGCGAGCCGGCAATACAATCAGATCAATTCCAGAAACCTTCGCCTCCTGTAGAATCGCATTGAGCAACGGCACGTTGGTCCAGACGGTGGTTTCGTAATCCACCGGCCAACGCAACTCCGCCCGAAGCCATTCCGCCACCCGGGCGTTCACGCGAGCCACGGCTTCCAGTGAATTCGGCGGAAGTTCGGCGTCGTGGTGAAGTAAATAAAGCTTGGCGTTATTCTCCTGCGCAATCGCCGCAGCGTAAGCCAACGCATCGCGATCGTGCGGCGACATCGCCAGCGGTAAAAGAATGCGCTGGCAGGTTCGCAACGGAAACGCATCCGGCGTCGCCAGGAAATGCGGTACCTGATCGCGCGCTACCACGAGCACCGGACATGTTGACTGCCGCACGACGCGTTCCGTTGTTGTGCGCAACAGAACATTCTTCTTTCCACTGCCCACATGCGCACTCATCACGACGAGGTCGGCATGAAGTGACTGAGCGTGCGCGACAATTTCATCTGCTGCGCGGCCCACTCGGACCGTCGTGGTAATGCCTCCGATACGCGGGAAATTCTGCGTCACCCATTGTTCAATTTGCATCCGGGCCGCGGCTGCGCGGGCGCCAGGATAAACACGAATTTCGTCGCCGTCGCCATTTCCGCTCGTTGGCTCAACAACGTGCAGAATGTGAATCGTCATGTGCGACGTCTCTGCCATTGCAACCAGACGACGGAGCAATTCCGTGGCGACATTTGAAAAATCAAACGGAGCGACGACGGTCCGCAAACGCAAGCCGGGCAACGCCGCCGGAGCCAGCGTCGTGGGCACTTCCTGAAATGTTCCCGTCTGCGTTAATTGCGTCGGAGACGTTTCCCATTTCAGCTGTTCTGGCAATTGATTCAGTATCTTCATTTCTTTCTCCACCGTTAAACGTTTCGGACCTCCCCGCGATTCTCATCGCAAGGCAACCCGCGGCATCGCGGGCGTAGCGCCGGATTGAAGTGAAGGTGAAAGTTTCCAAGCCGGCGGTTTAACTTCCTTTAGCTGTCCCCGTGCCAGTTCAAAATGAAGCGATTGAACGCGAATTTATTGAGGTTTTCGGCCAGCGAAGAAAATCCGGCGCGTCAAAGTGAAACGATTTGTTCCGCTGCCGGTTCGGAATGCTCCACTTGAGTCACCAAGCGCCCGAATCCACGAACACTCAGAAGGAGTTGAAGAAACGATGACTGCTCAACTGCCGAAAAAGTACAACGCCATCGTGGCTAATCCCAGAAACAGAAGAAAACCGATTACATCCGTAACGGTGGTGACGAAAATACTCGAGGCCAACGCCGGATCGACACCACAACGCCGCAGACCGAATGGAACGGCGACGCCAGCCAGCGCGCCAACGATCTGATTCATCCACATCGCTGCTCCCGTTACCACGCCGAGTAACAAACTGCCTTTCCAACCGAACGCCAGCAGACCGATCGCTGCTCCCAACAAAAAGCCATTCGCGAGACCGATCGCGAGTTCCTTGCGCAACACACGCAACGCATCGCCAGCGGCGACTTCGCCGAGCGCCAGCGCGCGAATGATGACCGTGAGCGCCTGATTGCCGGTGTTGCCGGCGACTGCAGAAATCAACGGCAAAAACACCATGAGCGCCGTCCAACGCGCCAGTGTGTTTTCGAAAACGCTGACCACCGTCGCCGCTCCGAGCGCCGTCACCAGATTGACACCGAGCCAGGGCAATCGTCGTTTCACCGACTGCTTCCACGGGGTCCAGATACGCTCTTCGCCGGAAAGACCGACCATCAATTGCATGTCCTCTGTGGCTTCCGATTCCGCCACCCGAATCGCATCGCGAATTTTAACGACGCCCACGAGCCGATCCTCCGCATCTACGACCGGCAAGCCGAGAAAATGATAATGTTGGAGCTGCCGGGAAATTTCCTCCTGATCATCCGTCACGCGCAGAAAACGGACATCCGGGTTCATTATCTCGCGCAACTGTTGTTCAACCGGAGCAAACACTAACGCGCGCAGCGAAACGACGCCGACGAGTCGTTGCGCTGCGTCGGTGACGTAAACATAAAGGATATCATCCGTCAGTTGCCGCGGACTGGAACGAAGTTCAGCGAGACAGGCTTCAACCGTTCGGTCCGCCTGCACTGCGATGAACCGATTGTCCATGATGCCACCCGCCGAGTCGGACGGATGCCGCAACAACGCGGTGACAGCAACGGCATGCTCGGGAGCAAGTGCTGCCAACAAAGTCTGTCGGCGGGACGCAGGAAACGAATCCGCCAAGTCCGCCGCACGATGCGGTGGAATCAGATTGAGCCACGAAGCAACCAGATCCGTCGGAAACTGTTCCAACAAATCCGCCGCGTCGTGAGCGGGTAATTCGGACAAAACCGCCGCCGCTTGCTCCAGAGAAAAACCTTTGAGAATTTCGCCTGCCTTCTCTGCCGGCAAACGTTTCAGTTGCTCCGCCCAATCCGCAGGCTGCATCACGGGAACAGATGAGGTTGTCGTTTTGTCCTTCATACAGGTGGCTGATTAACGCGGCAGAACGCCGCTATTTCACCCGGAACTCTCGAAGCACTCAAGCAACAACCGGCGATTTAGTATTCGCAACTCCGCTCAACCAAAGAAGACACTTCGGCTCCGATTAAATCGGACGATCTATAATGCAACAAAAAGCACCGCTCACTGAATTGGCTAATCTGAAGTTGGTGCAACACTGAGCAGATCGGCGAGGTCCAGTGGATCAGTGACCATGTTGAGTTTCCCGTCCGACGTGCGTGGCCATTGTTCTTTCGGTCGGTCCCAATAAAGTTCCACGCCGTTGCCATCTGGATCGCGTAAGTAAAGCGCTTCACTCACGCCATGATCCGACGCGCCTTCCAACGGAATGCCTGCCGCAATCAATCGCCGTAACGCGTCAGCCAGTTCCGCTCGCGTCGGATACAAAATGGCCAGGTGATAAAGCCCGGTTGTGCCGAGCGGTGGCGGTGAACCGCCCGCGCTTTCCCACGTGTTCAAACCAATGTGATGGTGATAACCACCAGCCGAAAGAAAAGCCGCTTGCCGCCCGTAACGTTGCGTCAGCTCGAAACCCAACACACCGCAATAAAACGCCATCGCACGTTCCAGATCTGCCACTTTCAGATGAACGTGACCGATGCTGACTCGCGAATCAATCGGACGCACCCCGCGCTGATTTTCGGTTTTCATTTTTGAAGCTTACACCGGAAATCAGCCCGAGCCAGTCGCGATCATTTCATTTTCATTTCGTTCCAAAAAACGTGAATGCCAGCGCGACGCTCAACATCGCATCTGGCATTCGACAGTTGTGTCAGGCAGATAACAAATCAGAACACGCCCTGTTCAATCATCGCTTCCGCAACCTTGCGGAAGCCAGCGATGTTTGCGCCATCAACGTAGTTGATGAATCCGCGTTGTTCGCCGAATCGAACGCACTGACTGTGAATCGCCCGCATGATTTCGCGGAGTCGCCGATCCACGTCGTCACGAGTCCATTGCAAGCGCATGCTGTTTTGCGTCATTTCCAGACCGCTGACCGATACACCTCCCGCATTGGCGGCCTTGCCCGGGCCAAACAGAATTTTACGCGCCACGAACGCCTCAATTGCTTCCGCGGTGCAAGGCATGTTCGCGCCTTCCGCCACACAGATGCATCCGTGTCGCAACAGGTCGGCGGCATTTCGTCCGTCGAGTTCGTTCTGCGTCGCGCAAGGCAAAGCAATCTGGCATTTAACGCCCCATGGACGTTTGCCCGGATAATAATCGCACTTGAATTTCTGCGCGTATTCTTTGATTCGCCCGCGCCGGACATTTTTCAATTCTTTAACAAACGCGAGTTTCTCTTCATCCAGCCCATCGGGATCGTGAATGAATCCATCGGAATCCGACAACGTGATGACCTTTGCACCGGAAGCGATGGCACGTTCGGCGGCGAATTGAGCAACGTTGCCTGATCCGGAAATGGCAATGACCTTCTTATTGATAGACTGGCCGCGCGTGCGCAGCATTTCTTCGACGAAATAAATCAAACCATAGCCGGTTGCTTCTTCGCGAATCCGACTGCCGCCCCAGTAGAGTCCTTTGCCGGTAATTGAACCGCTGAACTCCATCGTCAGCCGCCGATATTGTCCGAAGAGATAACCGATTTCCCGTCCGCCGACCCCGATGTCGCCAGCGGGCACATCCACGTCATCGCCGAGATGCCGATACAACTCGCTCATAAACGCCTGACAGAAGCGCATGATTTCGTCGTCCGTTTTACCTTTCGGATCGAAGTCCGCCCCACCCTTGGCCCCACCGAGCGGAAGCGTGGTGAGGGCGTTTTTGAGCACCTGTTCGAACGCGAGAAACTTGAGCGTGCCGAGCGTGACCGTCGGATGAAATCGGATGCCGCCTTTGTACGGTCCAATCGCGCTGTTCATCTGCACGCGATAACCGCGATTCACCCGCACCGCGCCGAAACGATCCTGCCACGCCACCCGGAACATAATGGCGCGTTCGGGTTCAATGAGACGTTCAATGATCGCCGCCGACTGATACTTGGGATTGCTTTGAACGAACGGCCAGATGGAGCGCAACACCTCAGAAACGGCCTGATGAAATTCCGCTTCCGCCGGATAACGTTTCTTGAGGAGCTCCAGGGTCTTGTTCAGTTCTTTCGAATTTTTCATTTGTTTCAACTTTCTTTTACCGCCGCCACGTCACCCTCATGTGCCTGGTGAATCGCAGCGAAATCTTGCCTCCCAATCTCCAGTTGTTTTCCAACACCTCCTCGCGACCAACAAACGCCACATCATTGGGGCGGGCAACGCATTCGCTGTTGATAAGTGCATGAAAATTGCCCTGCCCCGTTTCACTTGAAGTTGCGTCAGATTTGTCGCGTGAGACTGTGAGCCTGCGCTCGGAGTTCGCGGACGCGACGAGCTAACTGAGCCGTTTTGCGGCGCCGCAGTTGGCCGCGGATTTTCTCAATCACGCGATTGATCGCCGCCACCGGTTCGGCAGCGCTGTGTTCGGCGAACAGGTCGTTGCCGGGAATTTCGTAATGCATCTGCGCCCGAAACTGGTGGGCGGAACGATACGGATGCACCTTTTGCAACTGCACTCGCACCCGTAACGCGCGTGGTGCATAGCGTCGGGCTCGACTGATTTTACGAATGATCGCCGCTTGCTGTTTCTCGGTGAGTTCGACCGCCTGAGTGCGAATCAGGATGTCGATCGTTTCGTATTTCCAGGGAGCGACTTTGATTTCCCGCTTCCGCGCGAGACCGCGTGGTAGCGCCACAGATTCGATGTTTGTTTTCATCAGCATGTTCTGTTGGTTGTAATTGTCACCGTGAAGCACTTCGACTGCCTTAAGCTGCCGTCGTGCCAGCGAACTGTTTTGTTCAATTACCGCCGTTTTTACGCAAAACGCTTTCAAGCCAACACAACGACAGCGGATGTTTTCGTTCCGGCAGTGGTTCAAATTGTTTCGTTTAAATTCCGATGGGTGACGAAATGCTGCGTCGTCAAACGAGGTCTTCGTCCGATGGAACGAAACAAAACTGCCGCTATTGCTGAAGAAAAGCGCCAGGCCACGCGATGCGGACCGGTTCTCACGAGACAGAGGGACCAACCAGACTGCTGCTGGCACAAGGTTGGCTAAGAACAAGTATCATGATCGAGGTTGGAACCATTTTTATTGTTTTGCTTATCGTCGTTGGCGTTGTGGCCAGCGCGGTCGGCGTGGCGAATCTCATCGATCGGCGGAGGAATCTGTCCGCCGGTCGGGACAAGTTGCTGGAAGAACTTTTCGAAAGCCTGATTGAACCGGAGCTACTGGAGCAGACCCGGTGCGAATCTCCACCGTTAACCGGCACGGAGGTTTCACTTCTGGAAAATCTGCTGCGATATTTTGAATTGTCGGCAACGTCACGCAATGTGCTCGCAGCCTTGGCAAGTCGCAGCGACGGAATGAGCGAAGCGGAACTGTTGTCAGCGGTAAATCGGCAATTGGAACACCAACGCCGCCGCGCTCTGCCTGCTACAGTCGTGCGAAAAATCGTCATGATTCTGATGCGAGCGGACCTTACGACGAATCGCAGCGGCAAGCTGACAATTACCGACGCGGGCCGGCTGCTGCACACGATTTTAAACACTCGTTCGACTGGCGCGTTGCCCACGCCGGTTTTTGCGTCGCCCTGAGTCCGGGGAATGCCTAGATTACGCAAGGCGCATTCCCTATGAGCAGCAAGACGCCATTTCGTCTCACTGAATTTCTGATTGCCGCAATAATTATTGTGGCGGCGCTCATCTGGGCGGAACGCACGGCGTGGCAACAGATCAGCACGCTGCGAACCAGCGTGCAGGTGGAAAAGATTGAAGCGCTGGCGGACGGCGACCGCGCCGCCGTGGAACAATTCGTAAGTGAAACCGACGCCACGCTGACTCGGTTGCAACGCTTTTTGTTTCTGTCGCTCGTAGGATTGGTGATCACCGGCGCAGTAGTGTTGGGACTGATTTATCGGCGGATGATTGCTCCGTTGCGCAGCAATCTCACCGAAAGCCGCGCGATTATCGAACGGCAGGAAAAACTCGCGTCGCTCGGCGTGTTCGCCACGGGCATCGCTCACGAAATTCGCAATCCACTTACGGCCATCAAAGTCCGGCTGTTCAGTCTCAAGAGCAGCCATCGCCCCGGCACGTCGGAACACGAGGACCTTGAGGTAATCGAAAATGAGATTGATCGGCTGGAACGAATCGTTCGCGATTTCCTTCAATTCGCCCGACCGGCAGAACCGGATTTGCAACCGATTCCCGCTGCTCCGTTGCTTCGCGCGGCGGCGGATTTGCTGTCCTCCGATCTCGCGAAACGTTCAATCCATCTCAAACTTGAATTGGAAACGGATGAAATCGTGCGAGCCGACGCCGATAATATGAAACAGGTGTTGATCAATTTTATCCAGAACGCCGCCGACAGTATGGAAGCAGGCGGAACAATTACTTTACGCGCGCTTACAGACAAACACGTATTGTCCGGTCGCAACGAACCGGCGGTAATTCTGCAAGTTGCCGATACCGGCAGTGGCATTCCGCCTGAAGTGCAAAAACGGTTGTTTGATCCGTTCTTCACCACGAAAGAAAGCGGGACGGGATTGGGTCTGTGCATCGCGGCGCGCATCGTGGAAAAACACGGCGGAATCATTGATTATCAAACGCAGTTAAATCGCGGCACCACTTTCAGCATTGTGCTGCCGCTGACATCGAACGATGAAAACGAGTCCTAAAATTCTTCTGATCGAAGACGACACGAACATCGCCACCGGATTGCAAAAAGTAATGCGGGCCAGTGGCTATGACGTGATGGCTTTGAGTCGCGGCGACACCGGGCTGGAGCAGGCGCTGGCGGAATCGTTCGATGTCGTAGTGACTGATTTGAAATTGCCGGGCATGGACGGATTGGAACTGGTGCGTCAGTTGCATCAGGCCAAACCCAAATTGCCAATCATTTTGATTACCGCGCACGGAAGCACTGAAGTCGCGATTGAAGCGACGAAATGGGGTGCGTTCGATTACGTACCGAAACCGTTCGAAGTGGAAGAACTGCTGGACCTCACCGCCAAAGCGCTGGAGAGCAGTCGCCTCATGTCCGAACCGGTCGAGATGGGCGAAGCCGCTTCCAATCACGCGGCGATTGTCGGTCGCAGCCGCGTCATGCAGAGCATTTACAAAGAGATTGGACGCGTCGCTGCGACTTCCGTCACGGTGTTGATTCGCGGCGATACCGGGACCGGCAAAGAACTCATCGCGCGCGCCATTTATCAACATAGCAATCGCGTTGCCGCTCCCTTCATTGCGATTAATTGTGCGGCAATTCCGGAAGCGCTTTTGGAAAGCGAATTATTCGGACACGAACGCGGTTCATTCACCGGCGCGGATACGCGTCGCATCGGTCGCTTTGAACAGGCCAATGGCGGCACGATTTTCCTTGATGAAATCGGAGACATGAACATCAACCTGCAGGCCAAACTGCTGCGCGTACTTCAGGATAAATCCATTCAACGCGTCGGCGGTCGGGAAACCATTCCTGTGGACGTGCGCATCATCGCCGCGACCCATCGCGATCTGGAAGCTGCCATTCGGGAACGGTTGTTCCGCGAAGACCTGTTTTATCGCTTGAGCGTGGTCACCATCCGGCTGCCACCGTTGAACCAACGGGCAGACGATATTCCCGATATGGTGCGGTACTTTCTACGGCGTTACGGTCCGGAAGCCGGCGTTGCGTCGCCAGCAATTACGCCGGAAGCAATCGCGTTTCTGCAAAGCCAATCCTGGCCTGGGAACGTGCGCGAACTGGAGAACACGGTGCGCAAAGCGTTGCTGCTGGCGCGCGATTACACCATCAGTCTCGATCACATCAAAGAAGTTCTCGCAAAATCCCGCGCGCCCATCGCTGCCACCCAACAAACGCACGCCGCATACATCACCGAGTTGATGGATCAGGTCGAACGCGGTGAAACGCGAAACGCTTTCGCCAAAATGCTCGCCGATCTCGAACCGGAATTGTATTCGCAGGCCATCCGCCGCGCGAACGGCAATCTGACCCGCGCCGCGCAATGGCTCGGTGTCACGCGATTGAAGATGCGAGAAAAGCTCAAGGAATTCGGCCTTCACCCGAATCAATCCGAATCGGACTGAGCCAGCGCTTTTGCTGACTCAGTTATCTTGGCTCAATCAATCTGCCAATCACGGCATAGCCGGAGTAATCAGGCGGAAGAATTGTCCTGAACCGCTCGACTCCGGAAGCAAGAGACTCTGCTCTCCGGTGCTTTCCATAGCCGGAAGATTGGTTACCGTTTGCCAAGTGCCCGGCGAAGAAAAATCACGACTCTGCAATGAATACGTGCGGCCCGCAACTCCGTGGAAATGCAGCCGAACGCCGTTGCTTTCTTTCGTCACGCGCGTGAATGCAAAAACACTGGCAGCCTGACGCGGATTCGTTCCAGCGAGAAACTCCTGAAGATTGGTTGCTCCATCATTATCCGCATCATCATCAGCGTCCGCTGCCGAATTGGGATTCAACTCATATTCGTTTTCCCACGCATCAGGCATTCCGTCGCCATCAGAATCAACGACATTCGCGCGTCCGGCAGTCGGCGCTCCCCCAAACCAGTTCAACGGTTCATTGCCATAAGCGAGCGATGTAATCCGTTGCAAAGATTGCGAAGTCCCCGCCGTAGTCGTCGGCCATGGCGCGCTGGGCGAATAACGAATCCGCTCCAGCAACATGTACGGAACAAAACCCGGTATCGATGAGGTNGGACCTTCTGGAACATCCGGTGTCAGCANTTCNATGCTTTCGCCNGAGTCACTCAGCTTGCCGGAGTACGGTCCAAGCNCTGGCACTGATTCCGGCACAGCGTACGCAGCGCGAAATTCCGCCAGCTTGCCGGGTGAGGCAACCGGATCGAAGCTGACCAGCAGCAGATAACCGTTAGGCGGTAGAATTATGCTCTGCGGAAAATCAAACGTAATGCCATCGCGGATGCGGAACGTGTTCGTCGGATACTGCGGATCGAAAAACTCCACCGGATTAGCAGTCGGATTGTGCAGCTCCAAAAATTCCCCGTCCGTGTTCGGTTGTCCGGCAACATCCGGCGGGTAGTACATGATTTCGTTGATCACCACCGGACCGATTTGAGGCGCGGCGTTCGACAACCCTGTACCCATGCGGAACTCTCCGATCGTCGTCGGATTATCCACGCCGAAAGTGCGTTGACTGAGGGGAACGAAATCCACGCCAGTGCTCGTTACGTAACGACCGATCGAAACACCGTTCTTCAGCGCGCCAAATTGAACGAAAGTTTGTTTTCCTGTCAGATTTCCACCGGCATCTCCGACAGAGAGGAAGACATCATCGCCTTCCGCTGAATTCAGCGCGAACCCGTTTGCCCCGGCGCCGAACTGGGCTTGATAAAATACTTTGAAACCGTAAGCGGGAATAATTGTCCCGGGAGGAATTCGGTACTTACGCGGGTTTGAAGCAGAATCACTGAGCCACCAATGACTGATGTCCACCGGTGCGCCAGTCAGATTCTGCAATTCAATGGCGTCTTCAAGCGGCGGATCGGTATGAGAAAGAACTTCCGAAATGACGATCTCGGTCAGTTCCTGAAAATTGCTTCGGCCAGGACTGATGCTGGCGCCGGTGAAGGACATGATGTTATCGCTGCCGTCCGGTGCGCGCCCCTCCGAAGTGTTCTGAGCCTGCGCACTGTACACGAGTCGTTCCAGCACCGTGACCCGGTCAGCGGCATAAATCGTGAGCGTTTCACCTTCCGCCGCCAGTTTGAAATCCAGATGATCGGCATCCGGCTGAGCCAGATCTGAAGCGAAGAATTGCACGAAGCCGCGCGCACCGATGTACGAGTGATTCGGAATCGCGCGATTGCCGGGAACACCAACCGGCGTGTCGGTGATGACCAATCCGCCCAACGCAACAACCTCATCATCAGAATTGAAAACTTCCAGCCAATCGTCTCCCGTTGCCGGACGCGCCATCCATTCGTTGATCCACAGGTTCGTGGGATTGCCCAACGGAATCGCCGTGTTGGCAAAACCGGCAGAAGGTTGATTCACTGTCCACGCGCCCGTTCCATCCGGCACGCGTCCCAGCGACACGTCACCGACTTGCAATCCGAAAACGACCTCATCCTGTAGAACGCCGATGTTATTGAAGAGCCGGACGAGATCGCCTTTCGCACCTAACCCGAATCCCGTGTGCAATCCCGGCGCGGCGAAATTCAAATCCGCCCAGACAATCAGATATCCATTCGCGGGAATGGTCGCGCCGACCGGAAAAACAAATTTCTGCGGCACGAGCGGATCGTCAGTAAGACTCCAGCCGGTGAGGTTGACGGGCGCGGCACCGAGATTTCGCAATTCGATGTAATCGGGAAAATTCCCGCTATGCAGCACGGCGCTGCGATTATCCGCGAGAACTTCGTTCAACACCACCTGACCGACAGATTGAACCGGCAGTGCGGCAAAGCTCAAAACGATTGCGCCGAACAATGCTGAAAGAATTGGCTGTTTCCGAGGTTCTATTTTTGAGGCGGGAAATTGCCCGGAGCGGGAAAAGGATGTCATACGGCAAAAATCAATTATTCGGATGGAATTCTTCCACATTGTTTACGTTTGTAAACTGCACCGATTCTAATCATTCAACAGGCGAACTGCTGGCCACCTCCCTGCCCCTGTTTACTCAGCACGAAATCAATAAACCGGCGAATTACAATTGATGCAAATCAGGTTGCAACAGATTATCCCGATTAGCGCGCTGCCGCTATCATCTTTTGATGACCTTTTCTCGCTGCGGTTCAAACAACACGGCACAGGAAACCAAAGCGAATATTTCTCTTTCCAGCACGGGCGCGCTGCCTAAACATTCGGCGCAGTTACTTTGCTTTAATGAAAGAAATTGTGCCGATGCCACCACCGATGGTTCGCAATCAATACGAATCCATCCGGGA
>Ga0065721_10004909_pt1 | contig 18383 bp, 10 predicted proteins | sample Mesricmetagenome_FD_59108 | JGI IMG/M metagenome (GOLD analysis project Ga0065721, IMG submission 59108) | Mesophilic microbial community from rice straw/compost enrichment Sample: eDNA_1 v2 (version 2) | ecosystem: Engineered > Solid waste > Grass > Composting > Bioreactor | place: USA: Davis... | reverse complement strand
TGCCTGATCTTGGAAAAAACCAACTAATCCAGCCTGTCCCGCCAACACTTGTCCCCCCCGGACTGCCTGCGTCGCTATAAAAGGGATTCCGGAATCGTGCGATGTGCGTCCTCCCTTCACCAATCCCGGGAAACAACGGCTGAGTTTTTACTTCCTCATCAGACAGATGGAGTTCCAGCGCGGGCGCTCCGTGGCCCCAGGGGCCCGGACCTCCCTGCACCCGCATGGAGAAATTGAGAGGCGGCAACCATGGCATGAACCCCATCATCGGGGTGGAAGGTTCAACGAGAAGAAAGGAAATGATTCGGTCCGCATTATCCGGATTGGCGAAGAGAGCAAAACCGACCTCGGACACCGTGGGCACCCGTCCCATGCCCCGGGTACCAAGGGAGTCAATCAGAATCGGCAAGACAAACCCGGCCCCGGCCAGACGGTCCGCTTCATCGGCCACCCAGGAACCAAGCGTGCGGTCGTTTTGATCGTCGTTGTTGTCGCGCAACTCCGGGGTGTAGGACTTGAAGGAGGCTCCCCGGCCCGGGTATGTCTCATTCAGGTTCACACATCGGATATAATCGAAAATCTCCGTTAAGATCTGATTCCATTCCCCGGGAGCTTCCTCGTTATATTTTTGGGCGAGCGGCCTGCCTCCGTATCCGGGCAGCGGTCGGCTTGTCAGCGTCTGCAGATAATCAAACAATTCCCTGTTTCTTTCGATATTGCTCCAGTCATTCGTCTGACTGAGCGGATCGTATCTCTGAAAATAATACACATACCCCGAGTCCAGTTCCCCCACCGTCGCGCAGCGTGCAATCAGATTATCGTATACGGTTCGATAATCCTCACCGGTTTCACGGTGCAAAGGCCAAAGCGAAACCCGCGGCTGCCCGAAAAGATTCACGTCCGGGGCCCGACTTGTCGCCGTCAGAAAGAAACCATAGAGCGCCGTCAGCGTCTCCTGATCGATTTCGGTATCATTGGGAAATGAAGTTTGCCGATTTCGATTCGCATCAAAATACAACTCATCGACCGAGGCATAGAGCCTTTCCATCTTCCGGTAAGCGCCACCGATCCGCTCCGACGCGCTTTTGCTGGCATCGCGCGCAGCATTCCAGCTCAGCGTTCCGTTTAGAGACCCTCCCCATTTGTATCGGGGAAGAAGATCGAAGGCCTTTTGTTGAGTGAAGATCGGCCCCAACTTCAAGACCGACCCCAAATTGACGAAGGCCGGATGACCGGGATAGCGTTGAAACTCATCTTGAATCGGCATCGACCGCCCGAGAGTGTAGTCCTGTGCCATCCGTGTCACCGGCACGTCCCAGTAACTGTCGTCTTGATTACGTGCCTTCTCAGCCCGGTTGACCAGCCGGGTAAATGAAGCCGTATTAATGTTCACCTTGCAGGTGTCATCATCGGTCCAAAAGGCAATCCTTCCGATCGAGTTGGGTTGCAGCGATTCCGCGATGGTTCCGTCGCGGCCGACATACAACCAGCGCACCGGCATGGATGTGCGGGTGTCCCAAGCCACGGACGGATCGTTGTTTTGTCCACTGGAGAATCCTTGAACCCGCCCGAGGGCTTTCGGATCCAGCACGGGATACCGCCATTTTCCACGAACCTCCACCGGCTCATTGATGTCGGTGAATACGTCCGGTTGCTCCCTCCATCCCGGGGGGATTTCCGAATCGAGGAAAGCGAGAGTATCCTCCTTCAAGACCACGGCCGAGTAGAGCTTGTACACGTGAGGAGACGACGGCTCGCCCTTATTGTTCCAGACCCGGATGGCTCCCGGCTGGCTGGCCCAGGCATAGGTTCCCCGTCCTTCGCCATCGATGCCGGCAAGGGTGGCTTCGCGAATCTGGGCCATCACGAGGCTGGTGGCTGTTTCCGCCAAGGCCGCAGCTTCCTGTCCGGCGGCGTAATGACTCGTAGTCACCAGGTCATTGCGGGACGAAGCCATAAAGGCGACGAGCAGAGCCACGATCAACACGAGAATGCTCAACACGATGACCAAGGCGGTCCCCCGATTGTTTTTTGGATGGCGATTCATGGACGGTAGCTGCGCGGACGGGAGGTGAGAGGGTCGATCTGAATGGTGACAAAATCAGCAATCTGCGCGAGAGGTTGTCCCATTTGCCGTTCGGGGACGATGGTGATGCACCACTGGGGAAGAGCATTTACAGGCGGGGTGTTCACCGGCTCGACTTCGCCGGTCGGGCGCACCGTGAGCGCGACGAATTTGTAGTTCGGATTCGTCTGGGTTTTTTCCTGTCCCCAGGCCAGCAGCGGAGAAAGGGTGGCATTGGTTTCCATGGCCGTTCCAGCGGGCAGGGAAGCCGCCGGCCTCAGAGGGGAAAAATTCGTTGTCGTGCCGGTAACCGAAAGCACCCCCGATTGAACCTGCCAATAGACATTTGATCCGGAACCGTCGTCGCGCGGACGGCGGATGAAGCGCAGTTCGACATTCTCGTTGCGGGCTGAGGCCACCTGACGGGCAAGATTGATCTCGTCCAAGACAGCACGTCCGGCCTGATCCAGACGGGAGCTCCGCAAAATGCTGTTAAAGCCGGTGACACTCAGGCCCGCGAGGATCGCAATGATTGCCACCACAACCAGGAGTTCCACCAGAGAAAATGCGGTCCTGGCGCTTCTAGAAACCATTGTCGGGAAGATGAAGGCTGTGGCGGTTGGTTTCCCCCCGTGCGGTGTTGACAACAACCAGCTGACAGGTTTTGAGGTGGGAAGCCGTCTGGTTGGTCGGCAGGACGGTGGTCGGCAAATTGGACGCTGTCACCGCGTAATACGCCGTCGCCGCGCTGATCAACGGATAGCCCTCCGCGTCGAAATAAAAATTGGTCGTGGCGGCGAGTTGGCTGAACGGCGCCTTGAGCAACTCGGCACGGATGGTCTGCATCATGCGGATCTCGGTGTTTCGATCCATGGATTGGCGCGACGTTTTCATGGCGACCGGAATGAGCCCCATGATTGGAATCATGCAAAAACCCAAAATCCCGATGGCCAGCACCACCTCCACCAGGGAGAACCCCATTTGTTTTGCCCCCGCGGGCCTTCGATTCCATGACGTTTGCAGGACAGGCTTGTTCATAACATCAGTTGCTGCTCCACTTCGCGCCGCGGATGGGGACATCCGCGGTCAGCACACGATACTCCACTTTGAGACCTTCGAGCTGGTCGGTCCATTCTTCAAGGTCCCTCTCAAACATGGAAGGGTCGGTGAAACGCGTCCCCTGATCGGGCCCGATCGGCGGCTCGTTGGGACCATAAGTGGCGGCCAACCGACGCGCCGAATCCTCGTCGATGACCACCATCACCAAGCGGATGCTCGTGGGCAGCTGATGGAAAGTGGGTGGAGGATCTTTGGGACGCCCGCCGTCGTCCCGCGAATCATAGACATAGACGGTCTCCTCCCCGGATGCGCTTGGATAGTTGGCCCGCAGGACGAGGCCAATCACATTGTCCACCATCGGATAGGCATGGTTCTCCGCATCGTTCGCGAACCACGAGGTTCCCTGTGACTGGGCATAGACACCCAGGGCCTCGCCCGGCTGCAGAAACTGAAAAAGCCGGAACCGATAGCGCTTGGGGATCCGGTCTTCGAGAAACGTCGGACGATCCTGATCATCGGAAAAGCGCACAAAAAATCCGCAGGCATTCAGCATCTTGACCAGCGGACGGAATTGCTCGTTGCCGGTGAAACCCAGCGGGGCCACAAAAAACACGGCATCCCCCACCACCCCCGACAGGCTCCCGGGAAGAAGATCCCGGCCGCGGCCCATCACAAAATGCAGTTCGGATTGCCGCAGATACCGGCGCGGCCGGGCGGGATCATCATAATCCCAATATGTATTCAGCGTGGCCTGACTCAGTCGCGAAGTCAGCATTTCAAACGCCACCCGCGCCCCCTCAAAGGCGCTCATCCTCGCCTTGTGGCTCTTCCAGGCCGAGGAAATGCTGCCGATAATGGAATAGCTCAGCACAGCCACCGCCATCAGGACGGCGGCCGAGACCAGCACTTCCAAAAGGGAGAACCCTCGAATGCCGGCCGGCGAAAATTCGGGGGAACGCCTCGTTTTGGCCATATTGGATATGGAACGCGGCATGAATTACTTGCGTAATTATACGGTATCTCAATTTTCCAGGCAATAGGGAAAATAAAAACCCGCTTCCCGGGCGGGAGCGCCGGAAACCGCGGCGGGTTCTTCTTTTTGTCCGCGAATCACCTCCCTTCCACTCAGGCGGTTGCAGTGCCGGCAAAACGGAGCTCCCCGGTGAATCCCCCCTTGCGCAGCGGGGGATTTCCCTTCGGGCCGCAGTTTTCTCTTGCATATAATTATGCGCGTAATTCATTGATGGATCATGCACCAAGCCCAGAATCATCCGACGGAAAGACCGGCGGCCCGCGCCCCGGGTTTGCGGCTGCCTGACGTCTTGACTCCGCCGGAACTGGAAATGACGGAATGGGGCGGGCGATTGCCCAAACAGCGTTATTTTCCGCTCTACATGGGCAACGGCCGGGATGCCATGTTGATCAACATCATGGGCGCCGGGGACGGCCATTGGGAGCGCCCCATCCGCTCGGCCAACCCGCTGAGCCGCCTGCTGAACAACGGATGGTATCGGGCGGACCGAAGAGCGTTTGCGGATTCCGACCTGGTCTATGGGCAGCTGGTTCCCTTTGTGGAGTTCTCCGCCGGACCGCTCATGCGGGGAGAACAGGTGGTGCCGCGGGAGCTTCGTCAGTATTTCGATCCCCGCACCGCTACATTGACCACGTTTTTTGGTCAGCAGGACAATCGGACGGAGCAGTGGCTGCGCTATCGCAGCCAAACCTGGCTGACCGCGGAAGGACTGCTGGTCCAGACGGTGACCTTTCTGGAGGTGCCGGAGTGCGGGGTGCAGTTTCTCTTCACCATGGGGGAGCCGTCGCCGGATTACCAAAATGCCAAGGTTCCGTTCGTGCGGCCGGACGACGCCGAGTTCCTTCCGGAACGCGGCGGACAGCTGATCCGCTATCGGTCCAGGTGGGAACAGGGAACCGCGGCGGGGTTTTCATTGCTGGGCGGAGCCTCGGTGGATCGTGTCCGCGAAATCACCTATACCCGGCCGGCCTCCCGGGAAGTCGAACAGATCACGGCCCTTTGCGGCGTGGGGGAAACCGTCTGGCGAATCCTCTCCGTGCAGGACACCAAGGAGGGCGAAAACGCGGCCGGCCTGTGTCAAAAAGCCCTGGAGCGGATCGAGCAGTTGGGAATCGGGGGGTTGCGCGAGGCGCACTGCGAGGAATGGGCTGCTTATTTTGACACCTGCGAGGTGAACCTGCCCGATCCGACGGCGCAATATCTCTACGAGGTCTCCCGCTACGTCATCAAAGCCAATCTGCATCCGTGCGGTTTCCTGCCCATGGGCAACCTGCCTTCACACTGGCAGGGGGCGATGTTTTGGGACGCCTCCTTCGGGCACCAGGCGCTGGCGGGATGCGGCAATCTGACGGAAGCCGCCTCAATTGGAAACCACTTCCTCAGCCTGGAAGACGCGGGCCGCAAACGGGCCGCGTCCTTCGGTTCCCCGGGGATCCGCATCGAGTGGACGGTGAATCTTTTCGATTTTTCCAAATACAATCCGCCCTGCCGACAGATCCACAACAACGCGGTGTGGGCCCATTGCTTTTTCGTGCTGGCCGACCACGAAGCGAAGCGCCTGGACGCGCGGACCCTGGCCTTTGTGCGGGATCTGCTGGTGTTTCTGGTGGATCAGTTGCTGCCCGAGGAGGGACAGGTTGATCCGCTGATCGGAATCGATGAATCCTACAGCGATCCCAAGCCCAACGACACCTGGAGCATCGCCGTCACCCTGAAGGCCCTGGAAGACTATGAGGCCTATTGCCGGAGCCACGACCTTCCGACGCAAATTCCCAGACTGACGGAAGCCATCACCCATCTGCGCCGTCTCTTGGCGGGAAACGTCGACGCGGACGGCATCCTGCAGTCCTTCACCGGAGGGAAAGTTCCCCACTGGGGGTCCCTGGTGTTCGACCTTTTTCCCGACTCGGAGGCCGCACTGCCCACCCTGGCGAAGATGAGCCAGTATTATTGTCCGGAGTTTCACCTTTTCAATTTCCACGGACTGAACCGGTACGCGGAACGCGCGTTTCCCTGGGCAAACAACTGGGTGGCCCGGAGCTTGGCGCGCATGGGACGTCCCGAAGCGCTGCACTATTGGCTGAACAACACCCGGTCCACGAATGCGTTTGGCGGGGTTCCGGAGCGGGTTTTTTATCACGGAGAAAACTACATCGACTGGTGCATGACCGGCCATGCCTCGCAGGTGTGGGCAATGAATGCCATGCTCGCCGATTTCCGGAACGACAGCCTCACCCTGCTGGGGGGGATTGACCCCGGGCTGTGGCACACCCTTTCTTTCAAAAATCTGCATTCCGGTGGAGGATTGACCGTCTCACTGGTTCTGGAAGCCGGCACCCTGCACAGCCTTCGCATCAACAATCTCTCAGAGGACTCCCGCCGCGTGACCATTGTCGCCCCGCACCATCAATTCTGCGACACCGTTCTCCTCGCCCCCGGGGAAAATGAGATTATTGTCCCGGGCAATCAGGGCCGCTGAAGACCCCGCCCATCACCCTTTCATGAAACGCACTCCCCTGATCGAACGCCACGTCGTTGTGGAGGAAACTTCCGATCTTCGTCTTCACTCATTGCGGAATCGTCTCCTGCTCGGAGAAAACTGTCAGTCGGCGTTCCTGACACTCAACGCTCCCCTTCCCCCGAAATTCGACACCCGGATGCTGATCCTGCGCAAGGGACGCGACCTCATGGTGGGCGCCCTGCTCAACACCATCCAAAAGCAGGCCGCCGGCACCCCTCTCCGTTACAACGGATCGGTTGAGATTCTCTTTGACCTCCGTCTGGATGGATTCGGTTTCACCCAGTTGGTTTTCGCCGAGGGACAGGAGCCCGTGATCAACGAATTCTCCCCCTATCCGGAAGCCAAATCCACCCGGTCCACCCCCCTGAAACCCAGGCGCTGGGGATTTGATCTCCCGACCTCCCTGAGGCCGCTTGGATTCACCTCGTTTCACGCGGTCTTTTTTGCGGTTTTTGACGCGGAGGAGATTTTCCGCTACGGCCCGACGGTCGGTTTCAATTTTTGCCGGACGGACCGCAATGCCGGCGAATTTTCGTCGTGGAGTTTCATGGCTGGAAACGGCGCTCCCGACGCCAACAGTCTGGGACGCCTGCACCGGAAGACTCCTTCGGCCCGCCCCCGCACCGCCCCGGTGCCTCCCCCCACCAAAAACTTCCGGGTCTCCATCACGAACGACAGTCCGATGATGGTGCTCAAACGCCACTACACCCCGGCCAGTCTCGATGCGGAAATGCGCGCCCTCAAGGACTGGGGCGTGAACCGTCTGCACTGGATTGACTATTCCAACTACCCGGCCTTCTGGGCGATGCCGATTTGGAAAAAACAATATGCCGCCACCGTCAAAGCCTGCGGCGACCTTCTGGCCGCAGCCTGTCGGGCCGCCCGCAAGCACAAGGTCGAGCTGGTTCCGGATTTCAAACTGTTTGACCTGAGCTTCACCGCCCGGGGGGGCACCGCAAATCAAAAGGACTCCCTTCCGGGTCTGGATGCTCCCGATCTGTTGTGCATCCCGGAAATGATGGGGCACGAGGACGCGTTCCTGCAGACCAACCCGGCCTGGCGGCGCAAACCGGCCTTTCCCATTCACACGCTGCGGTTTTTCTCCCGCGAACCCCTTCCGGCCATCAAGCCGGGCGACCTTCTCATTTCGGAAAGTCCGGACAACATCACCTACCGGAAGGTGCGGGTGAATCCCGCCGGGGTCACCGTGAGAAAAATCGGGCGCCCCAACCGGAGATGGACTCCGGCGGGCCCGGAGCCCGAGGCGGGCCGGCATGCGGCTTGGATGATTGAGATCCGGGGCCTGTCCATCAGGCACCCCTTTCTCGCCATCGAGATGCCCACGGTGGAGGGCAGGCTCTTCAACCGGCACTTCGCCCTGGTGGAGGCCATCGGCAAGGATCAATCCGAGGCCCCGTTCCTCTGCTCCGACGCGCTCCCGCATCGGGGAGCCGCGCACAAGTTCGACTATTTCGGCAATTGGCCCGGATGGAACAACTACAACGATCACACGGTGGGAATCACCTCCCTCAACCTCAGGTCATTCGGGGTGGCCCTGACCGAGCCGCCCGCCCTCACCGGCCTGCTGGAACCCACCCATCCTTCCACCCAAAAGATCTGGCTCGACCGGATCGACTACTACCTCGATCACGACGTGACGGGAATCAGCATCCGGACGCTCTGTCACCACCGGCGGTGTCCGTCCTGGCTGCAATATGCCTTTGCCCCGAGTGTGCTGGAACGCTTTGAAAAACGTCACGGCCGGCTGCCGGCCACCACGGAAGCCGACTATGCCGCCATCCGCCGCCTGCGCGGAGAGGCCCTGGGGGATTTTCTCGCCGCCGCGGCGGCCCGGATCCGGGCCAGAAAGAAAAAATCCATTTTCCAGGTGGAAACGGGAGGGGAACTTCCTCCGGACCGGGAATCCCGCATGGCCATGTATTTTGACTACGAAAAATGGATCTCGTCGGGATTGTTTGACGAATTGCATGTCCGCTCCATCACGGGCCACTCCCCCTGGCTGCGCCAGACCATCCTGCCGCTGGCCCGGAAGCACGGCGTGGAGGTTCATCTGCTCACCCGCAATATCGCGACAGGCTTCGGTCCCGGAGATTTCCTGGAAATCCAAAAAATCACCCGGGACGCAAAGGCCCTCGGGTACAGCGGAATCAATTTCTACGAAGCCGCCAACCTGTATGAACTGACCGATGCCGACACCTTCCTACCCCGGGCCATGGGGGAACATTGTGTACGCGAAGCCGTCCGTCTCAGCCGTGAAGCCTGACATCCGCCAATGAAACGCCTCGCCCTGCTTTTCCTCCTGCCCCTCACTTCCGCGCTGACCGCCCCCACCCCGATCGCGGAGGGAGGCAAGGCTCTGCTGCCCGTTGTCCACGCCCCCGAAGCCTCCCGGCCTGTCCGTCAGGCGGCGGAAGATCTCGCGGACATCCTGGGCCGCATAACGGGAGCCACGTTCTCCATCGAGACCGGCGGCGAGCCCCGCGGCATCGTGGTCGGCACCGTCAAACAGTTTCCCACCGTGCCGGGAGCCGGACAATTGGATCCCGCCGACGTGCTGCGCCGCGAGGAATACCTCATCCATTCCGACGGAAAAATGCTCTGGCTGGTGGGCGCCTCCGACGCGGGCGCCAGCCATGCCGTCTGGGACTTTCTCCATCGGCTCGGCTACCGCCAGTACTTTCCCGGAGAAAACTGGGAGATCGTCCCCAAGACCGGGTCCATCACCGCCGACTTCACGGTTTTCGAAAGCCCCGCCTACAAGGTGCGGAGTTTTGCCTGGCATTACGGAAACTGGCGTGATCTCAAGGACGAAACCGTCCGGTGGTCCACCCGCAATCGCATCGCCCTGCCGCAAATTTTTCCTGATGTCTTTCGGCTGAACACCGCCCATGCTTATTCCGCGATCATCAATGGTGCACGGGAAATTTTTGACGCCAACCCGGGCATGCGCAGCGTGGTCAATGACAAGGTCACGTCCAAGCTGAATCCCGCCCATCCGCAAACCCTCGAGGCGGTGAAACAATACGCCGCGGCGTATTTCGAAAAAAATCCGGACGCCTTCAGCATCAGCATGGATCCCTCGGACGGAGACGGCTGGGGAACGAGTCCCGAGGAGGAGGCCATCGGCACCCCCAGTGACCGGGCTGTTTTTCTCGCCAACGAAGTGGCGGAATTCATCAACGGGAAATTCGGACAAAAATTCGTCGGCATCTACGCCTACAACGCCCACTCTCCGGCCCCGACCCGCGTGAAGGTGAACCCGGCCGTGATCGTCAGTTTCGCCACCGCGTTCATTCAAGGAGGATTCTCCGTGGAGGAATTGATGCAGGCATGGGGCGCGATGGGTTCCCAATTGAAGGGAATTCGGGAATATCACAGCGTGGCCGCGTGGGACCTCAGTCGTCCCTCCGCCGGCCGCGCCGCCAACCTCAACTATCTGCAGAAGACCATCCCCCGCTTCCACGAACTCGGAGCCCGTTTCTACACCACCGAGGCGGGGGAAAATTGGGGACCCCAGGGATTGGGAAACTATTTCACCACCCGGGTGACTTGGGACCTTGAGGAAGCGAAGCAATTGGATCAGATTGTCGAAAGGTTCGTGGACGATTGTTTTCCCGAGGCCCGCGAACCCATGCTGGCCTTTTACCGGGAGCTTCTTCATCCTCCAAAAAGCCTTCCACTGAGCCGCGATTTGATCGGCCGCATGTACCGGAAACTCGCCGAGGCCCGCAGCCTGACCACCGATCCCGCCGCCCTGCGGCGCCTGAACGATCTCATTCACTACGCCCGCTACAGCGAGTTGCTCATGGCGTATCTTAATGCCCGTTCGTCCAACCTGCCGCCCAAGGAGCAACAGGCCGCCATGGAGGAGGTCGTCAAATTCGCCTACCGCACCCGGGCCTCCCGCATGGTGAGCAGCCTGGCCATCTTCCGCGATCTGGCCAGTCCGAGGCGCAACCGCGCCCTGACCAAGGTGAAAGATACCGAATGGCTGGTTCCTGAGGGAAAAAATCCCTGGAAATCCTCCGAGCCCTACCCTGCCGGGGAAGTGGAGGAATGGGTCACCCAGGGCATCGCCAACAATCCTCTTCTCGACTTCGAGCCCGTCACCTACAGCCGCGACCTCGTGCCGGCGACGCCGCTGCCCGCCACGGTTCAGGCTTCCGCCTCCCGGCAACCCCGGCCGTTCAATGCCATCGTGCGGGGCACCAACCAATTCCTCACCTGGACGGACACTCCGTCCGCGGCATTCGATTTTCACGGGCGGGGAGGAGTGACCTACACCAATCGGGGACCCGTCACCGTGTCGCTCTTCCGCTGGGATCCCGCCACGGGCGAACAGGGCGCCATTGGAGAGGCCGACGATGAAGAAGCGCCGGTGTTCGCCAAAGCCGAAGCCGAGGTCACTTTGCCCCCGGACAAGGAAACCCGCCCCATCTCCCTGCAACCCTCCGCCTCGGGATTGTACATTGTTCAGTCACAGGACAGCGTCGGGGGGTTTCAAATCCAAGACTGGCCCGAAACCGCCTTCTTCACCGTCGAGTCGTCGCTGGACAGAACCTTCAACGTCATCGGCCGCACGAACGCCGTTTTTTACGTTCCCAAAGGCACCAAAAAAATCGGCGCTTTCGCCCGGGGCCGCGGACGGATCCTCGATCCCGAGGGAACCGTGGCGTACACCTTGAACGGCGAGACGGGATTCATCAGCATTCCCGTTCCCGAAGGACAGGACGGCGCCTACTGGTATTTTGAAGGTTTGGTTGGCGCCCGCCTCAAGCTGCTCACCGTCCCTCCCTTTCTCGCCCCTTCCCCTTCCCAAATGCTGCTGCCCAGGGAAGTGGTTGAAGCGGATAAATAGAGCAAGCCCTTCTCCGAGATGCCTGTCGATCGTCCGCCCAATCTGCTGATTTTTATGACCGATCAACAACGGGGGTCCACGACCCGGCCCGGCTCCCCGGCGCTGACGCCGGAGATCGATCGATTCCGTCGGGAGAGCGTCACGTTCTCCTCTGCCTGGGCCGTATCGCCCCATTGCTGTCCTTCGCGGGCCAGTTTTTTCACCGGGCTGTACCCCTCCCGTCATGGGGTCTGGAACAATGTCTGCGTGCAGACCGCTCTCTCCACCGGCCTCAATCCCGGCGTGCGGTGCTGGAGTGAAACCCTGGCCGAAAGGGGCTATCAGTTGGACTGGAATGGAAAATGGCATGTGAGTTGGGACGAAGGCCCCGAGACCCGCGGGTTCCAAGTCCACACCATCACTGCCGCCGCCCGCCATCAGGGGCAGGGAGTCATGGGGCTCACCTGGGAAAAATACGCCACCGGAGCAGGCCATTCGGCGGACACTCCGCGGCAACCTGGAGAAATCAAACGCCCGGGTTACGGGGATTATTTTTTGTACGGTCCCGGACCGGACCGCACCAGTGACGACCTTCAGGTGGATTCCGCCGTGGAGGTCATTCGAAACCGGACCGGAACACGCCCTTGGTGTCACTACATCGGCACTCTCGGTCCGCACGATCCCTACACGCCGCCGGAACGTTTTCTCGAACTCTACCGGGACATCGAAATTTCGCTGCCGGAGAACTTCGATGACGCCATGAATGACAAGCCAGGACTGTATCGACGGATGCGCCGGCGTTTTTCCCAATTGGGTCCCGAGGAACATCGGGAAGCCATCCGGCACTATCTCGCCAGTTGCTCCCATCAGGATTACCTCTTCGGACGCGTTCTCCGCGCGTTGGAAGAGAGCGGACAGATGGACTCCACCGTGGTGATTTATTGCTCCGACCATGGCGACTATCTGGCGGAACATGGGCTGTGGTGCAAAGGACTGCCCTGCTTCCGCGGGGCCTATGACGTGCCTCTCATAATCCGCGCTCCCGGACATGACTTTCCCCACGGCACAGTGGTGAACCAAATGGTCTCCTTGATTGACATCGCCCCCACCATCCGGGAACTGGCGGGACTCTCCCCTGATCCCGAACTGCCCGGACACAGCCTGGTCCCCTTTTTGCACGGGCGGACGCCGGAAAAGTGGCGGGACGCCTGCTTCACCCAATTCAACGGAGCCGAGCTTTACGGCATCCAGAGATCCATCTTCACCGGCGAATGGAAGCTGATTTTCAACGGCTTCGATTTCGATGAACTCTACAATTTGCGGGACGATCCCGGCGAGACCGTCAACCGGGCCCAGGACCCGGAAACCGCCGGGATTCGGGAGAATCTTTATCGCCGACTCTGGGCTTTTGCCTGCGAGCAAGGTGACCAGGCCATCAACTCGTATATTACGACAGGTTTGGCCGAATTCGGTCCGGGAGTTGCCTTTCCCCGCCCTTCGCTTTTCCCGGCCCCCTGAGTATCCCTCTTTCCGCGCACCTCCTGCCGTCCCCACCCTAAGGGGCAACAGGCCGCACGGAGATATTATCAAAAAGAAATGGCTTGGGAGCCTGATCTTTTCCCGCAGCCATCGAACCAAAGCGGATTCCTCCCACTTCAACGCCCTCCCCGTCCGTGGGGTGAAAGGCCACATCGTGAAAGGTTTCTTCAGCCCCATTTTGCGCCCTCAGTGCCCCCGACCAGGTTTTCGCGTCCAGGTCCAGAATGGCCTGAAAATGATACCATTGGCCTGCCGGAAACTTTTTCTGCAGCAGGATGGGGCCGCCGGCTCCCTGTTCGCCATTCAACCGAAAACGGCTGCTGATCGTGACTCCCGCGACGCTCATTTTAAAGTTCTTGCCGTCATACAACGCCACCCCCCACCCGGGCGCGGAAGGATCCTCAGTGTCCTCCGGCACATAAAAATCCCAAGACACCTCCACCTTCCCGGACGTCACTGCGGGGAAGGTCTGTTGCAGATACGGCAAACGGGTCTTCGAGGAACCGAGGAGCCGCACGGCTTTCCCATTGTCCGGATACACCTCGCTGAAGGGACTGTTGAGATCGGCGATCTTACGGTTTTCCGCCGTCTCCTCCGGTCCCCAACCCTCCAGGGACGAAAATGCGCCGTTAGTGATCAACTCGCCCGAACCTGTGGCGGAAGAAGCCAGGCCCACAATGACGAGGCTGCAAAGAGCGGAGAGAAGATACGGTTTCATAAAGGGGAGATGGAATTGGGTGACAAAGGTTTCAGGGAGTCGGGGAACTCAGGGCCGTGAAGTCCCGCGTCGAACGAGGCTCGCTGTCCGCCCCCCAAAGGGAAAGACGAAATTTCCCGATCCCGGAAAATCCCCCGTCCTGCCGTTTTCGAATGTCTTCGGTGTTGATCATTCTATTTTGCAATCAAAGCGACGGGGCGGATCAATCCTCCCACGCCCAACTCGGTGGGCGCCTCGTTGTTCACGCGCACGGTCAGGGTGTTGCCCTTGTCCGACAGGATCGACGCGTCCACCGGGAGAAGCACGGGATCAAAACCGCGGGCCCCGTTGCCTTCTCCCACCACGGTTCCATTGATCCACACCTTCAGAAACCGGTCCACTCCCCCAAAGACCAGGAAAAGTTTTTTCCCCAGAGGCACCTGCACCGCGGGGAACTTCTGTTGGTACCAGATGTCGCCCCGGAATTTTTCCCACCCCTGCTCGGCCAGCGAACGGGAATAGGTTTTCAGCGAGAACAGCTCAAAGGCCCTCGTCCCGGGATGCGGCAGCGCCTCGGCCTCCCCCGTTTTGGTGAAGTCAAAATGGGCGGGCCATTCATCCGGAAAAACGTAGAGGACCTCCGCTCCCTTCACCCAGTCTGCGACTTTCCCGATTTGATCCCCAAAAAACCGGCGATACCACGCGTCCTTCACAAACATCGTGTTGGTGTGGGGATCGAATTTCAGATCCTCATCAAACGCCTGAAGGATCGACTGGTTGAGTCTTTCCGCAGTCTCGTAGTCGAAGCGGTTCACCGCCTCCCGCATGGCCATGAACCGCTCGGCCTGGCGCAACGCCGTCTCAAAAAGCCCGATGCGGTGCAGAATCTGCCCGTCTTCCGCAGCGAGCTTTTTGGCCTCCTCCAGTTTTCCGCGCAGACCGGCCAGGCGTTCGGGTGTGAACACCGAGGCGACAAACTCCTTGTTTCCCGAGGAGAACGGGAGGGAATCATAGGCCGCGGAAACCTCGTTCACATAGGCCTCCATCGGCCCCGCGGCAGGACCGAAAAACTGTGTGTAAAATTCCTTCAATTCGGCCTCCTGGTCCACACGCACATCCCAAAGAAGCCGGGTGAGCAAATAGAGTTCGGGCACGAGATTGGGCCAGTTGGAAATGGTCTCCAGGCTCAAATACCGCACCCCGCGATCATGGAGCCACGGGATGTCCCTGCGGGTCATGTGCAGCCGATTGAAAGGCAGCATCGCGTCCGGACACAAAAAGGCATAGTCCCGCCATCCCAGTTTCGCCCCGGTCGCGTCCCAGCGGTCGACCACATGGGCCAGCAGGGTGCGGCTGGGCTTGGTCCGATCCGTCAGGGCATGGTAGCGGCTGAAATTCAAGGGGGCGAGAAACGGGATGAGATGAGGGTTCATGACCACCCTGCTCGGGGCGTTCTGGTAGTTGGAGTACACGTAAAACGCCAGGCGCACGTTCGGATATTCCGCGTTCAGTTTTTCAATCACCCGATTGTTAAACTGAATCAGGTAGTCCGTTGCATCCGGCAGGTTCGTGAAAATGATGTCCTTGGCCTCCATCCACCGGGCGGCTTCCGCCGACTCATTGACAATCACCTGATCGTCCGGCGAAATCGATAGGACGCGGGCTTCGTCCTTGGGCACCCCTTTCAGTTGCTTCTGGAAATGCCGGACAAATAGATCCACCACCTCTTCGTTGAGCAAATTCAGGTGCCGGGGATTGCGTTGCCCGCGCACGACCACAAACCAATCGGGGTGCTTTTCAAACGCCTCCTGCCGGGTGAGACCGCTGGAGCGAAAAACCGAACTCCACATGTGTCTGGTGGGGACACGACCGGACAAAGTGCCCCGGTTGCGGCGAAGCCAGTCGGCAAAATCATCGGGAACTCCCGGTGAAACCTCGGAAAAACGGTTTGCCGATCCGCCGTTCAACCACAGACGCCTGTCCTCAAAAGCCGGGACCTCTTCCCGGGGCTTCCCGGGCAATACCAGCCGGGTGCGGGACGGCACCACCTCTCCATAAGGCCCGGGCATGTAGAACCGAACCCCCTGTTCATGCAAAAAATCCGCCACCGCGTAGGCCGTCCCCGCCCCGCCTTCCCCCGCAAGCAGCACCAGCGGTCCTTTGCACTCCAGAACATACCCGTCCTCGCCAAATTCCGTCTTGGGAGGTCTGGCTCCGAGTTGCCTGGCCAACTCATCCAGAACAAAAGCCGGCTGATCCGCCGGAATCCCCTTCGCACTCTCGATCTCCGTGACCGGAAGTTCCACGCCGGTCATTTTTTTTACGTAATCCCGCAAATCCTGGGCCGCCTTCCGAACGAGATCCCCGCCGTCCTTCTTCTTCCGGGGAACCTCCGGCGGCACATAAATCGTCGCACGCCTGAGCGTTTCCAAATCCCAACCGGGCTCCTCCGCCCGCCCATTCCATCCCGGCAACAGGAAAATCGCCAACAGACCAATCGTCCAACAACGCAGCGCCCGCCAAAACAACATGCCTCCACCATAGGCCGGGAGTCCGGTCTTGGCGATCCAAAAGTTACTCCTGTAATTCATCCTCCCATCCTGGGCGCTCAATGGAACATGAAAAAATTCGCTCCAACCTTTAGCAAACACTGGTCGTCCGGCTCGCGAGCCGTTAAATTACGGTAATGCGCCGAGTCACCCAAGCCACCATTGCGGCAATTCACGGAGTCTCCCGACAGACTGTGGGATGCGCACTGGGCCTCTATACCAATACAAACATCAAGCTCAGCAAGGAGATGCGGGAGCGGATTATTCGCACTGCGAAGGAGCTGGGGTATCGGCCCAACCGGATGGCCCAAATCGTGAGCGGAAGAAAGAGCGGGGTCATTGGGGTCGTAAACTTCGGCGGGATTGCGCAGATGAGCACGCAAAACGCCCTGTTCATGGCCAAAGCCGTCCAGAAAGCCGGTTATCAACTCATGCTGTATGATGTGACCTGGTATCAGCACGGGGGCATTGAGACGGTTCTGTCCGCCCTTTTGGACAACCGGGTGGAGGGCATCGTCCTGATCTCGCCCACGGAGTGGATGCCCGCCGATTTTCTGGCCAGCATTCGTCAACACGGCATTCCGGTGGTTTCCATGGGCGGCGTTTTTCTTGAGGGAGTTCCCCATGTGGAATCCGACTACGAACAGGATTCGTTTCGACTGGTCAGCGGACTGCTGTCCGCCGGGTATCGATCGCTGGTTTATCTCACCAACTGGTCCAACTCCGGAAACCAAGGGGAATCCAGTCCTCGAATCAAACGAGCCCGCGGATTTCGCCGCGCCATTGAAGCCGTGGGGGGGACTGTCCATAACACCCCCATCCGAACCCCGAAAACCGGTGTTCGGGGGGAGGTTTTCCTCACTCCGACTCCCATTGACTGGGAAGACCCCTATCATGTCGGAGAACTCGGCATGCGGCAGATTCTCGCCCGAAAGGAACTCCCTGAAGTGGTTGTCTGTGCAAACGACGACTGGGCGGCGGGGGCCTTGAAAGCGTGTGGCAGCGAAGGCGTTTCCGTTCCCGATCAAATGGCCCTCACAGGCAATGATGGAACGGTGATGTCCGGATACGGTTACATCCCGCTGACCACCATCATTCAGCCCCTGGCAGCCATGGCGGAAAAAGCCGTTGAGATTCTTCTCAGTCTGATCTCCAAAAAAAACCTGCCGAAATCCGCCATGACCGTCACGCTGCCGGGAGAGATCGCCTGGCGGGAATCCACCCGCCATCCGCAAAAATCCCCCTGACCCTTTTCGTGGACTGCGGCGAAAACAGGCCCTTTGGCTCCGGTTGAAAAAAAGGCTTCCCCACCACAAGATCGGGAAGGCCGGCTTTTCAGCTTCTCCCTGCAGAGCGTCGATCGAACGTCGATATTCCGCCCAATCTCATTCTTCCTTGATGTCTTTGAGAGCAGTCAAGGGAGGCCACCGAAAATCCTCAGCATCGTTCTTCCCGCCAACGGCCGGGTGTCACGCCGGTGGACTTGCGAAAAACTCGAATGAAATAGGCCGCGCCGGAATACCCACACATGCTGGCTATCAGCTCCAAATTGAGATTTGTCGTAGTCAGGTACTTTTGCGCGCGTTCCAGCCTCTTCTTCGCCAACAACTGCTGGAATCCCATTCCAGAAAAACGTCGACACAATGAATACACCCGACTTGGGTGCAACCCGAGTTCGGCTGCTGCGACATCCCGATTGAGCGCGAGATCGATGTGCTCTTCCAAATAACGGGAGATCCGTCTCCACGAGGCATACGCTTTACCTTTCTTGTTGTCTGAATACGCCTCAAAATCAGTTTGTACCATCCAATCCGTCAGCATGAGCCAGAAGAATCGGGCGGCAGCGCGGCCCGATTCCGCGCTGTGATTTTGGTTGGCAATGCTGAGCAGAAGCTTAACAGACGGCATCATCCAATCCGGCCGCCGCCCCGACCAGTGACACCACAGGGGACGGGGTAGACTGGCGTGTCCCGGAGAGGTGGCCCCGGCGGACGGAGCCAGTGCCTTAATTGGATTTGAGGTTTGAGAGACGGGGTGGTTTCGGCAGATTTGACCGAGAACC
>Ga0065721_10050710_pt1 | contig 18385 bp, 29 predicted proteins | sample Mesricmetagenome_FD_59108 | JGI IMG/M metagenome (GOLD analysis project Ga0065721, IMG submission 59108) | Mesophilic microbial community from rice straw/compost enrichment Sample: eDNA_1 v2 (version 2) | ecosystem: Engineered > Solid waste > Grass > Composting > Bioreactor | place: USA: Davis... | reverse complement strand
GGTCTCGAGCAGCTCCTTCGCCGTCAGCGGCGGCAACAGGCCGGGCAGGCGCGCCGCCATCATCGACTTGCCGGAGCCGGGTGGTCCGACGAAGAGCAGGTTATTTGTTTAACAGCCCAGTTTTTTCAGCTAGGCCGTTTGCATGTTAGCTGTTGCTTACGCTCGCTGGAGTTCACTGGAACAGGGGAAGGGTTCGACACTGGAGCGGCAGCTCCAAGTGGTAGAACGGTATTGCGCAAGGCGTGGGCTAGATATCCTCGAACGGGTTACCGACGAAGGCTCCAGCGCCTATGCGGGCACCAACGTCCAGACCGGAAACCTCGGCAAGATCATAAGTCGAGTCGAAGCTGGGCAACTCCCCCGAGACATCACCATCGTCGTCGAGCAGCTCGACCGGATCAGTCGTCTTCCCCCGGCCCAAGTAGTCGCTTGGATTCAGAGGGTGACCTCTCTGGGCGTGACGATTGCTACCGCTAACGACGACTACATCATCAACGCCGACAGCATCAGCACCAACCTGATGGGCTTCATGGGTTTGGTGTTCAACGCGTTCCGCGCCCACGAAGAAAGCCGACACAAGAGTGAGCGCCTCGCCGCCAGCTGGAAGATCAAGCGGGATCGGCTGGGACAAGCCGATATCCGGCCCATCACCGGCGTTTGCCCAGCATGGCTGAGGCTTGATCCTAGTAAGCAGGGCTTCGAAGTCATCCCGGATCGAGTGGCGATTGTGCAGGAAATCTTTCGGCGCACAGCGGAGGGTGAAGGCAAACGGTCAATCACGGCTGATCTTAATCGTCGCGGCGTCGAAACTTGGGGTCGGGGGAAGAGCAAAGCGACGGCCTGGCATTCAAGCTATCTCCACAAAATCCTCTCCAATCCGGCGGTCGTCGGCGAGTTCCAACCCCACAGCAAGCCTCGCGGAGCGACCCGCCGAGCCCCGGTCGGCGAGCCGATCTCGGGATACTTCCCCGCAGTGGTCTCCGAAAAGCTGTGGGCCACCGTACGAGGCAGTCGGACGCCGGGCCGTGGCAACGACGGGCAGCGTGGACAGGTTCGAAACCTTCTGAGTGGTTTGTGCAGGTGCGGTGCTTGCGGCGGGCCGATGATTTATCAGCTGAAGAGCGTCGAAGGCGTCAGGATGCGCAACGGCGTCGCCACCCAGCAGCGACAGGCGAGCTATCTAAGCTGCGCCCTGCGAGCCCGCGGCGGCAACTGTGACCACGTTGATCACTACCGATATGAGCCGATTGAGAGGGGCATTTTAGGCGCATTCCTCGGGTCAGCCCTCTCGGATCGCTTCTTCGAGAACTCGGAGGGCACGGCGGCCCTTGTCGATGCGGAGTATCGGGCACTGCGTGAGCTGGATCGTGCGAGAGATCGGGCGAAGCGCATGCTCGACTTGTTCGAGGAAACTGGCGACCAAGAAGCTCGCCAGCGCTGGCTAAGCGCCAGGACGGAAATCAAGGCCGCCGAGATCGCTACTGAAGACCTGAGGCGACGGCTTGCTGAGGCCCGGGGTGCAGTCCGTCCCGAAAAGCACATCGAACGGGTCGCCGCCGTCCAGCATTTGTTGGATGGGCCGCCGTCTGACGAGCGGCGGGAGGCCCGATTAAGGACCGCCTACAGTCTCCGAGAGTTGATCGATCACGTCGACTTCTCGGGCGACCTGTTCGTGGCGCTTCGCGGTGTGCCGACGATCGTGTTGGTCAGCAGGAAGGGCGAGGTTCTGGGCGACGTCACGGTCCCAAACCTGCAGCCAGATCAGGCGCACGCTGCCGGCAAAAAGATCATCGTCGAGGGGTGACCCCCTATGAATTTCGGGCAGTCCCGGGTATAATAATGGGGTTGGCAAGTCGCTCTGCGCCCCCAACCACCACCCTCACAATTTAACACCTTCATAGGTTCTTCGGGCCGGCCATTCGCCGTGCCTTCCTTCCCTCACATCCATACTCCCTGACCATCCCAACGCCTCGTTGGGCCCCTCACTTCATGTCCGCCACCAACCCCTATTTCCGTCCCGCCCAACACCTTCGACTCGCCCACGTCGAACGTGCCCTTTCGGCGTGCCCGGACCGTTATTTCGTCACCCTGACGACGAAGCGGCGGCTCACGTCCGAAACGTTTACGGCAGAGGTCGCCGAGACCTTCAAACGGGTCAACGGCAAGCTGTTCGGGACCGCCTTCAAGCGTGGTCGAAACGGCAAGCAGGTTCGTCTCGTCACGATGTCGATCCACGAGCGGACGGCCAATGACGGGCTGCACACCCACATGCTGGTCGGCGTCCCCGAAGGGGCGTTGGAGCTGAAGACCAACCCATGCACGGTGCCGGTGCCCGAGTTGATCATCCGCACATGGATCGATGGCGACCCTGCATACCGGCGACGTGAGGCCCAGGACGTTCGTGACATCCACGATTTTTCGGGCGTCCGAAGCTACATAAGCAAGGACATCTGGGACCTCGACGACTTCGCCGAGCGCTTCGACGTCCTTAACACCTTCCTTCCCTGATCCGAGCGACTGTCCCCGGCGAGCCGGGGATAATTCATAATCCATAGCGGCAGACGCTCGCCCCGGAACAACACAGCCTTGCGCTCGGCCAGACGCCCGTCCGGCCTTGATTATAGAGTATTGCCTAAAGCGAACTTCAAAGACCTCATGAAGGCCCGAAGGGCATCGACGAGCGAAGCGAGGAGATCAATTCAATCGTCTTTGCAACATGGGAGCAGACAATGGATGACAGGGGCAGCGGCTGCGGCGGGATCATCGTCATGGCCGTCATCGCGTTCTTTGCGTGGAAGTGGATCGACGGCGGTGGGCGTTGGACGGGCTGGGTCTATCCCAACGCGTCGGATCTCACGAAGGAAGTTCGTCTCGGCGAGTTCAAGTCGTTCGAAGAGTGTCAGGCCGGGGCGATCAACGCGCTGAGAAGCATGCGGGCGACGGACGGTGACTACGAGTGCGGACGGCGCTGTCGATACGACGCGTCGATCGGAATCAACGTCTGCAAGGAGACCCGGAAGTAGGTCGCGCGGTGATCGCTTCTGACTCGCTGCCGACCTTCGGGAGGTCCGCTTTCGCGGCGGCGGCCGAACCTAAAACCAATGCGTAAGCGAGTGGCCGGATGCGCGGCTGGCAGCGTCAGCGATCAGAGGAGAGCTCCCAACAGAAACTTGCTCTTCGCTGTTCCGGGATGGCCGCCAACTCCCGCCGGATCTCGTGCAGGGTCGCCAGGCCATAGCCGTCCTCATCGCCGGGACCCGCCCTCTGCGCCTCGATCAAGGCATCCAGCCGCTCAAGAACCTCGGTCAGGGGTCGCCGGTACGGCGGGCGGCGCGAGGCGACATCGACCAGGACGGCGCGGGCGCGGCCTTCGGCGGCAAGCACGTCCCTGCCGACGTTACGTCCGCCGCCCGAGCTCCAGTGATCCGAAGCCAGCCGCGCGTTGGCGTCGGCCCGCTGCCGCGCGAAGACCAACACCAGCCGCGGATGCAGCGACCTCAGCCTCGGCCCCAGCAGGGGCGGCGGCAGGACCCGGGCGGTCTCCTCGACCGCACTCGCAAGACCTGGCGACAGGGCGCCGCCGTTGGCCAGCGCCGCCTCACGCAGCAGCGCTCGCAGCCGCCACCGCTGCTGCATCCCTCCGAACCAGCCCATTCCCCTTCAGCGCCCGGCGCCGCCGGCGCCCGGCCGATGAGACCGGCACAGCACCGGGTTGGCGAACGCGCCCCAGCGCAGCAAGCCCACGCCGCTGGATTCCTCAATCATCAGTGTCGCCGGCGCCTCGTCGACGATCCGCGCGGTCCACACGACGTGCCCCTCGAGCCGACCGGCCATCGCAGCCGCCCCGGCGAAGCAGCCGGAATAGGCGCACACTTCCAGTCTCCCGCCGACGATCGACACCTGCATGGGCGTGTAGCTATCCGCCGTCGCCGCCACGCAGCCGTCGCTGTCGCAGAGAACTTCGGCGAGCCCCGCATTGGTGCACCGCCAGGCCTCCGGGCCCTGGGCCGGCGAGATCGTCAGGAGGACGAGGAGCAGCGCCTTGACCATGTCCAAACCCGCTCAGAACCGCTGCCTGCCGGGCCGCCCGAAGGGGAATACGACCGCGACGGCGCGGACGCATATCCCATTTGGGATATTCCCAGACATCCCCGCGGCATGCATCCTGCGAGGAGCCGGGTGGGGGCGAATGCACGGGGCGACGTTGTTCGATGGTCAGGTTCGCTGCGAAGCCGCCGAACGCCGCCTCCAGGGAGGCCGGGGGGGAACCTGCTATGCGTGTCATGTCCATTGCGGCCCTCACGTGTAGTCTGGCCCTGCTTCCCTCATCTGCGCTGGCCCAGGAGAGAGTGTATCTCCACTGCGACATTGAGGAGTGGGGGAACCTGGTCTTTCGCCTGACGATCAGTGGAAACGCGATCACGGAATGGCGGCAATGGGCACGTGACCGTCGTGCCTGGGTCCAGTTGCACGCCGATTGTGGGACCGACGTGACCCGACCGGCCACAGGAACATGCCCAGTATCGGCCACCGCCTACACCGTGAACTGGCGTATGGGACATCTGCTGCACAGCGCTATCCGCATCGATAGGCAGACTGGCGCGTACCATCGGAGGGACGAATCCTACATCGATGGTAGTGGGAGGAGATTTACGACGCCAAGGGTCGAAACGTTTTCCGGGTCCTGCCGCCGCACGGAAAACCCGGAACTGACGCCCGCGCCCGAGCCGGTTCTGTGATGGGCGCAAGGCATGGCAGCACAACGCGGGTCAGCTCCACATTGAGGTGTGCGGCCATCGCGGCTGGCCTGGCGCTGCTGCCGGCCTCGGCGCTGGCTCAGGAGACGGTCTATCTCGAATGCGAGAAATCGTGGACTGAGCCTGCGGGGAGGTTCTCACAAGTTTCAGTTCACCGGTTTTCGATCGTCGGGAACGAGATCGTCCAGGCGAGTCGATGGGTCGAAAGCGAACGGCGCTGGAATAGCAACACTTTCAGGTGTGGGGCTGGCCGGCCGCGGTTTGCGAGCGGTCGCTGCTCGGTCGAGCCTGGCGCTTATGTCCTCGCCCTATTTCTCACCGGTTTCGAGCACCAGGCCAGAGTCGACCGACGTACGGGCGCATGGTCGGAAAGCCTGGTGGTCGACGGTGATGAGACGACTTACTCGGGAACCTGCCGCCGCACGGAGAACCCGGAGCTGACGCCCGCGCCGGAGCCGGTTCTGTGATGGGCGCAAGGCATGGCAGCACAACGCGGGTCAGCTCTACATTGAGGTGTGCGGCCATCGCGGCTGCCCTGGCGCTGCTGCCGGCCTCGGCAGTGGCTCAGGTGACGGTCCATCTCGAATGCCAAGTCAGACCTAGGCAGGCTCCAGAGAGCCAGCGTCCCACGATTATAGTTTTCGCCTTTCTGTGAGTGGAAATGAGGTCACACACTGGGCTGAGTGGGACGAGAGGGGGCGGGAGTGGTCTGGCGACATATGCGAACAGCGCGCAAACAGCGTGGTTTCCTGCCGGGCGAGTCAAAGCGAGTACGCTTGGCGCCATTCCAATGACATTGGCCAGGACGCAGGAATATCGATTGATCGCGTCACTGGAGAGTACTCCGGCCATTTCGTCGGAGCGACAGTTTCACGAGAGAGAACGGGCGCCTGCCGCCGCACCGAGAACCCGGAAATGACGCCCGCGCCGGAGCCGGTTCTGTAACGACGACGCTGATCCTGGGAGGGGCCGATGGCGATCGAAACCCATCTTCACCAGATGGCGGCGGCGGGGCCGCCGGAGCGCGGCGCCGACGATGTCTGTGTCGTCGAACTCCTGTTCGACACCCCAAGGGGACGAACCGAAGTCGAGGCCGCGGTCGCGCGCGCCGTGCACGGCCAGACCGTGCAGGTCGAAGCTGCGCTTGAGGATACCGAGACGGGGTCGGACGATGTCTGGCACGTCTTCTTTCCGGAGCTCAGGCTCAAAGGTCATGAGACGGCGGGATTCGCCCTGGCGCGTGAGCTGGCCCGCGAAACCGGCGCCCTCGAAGGCGCCCTGGCGGGGCCGGAGAACCTCTATGGCGGCCTGGCCGTGGCGGAAGACAAGAGCGTCCTGTCCGACGTGTGCAAGACCAAGGAAGTCTGCCACGGCCAGACTTGGCACCACCACCGCATTCGTCTGTCGGATGCCGTTGGCGGCGGTCCGCCTCGGAGAGCTTTGATGAACCGGATTATTCTTGTAACGGCTGCCGCCTTAGTATCGACCGCATCACCGGCCGCTGCTGAAGTTCGCTACCTACGATGCGACTATGAAGCGGGCGCTCCAGTTTCTACGAACCCCGAATATTATAGGATGACGGTGGAGAATGATCAGCTGGTTGGATGGGAAACCTGGGATCCGGGACACGGGCGGTGGAGGCAACAGAACTGCGGATCGCCTCGGGCCTCCTGTACGGTATCTCGCGACCGGTACGAGCGCATACTTTTCGGATCGTACCCTGACGGAAGTGCTTCTGGAGGTCGCTACTACGAGCCCCAGTGGATAACGTCCATCAATAGAAGCACCGGCGCCTTTTCGGTTCAGCCGAGCGGCCGGGCGAACCCCTCCGGCGGCTATCAAGGCAGATGCGACCCTTCAGAGAGTCCTGAGGCTGAGCCGAGGATGTGACCGGCCCAAGAGGCGACGTTCGACCGCGCCGGCCGCCACCGATCGAGTGACAGGGCAACAAGCACCGGCGCGGGTATTTCAACGACTGCCGCAAGTCTGCCTTGACACCGACACGACGTCCAGATCCGAGGATCAGGATTGCGTCCGCTACCACGCAAGAACCCGGACCGTATTTCCTCCATTGCGGTCAATGAATCTGTAGCGCGCGATGTCTGCTTCGAGTTCCTGCCGGTACACGACGCCCCCGGGCGTGCCGCCAGGCCAATTCGATACTTCCTCCAAGTCGATTTCCTTTCGACGAAGGGCGCTGTTCCAGCGTCGGCGGAGTTCAACTCGATCACCAATGGTCCGCACCGGAGCCACGCTATCCGAGACATAGACGGCGTTAGATTGAAGGTTCATGGCCCAAGCGAACTCATATTGCGCGGATTGTTGAGCCATGGCGCCGGAACCGGCGGTGGTTCCGGCCAGAGCCGTCGCGGCGAGCGCGTACAGACAGGTCTTTCTCGTAAACATCGGGCTCCCCCTCCCCCGCGTGATCAAGCGTGTTATCTCGGATCCGGAGGCGCGCAGTTACACTTCAAACGCCCCGTTCCCGGACTTAGCGGGTGTAAATCGACGCGCCATGACTCGGACGGGCAGCAGACCATCAGGCGTAGAGAACGCGAAGCCCCGTCGGTCCCACAGATTCTCCTGAGCGCGAGCCTCCGAAGCGAGGCCGATAAGCAGCAGACAAGTAGAGCCCTGCCGATCAACTGCCCGCGCCGCCGCTTCCGAAATAGTTATAGCCGTAACCGTGGAAACGCATGTGGTACCGCCAACCGGCGCCACCGGTGTTCTCAGGCCGACTGAGTGAAAAGCCGATGAGGCACTCGCCGGGCCGCGTTCTCGCGTAGTAGCAGGTGGATTGATAGATCCGAAGGTTCCCGTCGCTCCTGACGAGGTCGCCGAACGAGGCGACGCGCGTTCCTGCGGGCATCCCCTGGAAGTAGCTTATCGTCGATGGGCCAACCAGGAATATCTCGCCGTCGCGTATTTCGACCAGCTCCACCCTGTCGCTCTGAAGTTCCCGCCTGAACTGACCCTCGACTGCTTTGAGGACGTCGTCAGGCCAAGGCGGCTCGCTTGCGGACTGCTGGGCCGCGGCCCCCGAGACGGCCGCAGTCAAGCCAAGCGTTAGGGCGGCAATTCGTAGCCATATCTTCCGCTCAGTCATTTCATCTCGCCTCGATAAGATGGAGCCTACGCCCCCGTACCGCTTCGCGGTCTACTCGTGCGACAGGCCAGTCGGTTGGGGCCGATGCCGAAGCGCGAACTCGGCGCTGGTCTTCGGCGACTCTCGGCGGCCTCCCCCCAAGCCCGAGCTCGTCCCGGATCGTACGACCGCGACTACCAGCTGATGACCCGAACCGTGTTTCCGCGATTACGCTCGTCGTTGATGAACCGGTACCGCGCGTCATCGGCGTCGGCGGACGACCGGTAGGTGACGCCGCCCGGTGTCCCGACCGTCCGTGCAGACAGGTCGCCCAGCTCGATGCCCTCGCGCGTCAGTGCACGGTTCCAGCGCTCGCGAAGCGCCTCCCGATCGTCGTAGCTGGGCGCATTTCGCGGACTGTTCGAGACGTAAACGACGTTCGAACCTCGCACATAGGCCCATGCGAACTCATACCGGGCGGATTGCTGGGCCATGGCACCCGAAGCGGCGGCGGTTGCGGCCAGAGCCGTCGCGGCGAGCGCGTACAGGAAGGTCTTTCTCGTAGTCATCGGGCTCTTTCTCCGATCGGGGTGATTAACCGGCTCGTCTTTGATCCGGCGGTGGATCATGTTTCTGGATGTGCGAAGTAAATCTACGCTTGAATGGCGGTCAGAACTGTTGTTCGGGAGCGCGGCGACAAGTCCCGCGGTAATCATGTCGGCCGAGAGACCCTTCGTGGTAATTTATATCTACACTCAAACTGAAGTCTCCGCGCCGACGGTCGATCCGCGCGCGGTCAACGGTATACGAAAGGCGCACGTGGCTAGCTTCCCGATTGCAGGAGCCAGAGCGGGATAAGCAGAATAAATACTCTTCCTCGTTAGACGTCAGCGGAACTGGAGTTCCAACAACAAGTGGGTTCAGCGAGCCAAACACGAAGATGGAGTCGGCCAACTCTACCGTAGCTTCAGACCTCTCGGTGTCCAGGCGGATGCGCCACGGCCCAGGCGGCTCGGTTTCGGTGCCCCCACCGCGATAGTCGCTCACCGACTGAACGCCGACGTCGCACTCCAGAACAATGACCTCGGCGGCGGCAGACGACGCGGCGATGATGGCGGACACGGCCGCCATACCGGCCAAGCCCCAATACTTCCGCATTTTCATCGTGAGCTCTCCGTCAGCGGCCACGCTACCTCCGGTTGGCGTCGGCCGTCATAACCCAAATGGTATAGCGAGAGCGCCGACATGTGCGCAGCTTGACGGCTGTGGTCGTCCCAGCGCGCTTGTCGGCAGACTTTCGAGGGTGACGTCACGACTTGGATCCTGCGATGCCGGCGGTCCTAGTCGCCGTGGTAGCTCCACTGAACCACGTCCACAGACCGTCCGAAGCTGCGGTATCGCCTGAGCGCCTCGTTGCGGCTGTCGAGGGCGGCTTGGCGGGAGTCGTGATAGCCGGCGCACTGGGGCGTGTTGACGCGCACGCCGCGAACGCCTTCGAGATGACTCCGGAACGAGTTGGCGACGCCAACGTGGTAGACGTCGCTGTCCACGGTGAAGACGGAAGACACCCACACCCGGCCGTCGCCCGAGCCGAACGCGGTCGCCGAGCAATAGCCGAACATGCGTTCGCCGTGGCTGACAGCCCCCTGCGCCGCGGTTCCGGCCGCTGCGATCGCGACGGCGACCGCCGCCGCCCGAAGGAATGCCCCGAACGTCACCATGCTGTGACCTCCCCTTAGAAGCCCGTATCGCGGTTGATATCGCACTGCTCTATCAAGAATTGTATTGCGTCCTGAGCTCTAGTGGCGCTACTCGAAGAGTCGAATATCAGTACAAGCTCAGTCTGACGGAAGTGCCCCGCAAGTTGTACTGACCTCCAAGCCGCAAATAGACTAGAAGATGATATTCGCTTGAAGTCGACATTCATAGTCCGAGTGGGGGTCGTTATGGAAAAGGTACAATCTGAAGTGCTGTAAGATCGCTGTCGGACATAACTATTGCTTTTTGTTTGGCTATCATCATTCCCAGCGTACGCCTTCTCTAGGTTCGACTGCTGCAGGAACCGAAGCGCCCCTTCCACCGTGCGTTCCTGCGCGACGGCGCCGCCCGACACCGTGAAGCCGACCACCAGGAGAACGGCCATCGCCATACTGAGAATACTGGACTGTCTCATTCGCCGAGCTCCTCCCCACGCGCCTTGGCACGCACGTTCTCGGCGGACCTGAAGGCACCGAACGGCGATCACGCTACCGCTGGTTGACCCCGGGCGTCATATCCCAAATGGTATAGCGTTAACGCCGATATCCGACTGCGCCGGGGAGGGGGCAGGGATGACCGCGCCGCTGCGAAGCGAAGAGATTTATGACGCGCTGTGCGACGACGAGGCGTTCGCGCACCTGCCGGTTCGTCTGGCCCAGGCGTTCGGCGCGCGGTCGTGCGTCATCCACTGGCATTACGCCGAGGGCGGCGCGGCGGTGCTGTCGCATTCCGGCTATTTCACGGCTGAACAGATGCAGCGGTACGGTCGGGATTTCGCGCAGATCGATCCCTGGGCGGCGGCCGCGGCGGCGCTGCAAAAGGTCAACACGTCGCTGAACCTCGAAGACATCGTGCCTTCAGACGCTTTCGAGCGAAGCGCCTTCTTCAACGAGTACATCCGCCCCATGGGCGACGACACCTTCCGCTGCGCCGGACTGCGCATATCGAATGACCGGGGGGCCGGCATGATCGCCCTGCAGCGTGGCCGCACCCAGCCGGGCTTTTCCGATGAGACGGTCCGACAGCTGGACGATCAGCTGCCGCACTTGCGCCGCATGCTGGCGGCGCGCGGGCGTCTGGCGGTCGAGTCGCAGTCTGCAACCCGGCGGCGCAGCATGCTGGACACTTTGAACGACGCGCTTCTGACCATTGATGCGCAAGGGCGGCTGGTGGACGGGAATGCGGCGGCCGAGGCCTTGCTGCTTGCAGGCGACATGCTGACCAGCAAGCGGGGGATGATCCGTCCGGCGGACGATGTGCAGGCCGCTGCCTTCGCCGCGGCGCTGGCAGCCGCCTGCGGGGCCGCCCCCACGGCCTCCGCGCTGCGGATCAGCGACGATCTCGGTCGGACAGCTGTTCTCACACTGCTCCCGCTCGCGCGCGGTCCACTGGGTTGTCTGGTCCTGGTGACCGTCACCCGCGATCGCGGCCGCGACCCTACCCTGGCTGGTCGCCTGGCGAGCCTGTTTGGCCTGACGCCCGGCGAGGCCTGCGTGGCCGCCCGCCTGGCCGAAGGCACCCTCATTCAGCAGATCGCGGAGGAGCGCGGCGTTCTGCCGGGCACCGTGCGGGTGCAGGTCAAGTCGCTGATGGCCAAGATGGGGTGTCACCGCCAGAGCGAGGTGGTCGCGATGATCGGCCGGCTCCCAAGGTTGCGCCGGGACAAGGCGGAGGACTGATTGCCGAGGGAGCCGTGCTGGTGGCAGGTGTTCTGCTGGGCGCTCCGACGAAGTACGGCCTGGGCAGAACCGGCACCTTAGCCGACCTCGCATATACCGTATGGGATATGCTGACCTCGAAGAACCCCTCTACCGTTTCCGCTCGACAGGCGCGGGCCATTTGCCGGCGGGCTATGCCTGCGTGCCGGAAGATCGGATCGGGAGGGACCAATGGAGCGTCTAAGACCAGCGAGCGCCGGTGCAGCTATGGGGGCGGCGGCTCTGCTCACGGGCTGTCTGGGGTTCACGGCCGAAGATTGGCAAAACGTTGAAGCCGCCAACTACGTGGAAGCGCAGTGTCCAAGTTGCAATTGGGAACAGCGCCAGGTTCTTTTCGACAGGTATATTAGTCAGCGGTACCCTCACCGGGCCATAGAACGGGCTCAGCAGGAGGCGGCATCCAGGGACGCGGATCTTCGTTCGCGTCGCACCAGCTTCTCTTCTCCTGCGACCTACCGCTGTCGAATAAACAACCCCCGCACCAACATCACTTCCACATCCGACCTAAAGATCGAAAACGGCGAATGGTACTATGCCCCCGCCAATGGGGCGTTCACCGCCGGCCGGTGCAATCGCGCCTTCGTCGAGAATGGATACCGTGTCGAAATCCAGTGTACTCTTCGCGATGATCGCTACGTGAGAAGTATTAGCTACAGGACTATCACCAATATAGGTGGTGATATGCATACGATTGATACGTTCTATCCATATACCTTGGAGTACGTTGCCGAGGCTTATACGTCATCGGATAGCCTCAACGGTACGCGACGAGGTTCATGTGAGCGCCTTCCCTGAATGTACTGAAACCGAACTTTATCCGGTAGCTGTTTCGCCGGCGGCGGTTTCTCGCGAATTGGTCAGTGACGGCCCGGCGAAGGGGATCACCGGGCCGTCTGAGCGCCCGCGTCCATTTGCGTCGGACAGGCGTCGAGCAGAGGGACGGTACTACAGCTATTCGCAGCCGCAAACTTGTCCGCACACGCCGTCGCGGTAGAGGTCCTAGAGTTCCGCAAGGGGTCGGAAGTGGTCCTTCGGCCGGTCCTGATCAGAAGGTCCGGTTCCCGCCGCGGTGCTAATGTCTGGTCTTGGCGCGGATCAGACGGCCGAAACACTAGGATCGCAGCGAGCGACCTCGGTTCTCATTTGAGCACCGGTGGTGCAGCATGGGACGCGCAGGCCGGTCCCAGCGGCCAGTCCTCCGTCGTTGACAATGCCAAATGCCCGGACTGCCGAATATGACCGATGACGGCCTCCTGCCCGCTAAAGATCTCGGAGAAACTCCGAACCTTTCAAGCGAAGCCGACGACTACGACAGCCTGCCGGAGACGCTTTACGAGTTATGCAGCGTCAATGTCCGTGGCTGGGACAACGACGACGAAGAGGAAGCGAGGTCCTTTGCTGGTTCGGTGATGGGACTTGCGAAAACCTTCTCGCGGTATCTCGACCTCAGCAATCTCCAATCCATCGTGATCGGCTACGACTACCGGGAAGCGCTTGCCAGCGTGACCGGAGCCGATCCGAAGAAAAACGCTCCCACGACCAACGAGTATGGCGAGGGTGCTGCCATGGCTATGACGGTGATGCGGGATGATGAACCCTGGAAAGTGGTCGTGATGTGGACGCCGCTCGTTCGACAGATCGTCGACGAAGGGCACGAGCATCACAAGCTTGCTCTCCATACTTTCTGGCATGAACTTGTCCACGTCGACGACACCCGGGTATTTGCGACGACGTTCCCTGGAGGGTGGCGAGCCGCTTTTGGCCGAGATGAACTCGAGAACAGACTGCTCGAGATGGTCAATCCATGTCAGTCAGAATACTCGGCCGCCCGTAAGTCAGCATTCTGGGTACCCGACTATGGGTCGAACTACCTCGATATGCTGGAGTCTGCATTGAAGGACGTCGACAGTCAGATTCGGAGAGCCCGTATCGCCTACAGGATGCACGGCGATATGGACGTTCTCTGGCCGATCGTAACGGAACGAGTCCGCTTCCTTTTTCAAGCGCTCGGCTATGCGCTTGGCCATGTCGACGGCGTGGCCGCCTCAAGTAATCCGAATGAGGAGTTGCTCGCTAGGTTCGAGGCGCACCTCGACAAGATCGGCGAGCTCCCGTCAGGCTGGATCGTGAAGGAGGCGAGGGCTGCCTCGCGGAAACTGTTTGACACCCACCCTTGGCCCGGGATCGAGGTGTTCTCCGACCTCAACGAGATCGCGTTGAAGCTCATTCAGCAGTTCAGGCTCTACCCCCGCAATCAAGGAGAAGGGCTATACATCGACGCGCCTTACACCTCGATACTGGACCTCTAGTTTACGATTTCTCCTGCGTCACAGGCATTCCAGTGTCGCCGTCTCGGGCAAGGCGACGTCCGTAGGTCAGCCCAGCGCTCAGGAAAAGTTCGATTGGGGAGCGGGGGCAAACTTCCTACTGAGACGCGGCCCCTCCTCGAAATGCCATCGCTGTCGACGCGTACCACCTGCCGCCGCGGGGTGATGCGATGCCTCTCCGATTGAGCTCCGCCGCAATTGCGTAGGCGCTGGAATGTCCCGCCGCCTTGATCGCTCGAACCACCTGATCGAGGTCGCGCCGACGCTGCGACATGCGATCGGCCTTCGCCAATGCGTCAAACGCACCTTCCAGTGCTCTAAGCGTTGCCTCGGGGCCGAGGATGTCGGTGCAATAGCTGCTGACGAAGAAAAGAGGTCCATCGCCGAAAGGCAGTTCAGGAGCAGACCGCTGCCGGCCGCCCGCCCATTCGGGGAGATAAGGGCCGTCTCGGCTTACGCGGGGATAGTCGACCGACTTCCGACGCGGTTCGACCCAGCGGGTTCGCCGGTGTTCGGGGGTCGGCTCGGCGCGCATACCCCGTTGCACTCTGCCGGCCGGGACTGGCGCGCAGGAAACGCTGGCCGCCTCGCCGAGCAAGTCTGTCAAAGCAATGGTGGCCACCGATGCAGCCGCCGGCTGCTCGAACCGGCGCACTACGATGATCTGAGCCATCACGTTCCCATCTTCGACGCTCTGCCGCTTTTCGATCGTGATGTCTTCGTGCCGGAGGGCCCACTTACGACCGTCAAGTGCTGGGCGCTCCCGCCACTTGACCGGCTGACCGTGCCGATAGGTGAGCTCGGACCACACCCCCCTCCAGGCAGGTTCAAAATCCACCGGGTTCCAGATCGTGGCCCTAGCTCGAATCTCAATCAATCCGCCCTCTCCGAACGTCAGGCGGAGATCGATTGCGTCTTCATTGCCTCGTCCCGACAACCGGCCCGACCAGATGCCGGGCGACTTTTCCGAGAGTTCCGGAATGGTAAGTCGCGCCGACGAGAGAGTGGCAGAGGCGGTAAACGTGTCGGCAGTCGCGAGGATCAGCTTGGCGATTGGTGAAAGCATGGTGGGACCCTTCTGAGAGGCTGGATAGGTGGCGTGATGGCGGCGCGCCTGGGGAGGGCTCATCCGCCCCAGAGGGCCGGCGTGGAGGCCACCTTCGCCTCGGTTTGCCTCAGTCGGTGACGCAGACTGATCTCGCGACCCCGGTCTCGCACCCGGGGCTGAGCGGCCGCCAAAGTCAGGCCCTGATGGTCCGAAATGCGCCAGTCATATCCAAAGGAGGAACGGGCCTTACGGGAACCGACTGTGATCCGTTGGGTCGGACTGACCAGCATGTGGCGACGAGCCACCCTCTCGATCTGATCGAACACGTCGAAGGCTTCACTGGCTTCGGGGTAGAATTGCCCCCACGCGGCAGAAACGATCCGTGCTTGATGGTCGAACTGAAAATGAACGTCGGGAGTGACGCTTAAGTCGCTCTCACGCACCGTGATCGTGACCACGCAGCCATTTCGGAGTTTGGTTACCTTTGCCCTAGGTACCAGACGGAGAAGTTCTGCGGCGTTCAGCGCAGGATCGACATCCACGATTTGGCGGGCGATTACGTCGAGCGACCTCGGCTGAAAATGCTTCATGCAGGACTCCGGGCTGCGCCGGGCAGGGCCGGCACGGTGAGTGATTGTCAGGATGGTTGGAGAGGGGGACGTGTGGGGCCTAGGCCTCTATTCCCCGGTACTGGAGGACCGCATATCGCGGCGATTGCGCGGACCGAGGTCGTCGGTCGAGATGATCCGCTCGTCCGGCGGCACGTTGGGATAGGAACCAATTGCGCCGCTGTCCCCCTCGCTCAGCGGGACGGGGTGATTGTTGGCGACAGGGTCGATCGATTTGGGTGACATGAAGTGCCCTCGGGTTTTCGAAGGCGACCCACTTATACGAACAATCGTCGATCCATAAACGAATTCAAACGCTGATCACCAATTTTATTGTTTCTATACAACGCGCTAAGAGTAATCCATGATCATGGTGCAAGACTAAGCCATGATCATGCTCGAGGATGAGCCCTGAGTTTTTCGCCTGACAGCTTTGAGGCTTGAGCGCCCCAGGAAGAGAGAAAACCCCCGGCTCAGATCGCGTGAAAATCGATTCTAGGCCGGTTTTTACCGCCGGGTCTGATCGCCCGAGCTAGGCCAAAGTCGCCCTGCTTTCAGCCGCCGTAGAACGGCGCCTGAGCGGCGTTGTAGAATTGGCTCATGTCAACGCCGACGCTGATGTTGAAGCCGTCGGCCGTCGGTTGCGCCGTCCAAGTGACGTCGCGGGTGCTCTGGTGCTCGCCGCTCATCGTGAACATCTCGCTGCGACAGACCATCCTTTTGGTCTGGGCGTCGAAAGAGACCTGCACGCTCTCACTGGTGCTCAAGACCCTCGTCGGCATGGTGTCGCCGGGGATCACCCGGTTGAGCCTCTCGCTGATCATCGCCGCGGCGGTTTGCTGCAGCCCGGCGTCGGCGCAAACCCACGGTCGGCCTCCCTGAAGCGCGGTCATCAGTTCATCGGCGGCCTGTTCGTCAGTCACGTCCCCGCCACCGCCTTTCATGACGTCGCCGTCTCCACCCTGCGGGTCGCATGCTGCGAGTAGGAGGCCAAATCCAGCGAAAACTATGCGGAGTGGGCGGTCAGCGGCCTTCAGGGTCGTCATGTCGATCTCCTTCGTCATTGATGGGCCTGTGCCGATTGGCGGCGCGGTTCAGTTCAGAGATTTCGTCGTCATTGTATCCGTCGGGGCGTCGGGCGCTGCGCAAGTGAATGGTGGCGAAAAGCGCCGGCAGCTTCGTTTCGTCGTCATCACTCACGGCGCCACCTCCATCAGTTTGAGGGTCAAGCCGATCAGCCCAACGATGGGGATCAACGCCACGGCACATCCTACGGCCGCCCCCGTCTTCCGCTGACGTCCGGGGCGACTGAGCGGCACCTCGGTCCCCTTGGCGAACTTGCGCTTGACTGCGGTCAGGCCCGTCGCTCGGGACAGGGAGAAGCTGAAGCCCGGCAGCATGCGCCGCTTCAAATCCGACGCCCTTCGGCCTTGGCTTTGGTGACGCCGTAGATGACCCAGAGGATGGCGACGACGAGCGGCTGGACGATCGTCATGGCGAGACCGGTGACGAGATTGGTCTTGGTGATGTTGACGATCAACACGACCAGCCAGCAGCCGGCGAAGACGACCAGCCCCATCATGATCCCGCCGAAGCTGGCGACGAACATGCCCGCCACAGCCCCGATGAAGTGGAGCAGGTTCCACCAGTTCATGATCAGCGGCCAGCCGTACTTGTTGGTGGTGTGATCAGCGAGCGCTTTGGTCGCCGCCAAGGCCGCCACCACTGCCAGGATCATTCCGAGGAACAGGCCGCCGCCGGTCAGGGCGACCAGTGGATTGCTCTCACGCCTCCGTTGGACGTCACCGATTGTCTCAGCGGCTTGCGGTTCGGAAGACGCCGCCTTGGGGCGGGAAGCTCGTTCAACCGGCGTGGTGGTCTGGACCGGAGCTGTGTCGGCCTCCTGTACTTCGGCGGGCTCCGGCTCGTCGACGGCAGAACTGTCGCCCCCGAACGAGTCCAGTACGGCGATGCGGTCGGCGTAGCTTTCTTCGATGCAGAACGGATCCTCGCCGCAAAGCTGGAGGTCACTTAGCCACGCCCGCTGGCTTTGGCGCAGGGCTCGATCATCGGCGGCGTTAGCCACGGCGGACTTGTAAGCGGCGTCCAGTTCCCGGTCCGTCGCCGCTAGGCCCGGAGTGGCGCAAACGGTGCGCTCGGTCGGCGTGCTCGCTTTGGAGCAGTCGAAGCTCGCCTGCGCCGCAGCGTCCCCGGCGAAGGGCAGCGTGAAAAGGGCCGCAAGAGCGGCCAAGGTGCGGATCGCCATCTGATTTCCCCCGAACGGATTTTGACCCGCCGCCCTCCGCCGGATCGGCAGAATGGGCAACGAGATCATCCGTATTCACTAAACTGAATAAACTTGCCGTCGAGAGACCGTCAACGGTGACCGCATGGACGTGCGGGCGGTCATCGGAGCGAACGTAAAGCGGCTCCGGCTGGCCTTAGGGCTCACGCAGGAGCAGCTGGCGGACCGCTGCGACTTCGACCAGCGCTACATCAGCCAGCTTGAACGAGGGCAGCGGAATCCGACCGTCCTGTCCCTGCACGAGATCGCCCAAGCGCTCGGGACCACCGCTGTTGTCCTTCTGACGCCGATCGAGGACGCCGCCGCCGAAGGCTGACGACCCAGCCTCTTGGAGGCTGCCGATGTCCGAGCCCACCGCCGCAGATTTCTTCAAGGCCGCTCTAGGTGAGCGGGTCTTCCTATGGCGGGTAGCGATCGGGATGAGCCGGGCGGCGCTTGCCGAGAAGGCGGGCGTGTCTGCGGACTATGTCTACCGTCTCGAACAGGGATGGACGAACCCTCGTGTCACCACCGTGCAGGCCATAGCCGTAGCGTTGGAGACAACGGCGGCAGAGCTGCTCGATCTGGACGGGGAGGAGTTGGGCATCGCGGCAAACGGTATGCGTTAGGGACTGCCAGCGAGCCGGACTGCAGCGGAAGCAGCCACTCGCGCGGGCTGCGTAAAAAATAACTTTAGGAGGTTGTGGCCGCCGGCGGCTGCGATCTCCAGGGCCCGCTTGGCGCTCTCCTGCCCCCTGACCTCGCGCAGATCGGGCGGGCAGTCGCCGGCGCGCAGGGCG
>Ga0065721_10050709_pt1 | contig 18391 bp, 17 predicted proteins | sample Mesricmetagenome_FD_59108 | JGI IMG/M metagenome (GOLD analysis project Ga0065721, IMG submission 59108) | Mesophilic microbial community from rice straw/compost enrichment Sample: eDNA_1 v2 (version 2) | ecosystem: Engineered > Solid waste > Grass > Composting > Bioreactor | place: USA: Davis... | reverse complement strand
AGGATCTTTACTTCATCGCGGCTGCGTCCGCAGAAAGAACAATGTAATGTAGTCTTAGCCATGTGTATATAAAAGTTCAGCTTACAAAGGTATCTATTTGCACCGCCAAAACCCAATAAAAAATCCCAAACTCCCTGAACCGTTTATCCATATTCGGGAATTTGGGATTTTTTTATGGTTCATACCGTTTTATAATTTGTCAACCAGTTGATCTACAATGCCGTAGTCAATGGCTTCTTTAGCATCCATCCAGTAATCGCGGTCAAAATCTTTCATTATTTGTTCAAATTTCTTACCACAATTTTCCGCGAGTATGCGGGCGCCCATTTCCTTGGTTTTTTTGGTTTGTTTGGCCTGTATTTCCAGGTCGGCGCTCACACCCTGTAAATAACCGCCCAGGCTGGGCTGGTGTATCATTACCTCGCCATGGGGATAGATGTAACGTTTGCCTTTTTCGCCGGCGCTTAATAAAATGGAGCCCATGGAGGCAGCCAGGCCCATACAAATGGTGCTTACCGGGCTTTTGATCATCTTCATGGTATCATAAATCACCATGCCGCTGGTTACAACGCCGCCCGGGCTGTTGATAAAAAATTTGATCTCTTCACCGGGTTTGTCGGCATCCAGCAACAGCAAGCGGGTTACGATATCCTTGGCGCTGCGGTCGTCAACAACGCCCCAGAGATAAACGGCCCTTTTTTCGAAGAAAAATTTTTCCAGCTTTTTGGCCATGATACCGGCCTCCGGGGCCTTTTCTTCCTTGGGTTCCCTGGGTTCGTCTTCATCTTCCATTCTAAATGGCTGAAACAAATGTTTTGAATATATATCCATGATAGATGTATTTGTAATTATAGTGGGAAATATCGATCCGGAATCACCCTGCTCAGGCCTCTTTTTTCTCCTTGCGCGGGTTGGTCAACAGTACTTCATCAACGATGCCATATTCCTTGGCTTCTTCGGAAGTTAACCAGTAATCGCGATCGCAATCTTTTTCCACCTGTTTTACGCTTTTACCGGTATGGTAAGAGATGGCATCGTACAGGTTCCTTTTGATCTTTTTGATCTCGGCCACGGTGATCTCGATATCGCTGGCCTGTCCGCCAATGGCGCCGCTGGGCTGGTGCAGCATCACGCGGCTGTGTTTTAAAGCCGTGCGTTTGCCTTTGCTACCGGCACACAGCAATACGGCGGCCATGGAAGCGGCCATACCAATACAAATGGTGCTTACATCGGGCGTGATGTATTGCATGGTATCGTACATACCCAAACCGGAGTATACATTACCACCGGGCGAGTTGATGTACATCTGTATGTCGCGAGTGCGGTCGGTACTTTCCAAAAACAGCATCTGGGCCGTTACGATGTTGGCAACCTCATCATTGATGGGATAACCCAGGAATATGATGCGGTCCATCATCAGGCGGCTGTATACGTCCATGACAGCGATATTCATGGGACGTTCTTCAATAATATTGGGAGTGAGATTGTTTACCTGATGCTTCTGAAAACTATACAGGGTATTGCTAGATATACCCCTGTGCTTTACTGCGTATTGTTCAAATTCTTTTCCAAGATTCATAGTACTTTTCTATTATTTGAGGTGGCAATTTAAGTCTTTACAGGGAACCAAATACCGTGCTACATAAAAAAACAGCCATTTTGACCTAATTAATTCGTTTTGAATCTGCTGTAACGGCAGTTGGGAAGTAGGAAGTAGGAGGTATGAGGTAAGAAAATTCAATATATGTCACAACTCCTACTTCATACTTCCTACCTCTTACCTCGTTTCACTAACAATCGTTTGTAGTTGAATTTGTTAAGATATGTAATTAGTCTACCTAACCAGTAGAAAAAATTTTTTATTCCGTTTGCTGGCATGTATCTTTGTCCTATAAAATGAGTAGACTTTATATTATGTTACCTTCTCACACCATAGAACTGATGTACACCTACTTCTGCAACAAGTATTGTTGTTGTTGCTGTTAATACTACTCATTTGCTTGTCTTCCCCCGGTTACTTAGCACTTTATTTTAGAATTGAATGAATGAAATTATGAGCTCTAATATACCTGAAAACTTGTCTGATTTAATCCACCAATCTGGTAGACTAAACACCCAGGAGTTTATCCAGTTATTGGTGAATCAATTTCCCGGCCAGGTTACTTTCTCCACCAGCTTCAGTTTTGAAGACCAGGTGATTGCGCATGAAATACTCAGCCACCAGTTACCGGTAAGCATATTTACCCTCGATACCGGCAGGCTGTTTACCGAAACCTATTCGGTTTGGAACAATACCAATGAAAAATATCATACGCAGATCAACGCCTATTATCCCGACTATAAGCTGCTGGAAGAATTTGTTACCGATAAAGGCCCGAACGCTTTTTATGAATCGGTAGAAAACCGTAAACAATGCTGCTTTATCCGCAAGGTAGAGCCCCTGAAAAGGGCATTGGCAGGAAATAAGGTTTGGATCACCGGTTTGCGTGCCGAGCATTCGCCCGACAGGCAAAACCTGCAGGTGGTAGAATGGGACGAGACCAACCAGGTCATCAAATACAATCCCATTTTGCACTGGACCACCGAACAGGTGAAAAAGTATATCGACGACAACAATGTTCCCTACAACATTTTACACGACAGGGGATTTGTAAGCATCGGCTGCCAGCCATGCACACGCGCTATTCGCGCCGGTGAAGATTTCAGGGCAGGCCGCTGGTGGTGGGAAGATGCCAGTAAAAAAGAATGCGGTTTACACGTACATCAATAATAATATTAACTGATTCATAGAAAACAGATATATGAGTAAGTACCAATTAGATTACCTGGATCACCTGGAATCGGAAGCCATTCATATCTTTCGCGAGGTGGCCGGGCAGTTTGAAAGACCAGCCCTGTTGTTTTCGGGTGGTAAAGACTCCATTACACTGGTGCACCTGGCATTAAAAGCCTTTCGCCCCGGTAAATTCCCTTTTCCCCTGGTACATATCGATACCGGACATAATTTTCCCGAAGCGCTGCAGTTCCGCGATGAACTGGCTGCTACCATTGGTGAAAAACTGATCGTGCGTAAAGTGGAAGATACCATCAAGGCCCGTCATCTTACAGAGCCAAAAGGAAAGTTTGCCAGCCGCAATGCCCTGCAAACCTATACGCTGCTGGATACCATCGAAGAGTTCAAGTTCGACGCCTGTATTGGTGGCGCACGCCGCGACGAAGAAAAGGCACGCGCCAAGGAACGCATCTTTTCGGTACGTGATGAATTTGGCCAGTGGGATCCCAAACTGCAACGTCCCGAATTGTGGAATACCTATAATGGCAGGATACATAAAGGAGAGAATGTACGTGTGTTCCCCATCAGCAACTGGACCGAGCTGGATATCTGGAACTATATCCGCCGCGAAAAAATAGCCCTGCCTTCCATCTACTTCGCACATAACCGCGATGTGATTGCGCACGAAGGACAACTGGTAGCCGTAAGCGAATTCATCAAGCTGGATACTACCGATGTGGTGCTGAATAAAAAAGTGCGTTACCGCACCGTGGGTGATATGACCTGTACGGCGGCCGTGGAATCCAATGCTTCGAGCATTGATGATATCATCACGGAGATTGTGGCCACCAAAACCAGCGAACGTGGTGAAACACGTATCGACGACAAGGTTTCGGAGGCAGCGATGGAAGACAGGAAAAAAAATGGTTATTTCTAAACAAAACAACATGGACTTACTACGCTTTATAACTGCAGGTTCCGTTGACGATGGCAAAAGCACATTGATCGGCCGTTTATTATACGATAGCAAAAGCATTATGATCGATCAGCTGGAAGCCATCGAAAAACAAAGCAAGAACAAAGAACAGGGCGAGATCGATCTGGCGCTGCTTACCGACGGCCTGCGTGCAGAAAGGGAACAGGGCATCACCATCGATGTAGCCTATAAATATTTTTCTACACCCAAACGCAAATTCATCATTGCCGATGCGCCGGGTCATATTCAATATACCCGCAACATGGTTACCGGTGCTTCTACCGCCGACCTGGCCATCATTCTTATCGATGCGCGCAATGGGGTAGTGGAGCAAACACGCCGTCATTCCATCATCGCCTCGTTGCTGAATATACCCCACGTGGTGGTGGCCATCAATAAAATGGACCTGGTAGATTATTCGCAGGATGTGTACAACAACATCGTGATCGATTATGCCGAAGTGGCCAAATCGCTGGGTTTAAAAGATGTGACCTATATCCCTATCAGCGCCGTATTTGGCGACAACATCGTGGACAAGTCGGAAAAGCTGGCCTGGTACGAAGGCCCCACTTTGTTGACCTTCCTGGAAGAAGTGGAAGTACAAAAAGATATCAACCTTACCGATGCACGGTTCCCGGTGCAATACGTGATCCGTCCGCAAACCGACGACCTGCACGACTATCGTGGTTATGCCGGCAAGATCATCAGCGGTATTTATAAAAAAGGCGATGCCGTAACGGTTCAACCTTCAGGTGTAACCAGCCGCATCAGCGCCATCGAGATCAACGGAAAGCAGGTAGAAGAAGCATTTGCCCCACAAAGCGTGGTGCTGCACCTGGAAGACGATATCGATATCAGTCGAGGCGACCTGATCGTAAAAAGCGATAACCAGCCCAAAACAGCCCAGGAACTGGAAGTGCTGCTGTGTTGGATGGATAATAAACCCCTTGTTCCCGGCAACAGCTATTTGTTGCAGATCAACAGCCGGGTGGTAAAAAGCAAGGTAAAAGAAATTGAATACAGGCTGGATGTAAACACCCTGCAAAAACAAACAGGCGTTACATCGGCTGCATTGAACGATGTGATCAAGGCGACCATCAAAACTGCGTCGCCCATTGCATACGACGCATACCAGCAGTTACGCGAAAACGGCGGCGCCATCCTCATCGATGAAACCAGCCGTGTAACCGTGGGAGCATGCATGATTCAATAGATGTACCATGAGCACAAAAGAATTCATACAGCAGTTATTCGAACAGCATCAGAAAGCGTACCGCGCTTTTCCCGATAAAGAGCTGGCCGAGCAGTTCATCGACCAGGTGTTTGCCTTTTTGTTTTTGCCGCACAAAAAGCAAAAGCAGGTGGCCGACATGGAGAAAGAACTGGAGCTGCTGAGAAGTCATTTTTCCAGCCTCGTGTACGATGTGGTGCACCAGGAAGACGAGGCAGAACATCATACCGAAGAATTTTTTAAAGCCATTCCCTATATATACGGCAAACTCATCAAGGATGCCGAAGGCATATTGAAGTTTGACCCTGCCGCGCGTTCGCTGGAAGAGATACTGGTAGCCTATCCCGGTTTTTATGCAACGGCCATATACCGGCTTTCGCACCAGTTGTGGAACCAGAAGCTGGCCATTATACCACGCCTGTTCACCGAATATGCGCACAGCAAAACCGGTGTGGATATTCATCCCGGCGCGCAGATCGGCGAAGCCTTCTGCATAGATCACGGCACCGGCATTGTGGTGGGCGAAACCACCATCATTGGCAACAACGTGAAAATATACCAGGGTGTTACCCTGGGCGCCCTGCAGGTGTCGAAAGATAATTCGGCCACCAAACGCCACCCGACCATTGAAGACAATGTGACCATTTATTCGGGCGCTACCATACTGGGTGGCAAAACCGTGATCGGTCACGACAGCATCATCGGCGGTAACGTGTGGCTCACCAACAGCGTGCCCGCCTTTTCGGTGGTGTATCATAAGAGCGAGGTAAAGGTGCGCGATAAAATGCCATTACCGGAACCATTAAACTTTGTCATATAAAAAAACACAGTTATGCTCACAGAAGAAAAACAAACTACCATAAACAGGGCCGCCAAACAAAGCGGCCGCGCTGCCAACATTCTCGATACCATTGGTAATACACCACATGTGCGTATCAACCGCCTCTTTGGCGACAGCCATGAAGTGTACATCAAGCTGGAGCGCAGCAACCCCGGCAACAGCATCAAAGACCGCATTGCGTTGTCGATGATTGAAGACGCCGAGCAAAAAGGCATTTTGAATAAAGACAGCGTTATCATAGAACCTACCTCGGGTAATACCGGTATTGGTTTGGCCATGGTAGCGGCTGTAAAAGGATATAAGCTCATACTGGTTATGCCCGAATCGATGAGCGTGGAAAGAAGGCAGCTGATGCAATTGTACGGCGCCACCTTCGAACTTACGCCGCGTGAAAAAGGCATGAAGGGCGCTATCGAAAAAGCCAGGGAACTGGTTGAAAAAACACCCAATAGCTGGATGCCGCAACAGTTCGACAATGCCGCCAATGTAGAAGTACATCGCCGCACCACCGCGCAGGAAATACTGAACAGTTTCCCCGATGGTTTGGATTATGTGATCACCGGTGTAGGTACAGGCGGGCATATCACGGCTATAGCAGAAGTATTGAAAGAAAAATTACCCAACCTGAAAGTGCTGGCGGTGGAGCCTGAGTTATCTGCCGTGATCAGTGGCGGTGCACCTGGTCCGCATCCTTTACAGGGCCTGGGCGCGGGTTTCATACCCTCTATCTTAAATACCGGTTTACTGGATGGCACTGTGCAGGTAGGCAAAGACGAAAGTTTCACCTACGCGCAACGCCTGGCCCGTGAAGAAGGTATTCTCGGTGGAATTTCTACCGGCGCCGCACTGGCTGCAGTAGCCAAAACGCTACCGCAAATACCAGCAGGCGCACGCGTATTAACATTTAATTACGACACCGGCGAAAGATACCTATCTATCGACGGTCTCTTTAAATAACGAACCCGTCCCGAAGGGACACCCCATTAGTAAGCCCGGGGGACTATGAATATGATGCAGACACACACACCATACGGAAAAGTGATCCTGGCAGCGGCCGGTCCCGGCGATCCCGAACTGGTAACGCTGAAAACAGTACGCTTTTTACAACAGGCCGACGTGGTACTCACCGACCGCCTCGTAAGTGAAGTGTTGCTGCAGCAATATGTACGCCCCGGTGCCACCATCGTGTATGTAGGCAAACAATGCAGCCGCGGCTCCTCCACACCACAACCCACCATCAACGAACTGATGGTACAGCATGCCAAAACAGGCAAACTGGTGGTAAGGCTGAAAGGCGGCGATACATCCATGTTCTCGAACATACTGGATGAACTGCAAACCCTGGTACAGCACGGCATCGCCTATGAAATTGTTCCCGGTGTAACCGCCGCCCTGGGTGCAGCCGCTTACACCGGCATCCCATTAACTGCAAGAGGTTATACCACTGCAGTACGTTTTTTAACCAGCTATAAATCCGATATCATGCCGCCCGCCTACTGGCAGGACCTGGCGCGTACCGATGACACGCTGGTTTTTTATATGTCGTCTGAAACACTGGACGAAGTGGTAAACAACCTGGTGAGCCATCACATTGCTGCCGACAAATTACTGGCGGTGATTGAACAGGCTACCACACCCTTACAAAACGTGCACATCGCCAATCTGTACACCTGGCACCAGCAGCACCAGGGGCGCAAATTTATTTCGCCTTCGCTGGTGATCATTGGTAAGGTAGTGGCCTTGCATGAGCAGTTTGGCTGGTTGGCCAACAGCAACAGCACAGCACATTATTTTAAACCATTGGCCAAGCTGGTGAATACCGAAGCCGGTTTGGAAAATGAGGAAAACGTTAATAAACATGTTAGCAGAGCCTAAATTGAAATTACTGCAGGACCTGGTGAGAACCTGTACCAGGGATGAGCTGGTTTGGATGAATGGATTTCTGTCGGGGGTATTGATGAATTGCCACGATCAGCCTTCGCTGGCCATGGCTGCGCCCGCGGCATCCGCTGCACCCGCCACAGCACCCGCACCATCGTCGGCACCGGCCAAACCCGCCGTATCCAAAATTACCATTGCTTATGGCACCGAAACCGGCAACTCGAAAAAGCTGGCTGCCGAACTGGCCGCCAAAGCTAAAAAGAGCGGCATCAATGCCAAGCTGGTAAGCCTCGATCAGTACAGGTTGAACGACTTGTCGAAAGAAGAATATTTCTTTACCGTCATCAGTACCCAGGGTGATGGTGAGCCGCCTGCAACTGCTAAGAAGTTTTACGATCATATACACCAGAATGGTTTCAAGCTGGGCCAGTTAAAATATGGCGTACTGGCTTTGGGCGATACCTCGTATCCATTATTCTGCAAGGCCGGTGAAGATGTAGACAACCAGTTGCAAAAGCTGGGTGGCAAACGCATAGCGCCGCTTATCAAATGCGATACCGATTATGAAGCCGATGCAGAAGGCTGGTGGTTGCAGGTACTGGAATCGTTGAACAATGCCAGTGCACCCGCAGCCGCAGCAATAGCGCCTGCCGTGGTAGCTAAAAAACCGGGCAAAAAAACATATACCGGTACCATTCTTACCAATATCAATCTCAACGACAGGGGTTCTAAAAAACAAACCCATCATATAGAAATAGCTGCAGATGAACTGGAATACCAACCCGGCGATTCCATCGGCATCGTAGCCGAAAACGGCGAGGCTACGGTAAAAGCCATTGTTGCCCTCACCGGTATAGATGGTAATAAAACCGTTTCTTTCCGTAATGAAAATTATACGGTAACCGAGCTGCTGAGAAAAAAAGTAAACATTGCCTGGCTGCCCGAACGCGTGGTAAAACAATACGCCGGTATAGTAAAGCAGGATATCCCTGAAACAAAGATCAGCCTGCTGGATCTGCTGAAAATTTATCCCGTAGCCAATGCGGCGCAGTTTGAACAGGTGATCAATATACTGGAGCCTATCACACCGCGGCTCTATTCCATTTCTTCATCGCCCGAAGCGCACAGCGGCGAAGTGCATATTACCGTTGCACGCGACACGTTTCTGGTAAACGAAGAAGTAAAATGCGGTTTGTGCAGCAACTTCTTATCGGAACTGGCGGTAGACGGTACCCTGGAATTTTATGTACATAAGAACAATGAGTTCCGCCTGCCTGCACCCGATAAAGATGTGATCATGATAGGGCCCGGCACAGGTATAGCGCCTTTCAGGTCGTTCCTGGCCGAGCGTGATGCCACCGGCGCCGGCGGCCGCAACTGGCTGTTCTTTGGCGATCAGCATTTCACCAGCGATTTCCTGTACCAGACCGAATTGCAAAACTGGGTACAAACCGGTGTGCTTACCAGGTTGAATGTGGCTTTCTCGCGCGATCAGAAATCGAAGATATATGTGCAGCATAAGATGCTGGAGAATGCCAAAGCATTTTATGAATGGCTGGAGAGCGGCGCCTATATATATATTTGCGGAGCCAAAGCGCCTATGAGTGTTGATGTGGAATATACCATTTTGCAGATCATTGAACGGTTTGGCAGCAAAACAGGTGCAGAGGCAGTAGCCTACCTGGAGAAATTAAAAGAAGAAGGCCGGTACCTGAAAGATGTTTATTAAAACCAGTAACTAAAAGAAATGAGCAACAATCAAAATAATTTATCAGGAACAGAAAAAATAAAAATGGCCAGCGATGGCCTGCGGGGCAGTTTAAAGGAAAGTCTGCACGATGAGCTCACGGGCGCTTTACGCGAAGACGACCAGGCCCTGGTGAAGTTTCATGGCATGTACCAGCAGGACGACCGCGACCGCCGCGAGGAACGCAGCGCCAAAAAACTGGAATGGCTGTACAGCTATATGATTCGTCTGCGCCTGCCCGGTGGTTTTATGACACCTGAGCAATGGATAGGTTTGCACAACATCGCCGGCGAACATACTACCGGGGTGATCAAGATCACCACCCGCCAAACCATCCAGTTGCACGGTATTTTAAAATCGCATGTAAAACCTACCATCAAGGCATTTAATACCGTTCACCTGGATTCTATTTCTGCCTGTGGCGATGTAAACCGTAATGTGATCTGTGCCGCGCATCCGAAATTTTCGGCTGCCCATGAGCAGGTGTTTGAATATGCATCGAAAATAAGCGTGATGGGTTTACCCAAAACAAAGGCTTATTACGAAATATGGCTCGATGAAAAGCCATTGCTGGAAAATAAAGAAGAGATAGAAAAAGATCCTTTATACCAGGACCGTTACCTGCCCCGTAAATTCAAAGTGGCCATTGCCATTCCACCTAACAACGATGTGGATGTTTTTGCCAACGACCTGGGTTTGATAGCCATCATCGAAAATGATAAACTGGTGGGCTTTAATATGGCCGCCGGTGGTGGTTTAGGTGCTACCCACGGCAACGCAGCTACCTATCCCAGGCTGGGCAGCATGCTGGGTTTTGTAGAGGCCGGCGAAAAAGCACTGAAAGCCATTTACGAGGTGATCACCATACAGCGTGACTATGGTAACCGCAGCGATCGTAAATTGAGCCGCCTGAAATACACCATCGACAAAATGGGTGTGGAAGCCTTTAAACAGGAACTGGAAAAACGATGCGGTTTTGCACTGGAGCCCGAAAGGCCTTATAAATTTACCCATCGTGTAGACGACTACGGCTGGCACAAAAACCATGAAGGCAAATGGTATTTTACCGTGTTTGTTGAAAATGGCCGTGTGCTTGATGATGAAAAGATAGCGTTAAAAACAGCCCTGCTGGAAGTGGCCAAAACAGGTAAGGCCAATTTCAGGTTTACCTGCAACCAGAATGTGATCGTGGGCGACATCGCTCAAAAAGATAAAAAAGAAGTTGAAAAGATATTAAAGCAGTTTGGTGTTATCGAGCATACCGAAAAGGCCGGCGCACTCAGGAAAAGTTCTATTGCCTGTGTGGCGTTCAATACCTGTCCGCTGGCCCTGGCAGAAGCCCAGCGCTACCTGCCTACGCTCATCGATAAGATAGAGCCGATGCTGGCTAAGTACAACCTGCAAAACGATGATATTTCGCTGCGCATGACCGGCTGCCCCAATGGATGCGGCCGTCCCTATGCAGCCGAGATCGGTTTTATAGGCACCGCATATGGTCATTACAACCTGCATATTGGTGGCGACCGCGAAGGCACACGCCTGAATAAAAAGTACAGGGAAAGCCTGGACGAGCCGGCTATCCTGAAAGAGCTGGACGAACTGTTCGAAAAATACAGTAAGAACAGGCAAAAAGGTGAAACATTTGGTGACTACGCCATACGGGAAAAGCTGGTAACGATATAAACGCTTAACAAAGCATGTCGACTGAACAAAAATCAAGTGTGGAAAAGGCAGCAGGCCAACAGGAACGCAACCTGTTGTTTCCGGTTTTCTTTAAGCTGGAAACACTGCAGGTATTGCTGATCGGCGCGGGTAAGGTGGGCACAGAAAAGTTGACTGCTATACTGGATAATGCGCCGGCTACACCGGTTACCGTGGTGGCCATGCAGATATCCAATGAAGTAAGTCAACTGGCCAAACATCATTCCAACATAACGTTGAATGAAAGGCCGTTTACTGTAGCTGACCTCGACGATAAAGACCTGGTATTTATTGCCGTGAACGATACCGAGGTAAGCCATGCCATCAGGGCTGTGGCCAAGGAAAGAAAGATACTGGTAAATGTAGCCGATACACCTGAACAATGTGATTTTTACCTGAGCTCCATCGTACAAAAGGGCAATTTGAAACTGGCCATTTCTACCAATGGCAAATCGCCCACTGCGGCCAAACGCATCAAGGAAGTGCTGAACCATGCACTGCCTGCCGAACTGGATGATATGATCAACAACCTGCATGCCGTGCGGAATAAACTGAACGGCAACTTTGAATACAAGGTAAAGCGGTTGAACGAGCTCACACGTATACTGGTAGAAAAAGATAATGTTGAAAAAGAGAAGCGCTGGCGCAAGGTGGCCACGTTTTCACTGGTGGCCTTTGCGCTGATGCTGATCGGGCATTTTATTTTTTCTTACCTGCCCTTTCAACAAATTGCCGACGACACCGTACGGTGGTACAAAGGACTGGACCCGAATTTCCATTGGATGTTCCTGGCAGGTTTTTTGGCGCAGTTGGTAGATGGCGCTTTAGGGATGGGATACGGTGTAACCAGCGCTACCATTCTATTGTCGGCTGGTGTAAGCCCGGCGGCTATGAGCGGCAGTATTCACACCGCCGAAATGTTTGCCAGCGGCGCCTCGGGATATACCCACTACAAGTTTGGCAACGTTAACAAAAAACTGTTCAAGCTGCTCGTAATACCCGGTGTGCTGGGCGCCATACTGGGCGCCATATTGCTGGCAAAGTTTGGTGACGAACAGTCGCCCTATATCAAACCTGCCATTGCCTGTTACACCATGTTCCTGGGCATTCGCATTTTGTACAATGCTTTTAAGAAACAACAGAAACGCAAGAAGTTTAAGAAATACGGCATGCTGGCCGGTGTAGGCGGTTTCCTGGATTCGTTTGGTGGCGGCGGTTGGGGACCCATCGTTACCAGCACATTGATCACCAAGGGCCGCAGCCCGCGTTATGTGATCGGTTCGGTAAGTCTCACTGAATTTTTTGTAACCCTGGCCAGCGCCTTTACCTTTTTTACCCTGTTGGGTGTTTCGCACTGGCAGGTGATCGTTGCCCTGGTGCTGGGTGGTTTGCTGGCTGCACCGCTGGCGGCCAAACTGGCGGGCAGGCTGCCCCGTAAAACATCGCTGATCCTCGTTGGTGTATTGGTCATTGTCTGGAGCCTTCGCATCATTGTCAAACTGTTTTAGCTATGCGTAAATGCCGGCTGCTTATGGTATGCATGATATCTATTGTGCAGGGAACCCTTGCACAAAAGAACATCATGTACGACCGGCAGGTATGGCTTGGTTACAACAGCCAGTCGCGTTTCAGCGATAAATGGGGTGTATGGCTCGATGGCAACCTGCGCACCCGGCAGGATTTCTTTACCAATTTTTACCAGGCCGTAGCCCGTGTGGGCATTATGTATAACCTGAACGAAGCCACCCGGGTCACTGCCGGTTATGCCTTCATTAATTATTTCCCCGACGAAGGGCATAAGGCTGTTTCGCAATTCGAACACCGGCCCTGGCAACAGCTGCACTGGCAAACCGTTTACAACAAAAAAATATTGGCGCACCGTATTCGGCTGGAAGAAAGATACCGGCGCAAGGTGTTGAACGATTCCACGCTGGCCGATGGATACAATTTTAATTTCAGGGCAAGATACAACCTGGGTTTCCAGGTGCCTTTAAGCAAGAAGGGCATTGCACCCAACACGTTTTCGTTTGTGGTGAACGATGAGGTAATGGTAAATTTCGGCAAGGAGATCGTGTACAACTATTTTGACCAGAACCGCATTTTTTTGGGTTTTGCGTATCATCCCAATGCCAACGACCAGTTGCAGATAGGGTATATGAATGTATTTCAGCAGCTATCGGCCGGTAACAGGTACCGCAACTCACATGTGGTGCGGGTATTTTTCTTTCATAACCTCGATCTCAGGAAGGGTTCGTAGCCAGCCATTGTTGCAGCACTTTGCTGATGGCCTGTACTTCTACCATAAATCCATCGTGCCCATAGGCCGAATCGATCTCTATGAGGGTGCTGTGGGGCAAATGTTGTTGCATATGGCGCTGTTCTTCCAGCGGGCAGAGAATATCGCTGGTGATGCCGATGAGCAGGGTATTTTGCCCTATGCCCTGCAACACCTTTTCTACATCACCGCCACGGCTGCGGCCCAGGTGGTGGGTGTCCATGGCTTTGGTGAGCGTCCAGTAGCTGTAGGCATTAAAGCGTTTTACCAGTTTATCGCCCTGGTAATTGATATAGGAGGCGGCTTTATAATTGTCGAGTTTTTCGCTGTCGGTATCGGTTTGTTTTTGCACCATGATGCCATAGTTGCGATAGCTGAGCATGCCAATGGCGCGGGCTGCTTTCAGGCCTTTTTCGCCGGCCTTGTCGCCGGCCTTGTCGCCGGCCTGCTGCCAGGTGGCATCGGCCTCTATGGCCAGGCGCTGCGTGGCATGTACGGCAATTCCCCAGGCGCTTTCGGTGGGGGAGGTTGCCAGCAGGAAAAGCCGGTCGATACGGTCGTTTTCCATCACGCTCCATTCCAGGGCCTGGTAACCGCCCATGCTGCCGCCCATAAGCAGGTTGATGCGCTCGATGCCCAGGTGCCGGCGCAGTACAATATGGGCCTGTACCATGTCGCGGATGGTAATCAGCGGAAATTCATGGTACCAGGGCTGGCCGGTTTGCGGGTTTACGCTCAACGGACCAGTGGTGCCATAACAGGATCCCAGTATGTTGGCGCAAACAATATAGTGTGTAGATGGGTTAATTACACAGCCTTCTCCTACCACACCCTTCCACCAATCGGCGGCATTGGAGCTGGCTGTAAGGGCATGACAAACCCAAACCACGTTGTTTTTGGCGGCATTGAGGGTGCCCCAGGTGTGATAGGCAATGGTCAAACCCGGCAATTGCTGCCCGTTTTCGAGCTTAAATGATTGATTATAATGAAAATACTTCATTTATGGCTTGGCTGATTCAGGCTGCAAAGTAAATGCCTGCATGAATTACATTTGCAAAAATCTTTACCATGATAAAAATTGAACTGGATAGGGTACATGGCGATTTCGGATTTGAGGCAAAAGATGCGAACGGACATGTTGTTAAGATCGATACCAGCCCCGAGGGCGGCGGCACCAATTTCGGCGCCCGTCCCATGCAATTGCTGCTGATGGGCCTGGGTGGCTGCAGCGGCATCGACATTGTAAATATCCTGAAAAAGCAACGGCAAACCATAGAAGGCTTTAGTATGCGTATAGAAGGCGAGCGCGAGGCCGGCAAAGAACCTTCGCTGTGGAAGGACATCAATATCGTTTTTGAGCTCAGCGGCGCCATCGATCCCGAAAAGGCCAAAAGGGCCTGCGAGCTGTCGATGGATAAATACTGCTCGGTAGCCGAAACCCTGCGCAGGGCAGGAGGGGACATCAAATGGAGTGTGATCGTGAACGAAGTGCCGGTAATTCGCTAATTGTTTCATCTCAACCTTTCAATACTACACATGCATCCAATAACAAAAGCCATCCGCATTCAAACCGACCGTACCAACGAAATGGAACATTCATCACCTTTGTTCCTTACCAGCAGTTTTTGTTTCGATAATGCCGAGGAAATGCGGGCGGCCTTTGCCGATGAAAGCAACGACAATATTTACAGCCGCTTCAGTAATCCCTCTGTACAGGAGTTTATCGACCGTATGTGCGCCCTCGAAGGCGCCGAAGCAGGTTATGCCACGGCCTCGGGTATGAGCGCGGTATTTGCCTCGTTTATGGCGTTGATGAAAAAAGGCGATCACCTGCTTTCGTGCAATGCCATCTTTGGCAGCACACATACCGTGGTTACCAAATTTTTGCCCAAATACGGGATCGAATATACCTATGTGCCTGCCGATAAACCGGAGGAATGGGAAAAGGCTATTAAGCCCAATACCAAAATGTTTTATGTAGAAACGCCTACCAACCCGGGGTTGGAGTTGATCGATATGGAAGCCGCTTCCGTCTTCTGCAAAAAACATAATATCCTGTTGAATGTAGATAACTGTTTTGCTACCCCGGTGAACCAGCGGCCCATCGATTTTGGCGCCGACCTGGTGGTACATTCGGCTACCAAGTGGATAGACGGCCAGGGTCGTGTATTGGGCGGCGTTATAGTAGGGAAGAAACCTTTGATACACGATATTTACCTGTTCTGCCGCAGCAGCGGACCGGCACTTTCGCCCTTTAATGCCTGGGTATTGAGCAAAAGCCTCGAAACATTGGATGTGCGTATGGAACGCCATGGCCACAATGCCATGCAACTGGCCAAAGCACTGGATGGCCATCCGAAAATATCCTGGCTGAAATATCCTTTTTTGCCCAGTCATCCGCAACACCGTATTGCGTTGAAACAAATGAAGAACGGCGGTGGCATTGTGTGTTTCGAACTCACCGGCGGATTGGAAAGCGGCCGCAAGTTCCTCGACAGCCTGCAAATGTTATCGCTCACCGCCAACCTGGGCGATACACGCAGCATTGCTTCGCACCCGGCCAGCACTACGCATGCCAAGCTGAGCGAAGCAGAACGGCTGGCGGTGAATATTACCCCGGGACTTATCAGGATCTCTGTTGGACTGGAATATGCTGAAGATATAATCAATGATATCAGGCAGGCGCTGGATAAATGTTAGTAACTTAAATGCATGAAACGGCAGGCCCTGCAACAGGCGGTTGATCAGCATATACAAAACATAAAAAAATATTGCAGCCAGATACCAGGTTCGTTTGCGCAAGAAGCTATTCATGATCTTCGGGTGGAGTATAAAAAGTTAAGGGCCTTGTTAAGGTTGATGCATATGGATGTGCCGGCGCCATTAAAGACCTTGTACAAAGCCGCCGGCAAGGTGCGTGATTGGCAATTATTTCCGGCCATCCCTGTTGCGGCCCCTGTGTTTATTCAAAACAAACAAAAGCAGTTATTCCGGTACAAAGAAAACCTGGTGCGTGTGATTGAAGCTACCCGCTTTAAAAAAATAAAGATCGGAAAGGATGCGCCTGATAATGCGTTGGAAAAATTTGTGCAGGAAAAAACGGCCGCTATTCATATATTCTTGCTGGCAGGTAATGAAGAGCAGCACCTGCATGGCATACGTAAAAGCTACAAGGATATCATTTATAACAATAAGTTGTTTGGTGTAGAGGATGAATCAATGAACGCCATGGCCACCCAACTGGGCGATTTCAACGACCGTTGTATTGCATTATCCCAATTGAACGATAGAGGCGATATACCTTCAGAAGAACATGCCATGCTCGATAAACTGCAAGCCAACTGGCAACAGGAAAAAGATGCCATGCAAAAGCAGCTACTGTTTCAAATACAGCAAATGCAATAAGCCTTACTGCAATACCTTCTCCATTTGCATACTCCGCGAACCTTTAATAAGAAAATAGCAGTCCTTCAACTGCTGTTGCTTAAACCAGTTCGCCGCTTCGGTGGAGTTCGACATTTTGATAAAGGGATGATCTATCTTTAAAAAATCTCCACCCACCAGCACCACAGCCTGCCAGCGATATTGTTGTATCAGCCGCACAATGGCTTCATGCTCCTGCAGGCTTTCGGCGCCCAGCTCGGCCATACCACCCAACATCAATACTTTATTATCAGCCTGTATAGCGGCGAAATTCTCTATGGCTGCCTTCATGCTGGTAGGGTTGGCATTATAGGCATCGAGAATAAACTTGTTTCCATTCTTTTCAATAAGCTGCGAGCGGCTGTTGCTGGGTGAATAATTTTCTATAGCGCTTTTGATTTTAGCATCGGGTACATTAAAGTATTTACCGGCGGTTGCCGCCACCAGCACATTCGGCAGGTTGTATTGCCCCACCAGTTGTGTTTGCAGGGAAGGTATTTGTACGCCTTTGGTAAATGCTACCGTTAAAAAAGGCTCGCTTTGTTGTACCTGCCCGGTGATATCGGTTTCGCTGCCTGTGCCGTATTTGACGATGGTGGTTATGCCTTTGCTCATTCTTTGCAGGTAATCGTAGTCCCACATCACAAAGGCAGTACCGTTATGGGCGCGTAAAAAATCATACAGTTCACCCTTGCCTTTTTGCACGCCTTCTATACTGCCAAAACCTTCCAGGTGGGCTTTGCCGCAATTGGTAATTATGCCATGCGTGGGCAGGGTATATTCACAATAGCTGGCAATTTCGCCCAGGTGGTTGGCGCCCATTTCAATCACCGCCATTTGTGCATCGCGGCCGATGCTTAACAGGGTAAGCGGCACCCCGATATGATTGTTCAGGTTGCCCTGGGTTGTATACGTTTTATAGGAAGATGATAAAACGGCATACACCAGTTCCTTGGTGGTGGTTTTACCATTGCTGCCGGTGATGGCTATAAAAGGTATATCAAATTGCTGGCGGTGGTGTTTGGCCAGTTGCTGCAGGGTGGCGAGCGCATCTTCTACCACAATAATGCGTTCGTGGGGTTGGGCCGGCGCTTCATCTACCACGGCATAGGCGGCGCCCGCCTGCAGGGCCTGGTGGGCAAACTGGTTGCCGTTGAAGTTGGGGCCCTTTAACGCAAAGAAAATATCGCCTGGTTGCAGTTTGCGGGTATCGGTTTGTACGGACGGATGTTGTTGATAGATGTGATAGAGTTGTTCAATTTGCATAGGACAAATTTAGGTGATGCGCAAGCTAATAAAAAAAGCCGTCCCGACATGTTGCGTCGGGACGGCTTCTTATATCAAAATGAATTTATTATCGCTTTCGTGAATTCTGACGGCGGTTGGGATAGCTGATACCGGTTTTGCGGCCGTTACCTTCAGGGCTACCCAGGCGGTCCATAGCGCAACGGAAACCAACTGTAGAGCTTCCCTGGTCTTCTTCCATAAAGCGGCGTGTACCGGGGCTCAGCCAATAAGGACGGTCGTTCCAGCTACCACCTTT
>Ga0065721_10050708_pt1 | contig 18398 bp, 19 predicted proteins | sample Mesricmetagenome_FD_59108 | JGI IMG/M metagenome (GOLD analysis project Ga0065721, IMG submission 59108) | Mesophilic microbial community from rice straw/compost enrichment Sample: eDNA_1 v2 (version 2) | ecosystem: Engineered > Solid waste > Grass > Composting > Bioreactor | place: USA: Davis... | reverse complement strand
CGTGACCACCACAGTGACGGACCCGCAGGTGGAGGCGTCCATCCTCAAACTCATCCTCTACCCGCTGCTGGTGCGCGCCGTGGGCGTCTTCGCCTCCATCATCGGCATCGCCTCGGTCCGGGGTCGCGACGACGCGAACTTGGACCCCATGCAGCCCATCAACTTTGGCTTCTGGGTGTCGTCCCTGGTAGCCATCGTCGGCTTCGGCGCGGTGTCGTACTTCTACATGAACGACATCACGCTGCCGGTCCTCGGCGCGGTGGCCTGGTGGAAGTTCTTCGCCGCAACGCTGGCGGGCATCGTCCTGGCGCAGGCCATCGGGAAGCTGACGGAGTACTTCACCTCAACGGAGCACCGGCCGGTTAAGGAGATCGCCGACGCCACCCGCACCGGCCCGGCAACACTCATCCTCTCCGGCTTCTCGTATGGCCTGGAGTCCTCGGTCTGGAGCGCGCTCGCCATCGGTGTGACGCTCATGGCCTCGCTGATCCTCTTCGCGGGGAACGCCGCACTGGCCGCCTACGGCATCGCGCTCTCTGGCCTGGGCCTGCTGACCACCACGGGCTACATCCTGGCGATGGACACCTTCGGCCCGATCTCCGACAACGCTAACGGCATCTTCGAGATGTCCGGCGCGCTGGAGGAGGCAGAGAAGGGGCCGCTGCCAGCCGGGGGCATCAGCGCGCACCGCATCGTGGCGCGTCTGGACGCGGTGGGCAACACCACCAAGGCGCTGACCAAGGGCTTTGCCATCGCGACCGCGGTCGTGGCGGCTGTGGCCCTGTTCCGCTCGTTCATGGCCGATGCCGGACTGCTCATCACGCCAGCCGATGCCGCATCAGCGGGCGGCGGGCGCATCAGCGGGCTGCCACTGGACCTGCCGGAGGTCTTCATCGGCCTGCTGGTAGGCGGCGCGGCCCCGTTCCTGTTCTCGTCGTTCGCGATCAACGCGGTGTCGCGCGCGGCCATCCTGCTCGTGGAGGAGGTGCGCCGTCAGTTCCGCGCGGACCCGGGCATCATGGCCGGCACCTCGCTGCCGGACTACGCCCGGTGCGTCGCCATCTCCACGGCGGCGGCGCAGAAAGAGTTGCTCTCTCCCGGCATCCTCGCCGTCGCCCTGCCCATCCTGGTGGGCTTCGGCCTCGGCTTCGACAACCCCTACAAGGGCGCGGCGGCGCTCGGCGGCTACCTCGCCGGCGCCATCGTCAGCGGCCAGCTTCTCGCGGTGCTGCTCTCCAACGCCGGCGGCGCGTGGGACAATGCCAAGAAGACGATCGAGGACGGCATGCACGGCGGCAAGGGGACCAACGCCCACAAGGCCGCGGTCATCGGCGACACGGTGGGCGACCCGTTCAAGGACACGGCCGGCCCGGCCTTGAACCCGCTCATCAAGGTCATGAACCTGGTCGCCATCCTGATCGCCCCGGTCATCATCTCGCCGAGCCTCTCGCCCACCGTGCGCCTTGTCGTGGTGCTGGGCGCCCTGGCGGCGCTCACAGTCGCCGTGGTGCTGTCCAAGAAGTCCGGCCTGAACATCGAGCCGACGGAGCCCGTGCCGGCGCCGGAGCCCGTGCCATCCCCCACCATCGCCCGCGAGGAGGTCACGGCCGCGCGGGACCGGGAGGAGGCCACCACGGCAGAGGCTACCGCAGCGGCGGCGGCAAAGTAGTCGCGCCCGAATTAAGAGAACCCCGCTCTGGGACACTCCCGGTGCGGGGTTCTCTTTGTCTCTAGACCTGATTACACACCGCTTGGGAAGGTGTCCGCCCCCTTGTCCCAGCCGGGTTTCCGGTCCAGCGGCTCCAGGGCTTCGGTAACGTCGAGGTGCAGCAGGGCGTCGAACTGCTCGGTCAGGTGGACGTGGAAGTAGTGGCTCCAGCGCTCGGTCTGCGGCCGGTAGATTACCCCAATGGCTCGCTCCAGCAGGGGCCGCGCGAGCGTGGCGCGCAGGGCATCGTTGGTCGAGCGCAGGTCAAGCAGAAAGTCGCTCCCCTCGCCGGCCTCGTGCATCAGCGCCTCCACCGAGTCCGGGAGCGCCGGTCGCACACGCATCCGCCGCGGCGATTCGCCCCAGTCATCCGCCGCCGTCACGGTGCCCGTATAGGTAGAAAAGCCCACCAGGAACGTTTCGCCCGGGTGCCGCTGCCGGGTCAACTGCCCCAGGTTCAACTCGTCGCGCTCCCACCCCATCTCCGTAGCGCGAGCGTCCCCGAGGTGCGAGTTGTGCGCCCAGACCACGATCCGTGCGGGCGCCCCATGGCGCCGGGTGAGGTGGGCGTCCAGGGCGTCCAGCGTGTCCGCCATGTGCGTGTCGCGCAGGTTCCAGGTCTTGTCCCGGCCCCCTCCGAACATGGCGCGGTAGTACGCCTCGGCGTCCACGATCAGGCGCGCGTTCTGCTCCGCAAAGAAGAACTCGTCCTCCGCGCGCTCGCCGTCGCGCTGGGCGTAGTTGCCAGCCTGACGCAGCAGGTCCACAAGCTGCCCCACCACCTCCTCCTCGCACGGCTCCCGCACGCCGAAGCTGGCCTCCATGCCATAGCGCTGCGGGTCCGGGTCGGCGAACTCCAGGCACCCGTACCGATCGCGCGCCCGCCGCGCGGCCTCGGGGTCTACCCGGTCCAGGTAGCCGATCACGGCGTCCATGGAGCCGTACAGGCTGTACAGGTCCAGTCCGTAGAAGCCCGGCCGGCGCACCTCCGGCGTAGTCGCGCCGAACTCGGTCACATCCGTAAGAAACTCCAGCACCTCCTGGTTGCGCCACATCCACAGCGGGAAGCGCTCGAAGTCGCTGAGACTGGTCAGCGGCGTGTCGTGGCTGTGCCCGGCCAGATAGCGGTTTACCCGGTAGGCATCAGGCCAGTCGGCCTCCACCGCGACGGCATGGAAGCCCTTCTCCTCGATCAGGCGCCGCGTGATGCGGGCGCGCTCCCGGTAGAACTCCTTCGTGCCATGCGATGCCTCGCCGATCAGCACGAAGCGGGCGTTTCCGATGCGCTCCAGCAGGCGGTCGTAGTCGTCCGAGCCACCGGTCAGCGGTTCGAAAGCGGCGCGTGTCGCCTCGGCCGCCGCCCGGCGGGCGTTCGTTTCGTTGTCTGGCATAGCGTTTCCCCTCGCCCTCCTCACGCTGTATTTGGGCAGAGGGCCGCGCAGCCAAACAATTCACTCAGGTGCGCAACTCCGCCGCCGGTTTGCGCGTACCAATACTGATAGAAAACCCGGCGGGCGGCGCGTGGAGCGCCAGAGCCGCTATGCTATAATTTGGGTACCGGCCTACCGGTACGCCCCCGGCAACCGTCCGACGCCGACGGGTGTCTGAGGGATATCCCAGGAGAGAGCCGAAACACTATGTCTGACACCCTCGACACCGCCGCCCCTGCCGCCGACGTTGCCGCTGCCTCAGCCACCGAGGCTTCGGGCCGAAGGCGCTTCCCGGGAATCGCCCCGGAAGCCTACCGCCACCCTCTCGACCAGCAGGCGACCGCCGCCCTGCGCGCGGTTCCCGGGTTCGAGATGGCCATTGCGCGCCTTTCTCAGCACAGCGTCGAGAAGCTGATTTACCATGAGGAGCTGGCGTCGGCCGTGCGCGTCACACCGCGCCAGTGCTCGCGCATCTACAAACTGCTGAAGGAGGCGTGCGGCATCCTCGACGTGGCCGAGCCCGCGCTGTTCCTGTCGCAGACGCCGATCGCCAACGCCTTCGCGGTGGGGCGCGATAATCCGACCATGCTGCTGCAGACCGGCCTCGTGGAGTTGATGACCGAGGACGAACTGCTGGCGGTGATCGCGCACGAGTTGGGGCACATCCACTGCGGCCACACCATCTACCTGCTGGCGGCGACACTGCTGGAGCTGCTGGCGCGCCTCGGCGGGGACAAGCTGGGCGTGGGCGACCTGTTCTCGCTCTCGTTCCGCGCGGCGCTGCTGGAGTGGACCCGCAAGGCGGAGTTCAGCGCCGACCGGGCGGCAACCCTGGTGACGCAGGACCCGGAGATCGTCTTCTCCGCGCTGTTCAAGCTGACCGGCGGCTCGCCCAAGATCTTCGAGCAGATGGACCGGGACGAGTACCTGCGGCAGGCGGACGACTACGAGCGGCCTGATCGCTCGAAGCTGGACAAGTTCTACCAGGTGATGCTGGAGAGCGGGAAGACGCACCCCATCCCCGTGCTGCGCTCGCGCGAGGTGCTGCGCTACGGACAGAGTGACGAGTTCCGGGCGATCCTGAACGGCGAGTACACGCGCCGCGGCCAGACGGAGGTGGACCGGGCGAGCCTGAAGCCACTGAGCAACGCCACCACCACCTGCCCCAACTGCGGGACGCGCACCGACCTGGTGTTCTCGTTCTGCACGGGCTGCGGCACCGACCTTCTGGTGGTCGCCCCGGACATCCAGGGGGGCGCCGGCGCGGCCGGCGCGGGAAGTGACGGTAAGACCGATGCCTGACGAGCAGCAGCGCGTTTGCCCGGCCTGCGGTCGCCTCAGCGCGATCACCGCGCGTACGTGCGAGAACTGCGGGGCGTCGTTCGCTGGCCGGATGATACTGACCGAGGCCGCCGACAGCCAGCGGTCCCTGTCGGCGACGTACTCGGCCGAGTACCCGACCGTCCGCGACGGCTCCTGGAGGGACGTGGCGATTAAGACGCAGCAGATCCCCCTGCCCCCCCAGATTCAGGCGGAGGCGATACGGCGGGAAAAGGCGCGGGAGCGCCGCGAGGCGGAGCAGCGAGCCGAGCAGGAGCGCCAGGAGGAGGAGCGCCGTCAGGCCGCCATCGCGGCCCGACAGGCGGCGCAGGAGGCCGAGCTGCTGCGCCTCCGTGAGCGGGAAGCGCAGCAGCAGCAGGCGGCCCAGGCATCGGTCGCGGCGCGTATGCAGCGCCATCGCGAGATGCTCTGCTCCCGCTGCGGGGCGCCGGAGCCGCAGGTGGAAGCCGGCCGCTTCTCCTTCTGCTTCGTCTGCGGCGGGGACATGGTTCCGGGCGCGGCGACAGCCGCGCCGCCCGTGCAGGGGCATGCGGCGGCCTCTGCACGGGCGGCGCTCGCCTCCGTCTCCGCGGAGCCGCAGCGCGGCGGCACCCACGCGGGCGCCGCGACCGCCGCCTCGACAACGGTGGCGTTCCGGCAGGCGCACGTCACCGGCGCCGGCACCGGCTCCACCTCCGGCGCCGCCTTCCACCCCGCGTTCTGCGCGTGGATGGGATTCTTCGTCCCGGGCCTGGGACAGATCCTCAACGGCCAGGGAGCGAAGGGCCTGCTCCTGCTGATGGGGACGCTGTTCCTGAGCTCTATGGCAGGCTTCTGGGGCGTGACGCTTGTCATTGCGCGACTCCTGATGGCGCTGGACGCCTACCGCATCGCGGAAAAGCGTCGGCGCGGTGAACCGGTCGGAAGTTGGGAGTGGGACATCCAGTGACCCTTACGGACTCTGCGGTCTTCGATGAGGTAGAGCAGAAGGCGCGCGCGGCGCAGAGCGCGGCGCGGCGGCTGGCAGCGGTAGGTACGGGTATCAAGAACGCGGCCCTGGAGGCGATGGCCGAGGCGCTGAACACCGAGCGCGCCGCGATTCTGGAGGCGAACGCGCGAGATGTGGCCGCCGCCCGGGATAACGGCGTCGCGCCACAGATGGTGGACCGCCTCCTGCTGAACGACAAGCGAATTGACGCCATGCGCGACGCGCTGGGGCTGCTTGTCGGGCTCGCGGACCCCGTGGGCGAGGTCGTGAGCGGGTGGCGCCGGCCAAACGGCCTGCAGATCAGCAAGGTCCGCGTGCCGCTGGGCGTAGTGGGCATCATCTACGAATCCCGGCCGAACGTCACCGTGGATGCCGCCGGGCTCTGCCTGAAGTCGGGCAACGCCGTGGTACTGCGCGGCGGCTCCGAGGCCATCCACTCGAACATCGCTCTGGCCAGTGTGATCGCGCGGGCGGCGGAGCAGGTCGGCATCCCGGCAGGCGCAATCAGCCTGATTGAGACGACAGACCGGGCGGCGGCACGGCACCTGATGACGCTCAACCGCTACGTGGACTGCCTGATCCCGCGCGGCGGCGCGTCCCTGATCCAGACCGTCGTGCGCGAGTCCACCATCCCCGTGATCGAGACCGGCACCGGCAACTGCCACGTCTACATTGATAAGGCCGCCGACTTCGAGATGGCCGAGCGCATCATCATCAATGCCAAGTGCTCGCGCCCGTCCGTGTGCAATGCGGCGGAGACTCTGCTGATTCACGACCAGCCCTCGCACCTGCCGATCATCGGCATCCTGATGGCGCTTCAGGAGCGGGGCGTAGAGCTGCGCGGCTGCGAGCGCACCCTGCGTATCATGGCCGAGGCCGCCGCCTCCTACAAGGTCCGTCCCATCTCCCCGGCCACCGAGGACGACTACTACGCCGAGTTCAACGACATGGTCCTCGCGGTGCGAATCGTGGACTCCCTGGATGCGGCCATCGCGCACATCCACCAGTACGGCTCGCGTCACAGCGAGGCGATCGTGACCCGCGACTACGCCGCCGCCCAGCGCTTCTGCGACGAGGTGGACGCCGCCGCCGTGTACGTGAACGCCTCCACACGCTTCACGGATGGCGCGGAGTTCGGGTTCGGCGCCGAGATCGGCATCAGCAACCAGAAGCTGCACGCCCGCGGCCCGATGGGCCTGCCGGAGTTGACCACGACCAAGTACGTCGTCCGCGGGCACGGGCAGGTGCGGTGAAGTACCGCCTGGGTATCCTCGGCGGGACGTTCGACCCCATTCACTTCGGCCACCTGCGCCTCGCGGAGGAGGCGCGCGGGCGCCTCGCGCTCGACGCGGTTCTCTTCGTGCCGAACCAGGTCTCCCCTTTCAAGACCGACGACGAGGTGACGCCCGGGGAACTGCGCCTGGAGATGACGCGGCTCGCAACCTCGGACAACAGCGCTTTTGCAGTAAGCGGGGTAGAATTAGAACGACCCGGGCCGTCGTTCACGGTGGAAACGCTGCGGCGACTGCGCGTGGAGAGACCCGAGGACGACCTGTTTTTCCTGACAGGCACGGACGCCATCGCCGGGCTACCCGGTTGGCGCGAGCCGGAAGCGCTCCTGGAACTGGCGCACTTCGTCACGGTGACGCGCCCTCATCGGGAGAGCAACGCCGCCGCCCAACGGGCACTTGAGGCGCTGCCCGCGCCGTGGCGGGCGAAGATAACATATCTGGAGACGCCGGGGCTGGAGATCTCCTCCACGCTGCTGCGGGAACAGGTGCGCGACGGACACTCCATCCGCTACCTGACCCCCGACCCGGTGCTGACGTTTATCGAGGCGCACCGCCTGTACCGCCGCCGCCCCGCGCTGCCGCTCCGCTAGCAGCGTCGGCGCCCTCACGCGGCGGGAACTGCGGCCCGCCGGGGGTGTACTGAGAGCGTGCCAAAGAAAATAGACATGCCTTCGGATCAGAAGGCCAAACTGCTTCTCGATGCCGTGGAGGACCGCAAGGCGGTAGAACCCACCCTGATGGACCTGCGCGGCCAGACCGTAATGTTCGATTACCTGCTGGTATGCTCCGGCACCTCGGACGTTCACATCCGCGCCATCGCGGACTCCGCCCTGGAAAAGGCCGAAGAGGCCCGCCTCCCCGCCCCGAAAACATCGGGACAGTCGGTTGGCGAGTGGATTCTGCTCGACTTCGGCGACGTCATCGTCCACGTGATGAGCGCTGAGGCCCGGGCGCGCTACCGCCTCGAGCAGTTCTGGTCAACGCCCCAGCCCAAGGGCGCCCTGCCTCCGACGCCGGAGACCACCGGCGCGGCGGGCGAGGTCTACGCGGGCGCTCAGCCTAACGTCTTTTCTGTGGTTCCTGCCTCCTCTTCGTCGGAAGTGGAGGACGAGGAGGACGAGGACGATGAGGTGGACGCGCTCGACATCGACGAGGAAGAGTGGGACGACGCCGCCTTCTTCGAGGACGCGGACACCGAGGTAGAGCCGATCGACGAGGACGAGCTCGACGCTGGCCTGGACGACGAGGCGTCCCTCCCCGATGCGCCCGGAAAGCGCAACGGGAAGACGCCCTGACCCCGCCCACCAGTACGGAGGGAACCACGCGATGAGGCCGGACGCCACGACGCCCGACATCGGCGGCGGGAGCAGCATGCCCCATGAGAGGGAGGCGGCCTGCCCCCTCTGCGGCAAGCTGAACCCGATCGGGAATCGCTTCTGCGGCAACTGCGGCACCAAAATGCCGGCGGCGCCGCCCCCGGTAGGCGCCGCCGGGGGCGGCCCCGCCCTTCCCTCCGAACCCACTATGGCGATGCGGGCGGCGGACTTAGGGGCTCCCCCACCGTCACCACCATCTACGACGGCGCCCGCCGCACTTCCCACGGACCCGATCGCGCGGGAGCGCGAGCGCGAGCGGCTGCTGACCCTCGCCAATGTCCAGCGGATGCGCGGGCAGACGAAGGACGCCTTTGCCACCCTCACCACGGTGCTGACCCTGATGGAGGGCGCCGCGCCGCGTGAGCGCGCCATCGTCCACGAGCAGATGGGCGACCTCATGGCCACTCAGGGCAACTGGGAGGAGGCCAAGAAGGCGTTCGGGGAGGCGAAGGACGCTGACCCGTCCCGGGCCGCCGCCGAACGCAAGTATGCGGAGGCATCGCTGCGGCTGGCGGAGGTCCGCATGGCCGCCTCCGGGGCGATGGCGGGTGGTAACCTCGACGCGGCTGGCGTCGTGCGCCGCACCAAGCGCAACGCCGGAACCGCAATGCTGCTCTCGTTCTTCATCCCCGGCTTGGGGCAGTTCGCCAACGGCCAGGCGGTGAAGGGCGGGCTGTGCCTGGCGGTCTACGTGCTCACGCTGCTCGCCATGAACCTGTCGCCGGACGGCCAGGTGGTCTACAAGCAGATTCTGGCGTTCACCACAGGCCGCGAGGTCCCCGGCGCGAACGTCCCAGTCTCCCCTATCTTCTGGATGCTCCTGCTGCTGGCGTTCGCCGTGTGGGTGTTCTCGCTGATCGACGCCGCTCTGGTGGCGGGCCAGATGAGCCGTGATGCCGGCGACGGCGGCCCCGTGATCGACAAGTCCGGCTGGGAGGTCTGAGGCGCGCGCGCCTCTACTCCGGCATCACCACGCCGATGGTGAGCAGGATATTGGCGTAGATGCGCTGCTCCCCTGTAGCGACCACCAGCGCGACATCGGGCGAGGACGCGGCATCATAGAAGGCGAAGCGCTCCAGAGGCTCCAGCGTCTGCCCCGGCAGAAGCGCGCGAAACTCCTTCCAGATCGGCGGCTCCGCGCCGTCGGCGGTGGCCATCACCTCCGCCTTCTCCACCGGAACCGCCGTTGCAATCACCCGCAGCACATCCGTTGCGGTCAGCAGCCCGGGCGCGAGATTCAGGAACACCTTCTCCGCCGCCGGGTTCGACTTCGTGGTGTGGGGATAGTTCCCATCCGAAATCAGCACCTTCGCCCCATGTCCCGCCGCGCCCAGCGCGTACGAAATCTCCGGGTGCAGCAACGTCGTCTTAAGCAAGCGGGTCTCCCCTCCGCGTCAGTTCGCCTTCTCCGGCAGCAGGCGAGCGAGGCGCTTCTCGTACTGGTAGTAGGCCGTGAGGCAGGCGGTAAGCCACGGAAACGCCGCGGCATAGCCAGCGAGAACATCACTGGGATAGTGGACGCCGAGGTAAACGCGGCTCGCGCCGATCAGACCGATGGCGCCTGTGGAGGCCGCCCCGACGATGCCCCGGCGGAGCCAGTCCGGCCGGGTGCGCGTCCAGAAGTAGGTCAGCAGTCCGTAGAAACACAGTGAGATGAACGAGTGCCCCGAGGGGAAGGAGAAGGTCCCCTCCTTCGCCAGAGCCTCAATCAGGGTCGGGCGCGCCCTGGAGAACCGGTGCTTGATGGTCCCGATGATGATGCCGCCGCCCGTGAGGTTCACGATGAGCAGGATGCCCTTCGCCCGCTGCTGCGGGATGCGCCACAATGCCAGAAAGCCCAGAATCCCCAGCCCCGTCATGACGTCCGGGCGCGCCAGGGCGGAGGCGAACTTCATCAGCGCAGTACGGCGGGGGTTGCGCAGGGCAAGCGCCATCTTCAGCCCGTCGTGGTCGAATCGCCACACACCGTCCGCCTCGCGCACATCGTCCGCGATGTGAAAGAAGAGCGCCAGGGCGCCCGCTGAGAGCGCCGCACCGATTGCCACAGGGGTCACAATGAAGGGCGCCGCCTGTGCGATCGCCTTGCGCGCCCTCCGGCCTACGAAGCCCACCGTCGCCCTCGCAAGGCTCCGACCGAATCTGCCAACCCCCATGCGTTACGCCTGTCGCCTCCCGTTTCGGTTGCGGTCCCGCACCAGAAGCGCCCGGCACATGGGCACGGCCCGCACTACCACATCAGGTATACCCGCTTCCTTTGCCATATCGCTATACTCATTGGGCGTGAACGCCCGCATCACGGACACCGGAGCGTCGTGCTGTGAGATCGGGTCCACAAACGCAACCCGCGTCACCAGCCAGGCCAGGAACCGGTTCGTCCGGCTGCGCACCAGATCGTTCACCAGGAAGCCCGCGCACGTCACCCGTTCCAACTCCCGCAGCGCCGCCACCCCGCCCTGCGGTCCCAGGTGGTGCAGGGCCAGGGAGCACAGGGCGATGTCGAACGCCCCGTCCGGGTAGGGTAGGTGGAGCAGGTCGGCGGACTCCAGGCGGATCTCAGGCCACGCCGCCTCCGGGGTCCAGCGCCGCGCCAGGGCGAGGGTCTGGGCATGATTGTCGATCGCAGTGATGGAAACCGCCCGCCCCCCGAAGCGCCCGCGCCGGGCCGCCGCCGCCACATCCCGCGGCACATCCGCCCCGCCGGTCGCCACATCCAGTATACGCACCGGACGGTCGCCGCCACCGGGCAGTGCGGTGATCATGCGGGCGAGTTCGCGCACCGTCGCCGCCGTCCCCCCGAGGAAACGGTTGATCCGCGCCATATCGGTAAACGTCCCCGCGAACTCATCCTCGGACAGCACCGCGGAGTCAATGCGTTCTTCGCGCTCCACGCGCGGCGGGGGTGGCAGCAGCATAGCAGATGTGAGCCGGCGCGCGCCGATAGCGTGTCGCGCCGGCGCGTGGTACCGTTACCTTACTGAGACGCGGAGAATTCCACGATGACGTACGAGACGTTCCGCCTGATCGTTTACCTGATCGGCGTTCCCATCATACTATACCTGCTGGTGATGGCGGTGAAGCGCACCCGCGCGGTCAGTCAGCGCATCCGCGAGGTCCAGGAGGAGGCGGAGCGCACCCCCACCAACCCCTATGCGGACATGGCGCGCATGTTCCTGGACAAGGACGAAGCAGGCAGCAACGGCAGCCCGCGGATGAAATAGCGGCCCGCTAGCGCCGTGGACTGAAGTCCCGGCTTCGTTGATTCAAGCCCGCCTCCGCGGGCTCCGTCGATCGAGATGCTGTTACGGCTTATCCGTAGCCGCCCATCGCCCGATGCAGCCCGCGGAGGCGGGCTTGAATCACCGAAGCCGGGACTTCAGTCCACGGCACGAATGTGCAACCTTGCCACGGCGGCAATCATGCGCCGGCACGACGGACACCCCTTGACACTTTAGCAAATACTAAAGTATCATCAAAGTGTGACACCGCCGACGACGCCACCAGCGCAGCCGCAGGGAAGCGCCACCAGCGCCGACGTCTACCAGGCGATAGCCGATCCGACGCGGCGAGCGCTCCTATCGCGGCTCGCCTCCGCCCGCGAGTTGCCCGTAGCCGCCCTGTCGCGTGACCTCCCCCTCCCCATGACCGCGTCCGCCGTGTCCCAGCACCTGAAGGTCCTGCGGGACGCCGGGCTGGTGGCCGTGCGCAAGGCGGGACGGGAGCGCCTGTACCGGCTGAACGCCGACCCGCTACGCGAAGTGGCGGAGTGGGCCAGTACCTACGAGCGATTCTGGACGGAGCGGATGGACCGCCTCGGCACGTATCTCGAAAAGAAAGCCGCGCCGCCGAACCCGTCGCCGGGGCGTCAGGAGCAGGAGCAGAAGACACCGTGAGCGCCGTTTTTCCCGAATCAACCACGCCCCGCGGGGCACCCGACCGGCGAGAACCACCGGCCGAAACCGCCGGCGGCGCCGACGCTCCGCGCCCGGTGGTGCGCGAGGCGGAGTACCCCCAGCCCCCGGAACGGGTGTGGGAAGCCCTGACAGAGCCGTCCGCGCTCTCCGACTGGCTTCTGCCCGCACCGGACTTCGCGCCGCAGGTTGGGCGCCGCTTCCGCTTCCACACCGCCCCGGACGCCGGCAGCGCGGGGGACGACTCGGTGGAGTGCGAGGTCACGGAGGCGGAGCCGCCCCGCCGCCTCGCCTACACCTGGCGAACCAGTCCCGACCAGCCCGCTGGGCGCGTTAGCTGGACGCTGACGCCGACCGAACGCGGAGGCACGCGCCTGCGCGTGGTCCACGAGCCGACCTTGCCCGCCGTCATTCCGGCGCGCAGCGGGCCGGCCACGTGCTCGTTCGCCGTAGCGGCCAACCCGCGGCCGGGCGGTCCCGGTCGCCGCTGCCGCAGTTTCGTCTTCACTCGTGCCACACGCCGCGGGGACAGCAGTACCCCTGCGGACCGACACCTCACAGGAGCCCGATAGAACCCATGAGCCTGGTACCCATGGTCGTGGAGCAGGATGCGCGCGGCGAGCGGTCGTATGACCTCTACTCGCGCCTGCTCAAGGACCGCATTATCTTCCTCGGCACGCCCGTGACCGACCCCATCGCCAACCTGATCGTCGCGGAGCTGCTGTTCCTGGAGAAGGAAGACCCGGACCGCGACATCGAGTTCTATATCAACTCCCCCGGCGGCTCCGGCACGGCGGGCATGGCCATCTGGGACACCATGCAGTCCATCAAACCGGATGTCGCCACCATCTGCGTCGGGTCGGCATACTCCATGGGCGCGTGGCTTCTTGCCGCGGGCGCCAAGGGCAAGCGCTACGCCCTGCCGCATGCGCGCATCATGATCCACCAGGCGAGCGCGGGCTTCCAGGGCACCGCCGCCGACATTGAGATTCAGGCGCGCGAGATTCTGAAGATGAACGAGGAGATGGCGCGCCTTCTGGCGGAGCGCACCGGCCAGCCCCTGGAGCGGGTCAAGCAGGACATCGCGCGCGACTTCTTCATGTCCTCCGAGGAGGCGAAGGAGTACGGCGTCATCGACCACATTCTGGACAAGAGCAGCCGCTGACGACACCCCCGAGACAAAAAAAGCCCGCGACCACATGCGTGTCGCGGGCAGGTCTCGTTTTGTGAAAGAATTGCCGTGTGCATCGGCAACATCTCACTCTCATACTAAAGGTCGTTTAAAACGGCCCAAAAGTTTCGAAAAATCCGGATAAGCAGAAAAAAAAACTGTAGCCGCCCGGCTACGGTCCCCTCCGGAAGCCCCTCGCTCGCACGCGCTGCCGCCCCGCGCCTTCCCCGATGGAGCCCTCCGCATCGAGCCGACACCTTTCCTCCGGCGCCACGTTTACCCTACAGAACCCGGCGCGCGAGGCCGCAACGCCGGAACTGTAGAATGGGTATCAAGGACGTGCCCGTGGAGTTCGGGGACGAAAGGTGGAAGCGATGCGGACCTCGTCGAAGATAGGGATCTTTACCGGCGCCCTGGTGCTGCTTCTGGGGCTGTTCCTGGCGTTCCGCTCCCAAATCACTCCCCCCACACCGGAGATGCTGATACGGCAGTCACTGAAAGATGCCGAGGAGGCGGCGAAGCGGCGCGACGCGCGGGGTGTGATGGAGGTGATCTCCGAGGAGTTTCGCGCTGGCCCCCTGAACCGCAAGGTCCTGAACCTCCAACTCATCCGGGCGATGCGGAACAGCCGGGGCGTGAACTACGACGTTCACGTGACGGAACCGCGGATACTGCCCTCTCCGAATGGCAACCCGGACGAGCGCCTGGTAATCAGCCGGTTCGCCGTCTTCTACGAGGCCACAGGCGACGACATCTGGAAGGCGGAGCCGGTGACCCTGGTGATGCGCCGCGAATGGCAGCGCCGCTGGTTCCTCCTGCGGGAGCCGCGCTGGCGTGTGGTCTCTGTGGCGAATATGCCGCCCCTCCCCGGCATCGGGGACGAAGACGGCGGCGGAATCCTCTGAAAGCCCCGGGCGCGAAAAAGCCGCCCCTCCCGACTATAGGGAGGGACGGCTTGTCGTTTTGCAGACGGGCAGGACGCTAGTCTTCCGACTCCTCGACCTCGTCCTCGATGTCAAGAGCGACGTCCGCGTCTTCCGCGTCGTCCTCTTCCTCGGTGTCCAGGTCCACATCCACCGCGGAGTCGGTGTCAACCACAGGGGCAACGGGAACCGGAGCGCTGGCCACGCCGCGGGGCGACTTGGTCCGGCACGTATCGCAGGTGAACTTGACGCGCACCGTGGCGTACCAGTTGGGGATCGCCGTCATCGGTACGCCGCACTCCGCGCAGTGTACCTCTTCGACGACCTTCTCATCCGGGTCCACGGCGCCGACGTTAGGGTTGGCAGTAGCAGCAGCAGTCGTACTCATAGTGTTCCAAGTCGTTCCTGATGAAAGCGGGTTACTCTTCGCCGGCGGTCTTGGTCGTGCGCGACTTCGACGCGCCGGTTTCGCCCTCGTCTTCCGGGGTGGGTACCGGGTTGCTCGGTGGGAGGAAGCCATTGACCAGCATCAGTCCTCCGGCGACCAGGTAGACCAGCCACTCAAACCCGTTGGTGGGCCGGCCCGGGTCATACACCATCCGCCCGCCCGTGACGAGCCCCATGATGCCGATGGCCAGAAGTATTACCGCAAGCAGGTTAAACGAGTTCCACCAGCGAAATTGCATTGCGTCGCGTCTCCGCATTCACCGGCCCGGTTCTCCGCTCCAACAGAGCGTCCGGGCTCAATGAGACAGTGTATCACAGCCGATTTTTTTCGCGCAATCGCGCCCATGGCGCGCGATGACGCGGTCTTCCCAATCCTTATAATATACGCGCGCGGCGGGCCGTGGGTTCTCCTTTCTACCAGGACGCCCCGCAGGATCACACCTCCGGGTGAAGCCCGGACACCAGAACGAGGGTCGTCACCGACATGGCCGATATCACGAACGTCAACCTCCTGTTTCTCCGCAAGGCGCGCGGCATCATGCCCCTCTCGCGCTACGCAATGCAGGACGACGGGACGCTGATCGTGGCCGTTCCCGACGAGATGGAGGTGCGCACCTTCCACCTTGCGCGCTTCAACGAGAAGGGACGCAGTCAGGTCCTCGACACCTACAATGTTGAGACCCTGCGCCGCGTCGAGATCGGCGAGGGGGGCAAGCACCACATCGGCTTCACCGACGATGACCTCTACATCTTCCAGGGCGCTCGCAAGTCCCGCTTTCTGAGCGACCGGCGGGCGCACTATACCGACCTCTCCTTCGCGGCCACCGGCCAGAAGTTCGCGGTGGCCCTCTCCGATCTGCTGGCATCCGGACACACACTCGCCCTGGGCGACCCCACCGGGCGCCTCCTCTGGACCAAGGACATCTCCTTCCCCATCCTCCGGGTCGCCATGGATCGAGACGGCAGCCACATCCTGGTGGCAGGCGAGACCGGCGACCTCCTGATGCTGGATGCCGCGCGCAACACGCTCCTGAACCACCGCCAGCAGGTGCCGATGGAGGCGGTCGCGTTGACCGGGAGAGATCGCGCCTTCTTCGCCGGCGGCGGTGGCGTGGGCGCGGTGGATGCCGAAGGCAAGTTATTGTGGTTTACCGAGGTCACCGGGGAGATACGGGAGGTAGCCACGGACGCGGCCGGGAAGACGGTGGCCGTCCTGGCGCAGTTCGAGGACACCGGCGGCGGACGCCTCCTGTTCCTGTCGGCGGACGGCCTGCCGACCTGGGACATCGATTTCGAGGAGACGCGTCCCACCGGCCTGTCAATCGCGGCGAACGGTCAGTACGCCGCGGTAACCCTGCGTGACGGTACGCTCGGGGTGTACGAACTTCAGTACGGCGACCGGATCGCCTCCGCCGGCAGCGACCAGGTGCTGGCCGAGGCGCGCGCCGCGCGGGCGGGTGAGGGGAGCCTGCGGGGCGCGGTGGACCTCCTGAAGAACCGGCTCGCCGCGGTGCCAAGCGACGTGCCGGCGTGCGAGATGCTGGCCGAGGTACTGAACGACCTGCGGGATAGGACACTGGCCGCTGCCCAGACAGCGGAGGCGGTAGGCGACTTTGCCGGGGCGGATCATCGTCTCGCCGAGGCGCTGGAGGTCGCTCCCCTGGACGACCAACTTCAGGGAACGCGCCGCGCGCTACGCCACCGCTGGAACCAGGAGGCGCGCGCCGCCGGTCAGGCGGCGCTGGCCGCCGGGGACGGTCAGACCGCCGAGGCGAAGCTGCTGGAGGCCATCGAGGCGGACCCACTGGACGCTCTGGCGCGGACGCTGCTGGGCGACGCCCGCCATGCCGCGGCCACCGAGGCGCTGGAGCGCGCGAAGGCGCATCTGGCTGCGGGCGCGTTCGGCGAGGCGATCGCGGCGCTGGCCGAAGCGCAGGGACGCGGGGCGAGCGGTCCCGAACCAGCGGACCTGCTGCGCCGCGCACGCGTTGGCGAGGCGCTGACCCTGGGGAACGCCCTGTACCAGGACCGGCAGTATGCGGCCGCCCTGTTCCAGTTCAAAAAGGTGCTACGTCTCGACCCGGACAACGTGGAGGCGCAGCAGAAGATCAGCTACGCCCAGAACTTCCTCCAGGACACACAGCTCAACGAACGGTTCACCCGGCTCGAATAAGCCGGGGGACCGGGTGGACCGTCGCAGGTCTCGCGGGGGCGCTCGCCGCCTGGCTGCCGATGGCGACGCGCGGCGCGGGCGGCCTCCTCGGCATGATCGAACGCCTCCTGACAGAGGGCAGCTACGCCGCCTTCGTGCGCTGGTCGCTCCTGATCGCCCTGGTGCTCGGCTTCGCTGTGGGCACCATCATGGAGCAGATGGAGCAGACCCGCCGCCCCTCCACCCTGCCCTTCGCGGCGCGGGTGTACGCCCTGCACACCCGCGCCGGCCTTACCCTCGGGGTGCGCGCAGCGCTCGCCCCGTTCGCCGTGCTCCTTGTGGCCCTGGCGTACGCCCTGGCGTTTCGGTTCACCCGTTAAGACAAAACGCGGGAGCGGGGGCAGTGATTGCCCTCGCCCCCGCGTTTCCGTTTCGGAATGCTTGCGGCTATTCCTTGTGGACCGACCGCAGGGAAACGCGGTTGCGCCACTGCTTCTTCGGCACATCCGCAGTGCCGTGCGGCAGGGGCTCCTCCACCAGGGTCCGCTCCATCTCCACCAGGAAGGCCGCCGGGTCGTTTGCCCGCGCCACGGTGGCCCGGAACCGGGTCCCCCCGCTCTGGTCGGAGTTGACCTCGAAGCGCACCCCCACCTCGCCCGTCTGCCCCGCGCCGCTGCGAATCATCATGGCCTCGGGCTTCTGCAGGGACGCCTCCAGGATGCTTCCGGAAACCTCCTCCGCGCCAGCCGCGTCGCCGTCTCCGCTGGGCGCTGCGTCGCTCACCAGCAGGCGCATTGTCGCGGCGTCCGGAGCGTCCTCGCGTGTGGTCGTCTCCAGCAGCACATCCGGCGGCGGCACGCCATCCTCAGACTCCGTGGGTGTCCCGGCGCGCATGCCGGTCCCCTCGCCGCGCCGCGTCGTAATCTCTAGAAGCACACGCGGGCTTCCGGTGGTGCCGGCTCCCGCCGCGGTGGTGGCGCGCAGGGTAGTGGCGCCCTCGGCGCCGGCCAGCATCTCCAGCATCATCTCCGCCTTGCGCGGGGCGGGCGGCGCCAGCGGCGCAGTGGCGGCAGTTGGTGCGGGGGTAGCAGCGGCCGTAGCGGCTGCGGGGGTAACGGGCAGGGTCACGGGTGACGAGACCTCCAATTCGCTTTCCCTATTTATCGGCTTGTTCTCGCCCGAAGACTCAGGCGGGAACGCCGAATACGCCTCAACGAACGCTTCGGCGAAGGCGATATCGTCGCTCGCGGCAGACATCCGCTCCCGGACCGTCAGCGGGGCGACAGCCTCCGCCTCGTCGTCCTCGTCGCCGTCGAAAGCCCCAACCACTGCCGCTTCGCTCTCTTCTTCGTGGGCGCCGGGCTCCGGGTGTACGGGGAAGACGGGCGGCGGCGGTGGCGGCGCCGACGCCGCGGCCGGAGCGGCCGGGCGCCCCTCAATCCGCTGCATCACGCCGGTCTCCGCCGGGTCGGGAATCCGGCGTCCGTGCAGCGACGGCACCGCCCGCCGCCGCACACCCTCCCCGGTCGGCCCCGCCGATTCGGACGGGTCAGCCAGGAACAAGGGCCGCGCCGGAGCGGGCTCCTCGTTCTCGGCGTCCTCCGCGCCCGAGTCGTCCTCTTCCTCTTCGTCGTCGGCCGTTTCTGCCCCGCCGACCGCTTCGCCCGCCACTGCCCAGGCGGG
>Ga0065721_10050707_pt1 | contig 18399 bp, 7 predicted proteins | sample Mesricmetagenome_FD_59108 | JGI IMG/M metagenome (GOLD analysis project Ga0065721, IMG submission 59108) | Mesophilic microbial community from rice straw/compost enrichment Sample: eDNA_1 v2 (version 2) | ecosystem: Engineered > Solid waste > Grass > Composting > Bioreactor | place: USA: Davis... | reverse complement strand
TGGGTATGAGTTCAGTCATAGCAGCCCAGGCTGGTGTAAGTGGAAGTACCAAGATCGGTAACGGTGTAATGATTGGCGGCCAGGCAGGCATCGTTGGACATATTCAGATAGGTGATGGCGCGAAAGTAAATGCGCAAAGCGGTGTCAGCAAATCCCTGGAACCGGGTAAGGCCGTTACAGGTTCACCGGCATTTGACTATACAGCAGCCCTGCGCAGCCAGGCTGTCAACAGGAGACTTCCCGAACTGGAAAAAAGAGTGAAGGAACTGGAGTCCATTCTAAAGCAATTGCTCCAGGAAAAAACCATGCTTTGAGTCGGCAACAAACACAACATATCGCAGAACACCGGTCAACCTGCCGGTTATCATTTCCATATTTGTTAAGAACTGTTAAGGTGGTCAATAATTTGGCCTGCTGCCGTAATTTACACCCATGATTCTACCGAAAACTGACAGGATGAAAAAATCACTTTTTCCCTTTTTCGCCTTCGTGTTTGTTATTCTGGTTCATTCAACCATACAGGCCCAAACCATTGCCACGGCTATTGAAGACTACGCAGCTCAATACAGCCCTGAACGTGTGCATTTGCACTATGATAAATCGGCATACGCAGCCGGAGAAACAGTTTGGTTCAAGGCATATATGATGAACGAGATCCTTCCCGGTGACCAAAGCAAAACTTTATACGTTGACTGGATAGATGAAAAGGGAACTGTACTCTCGCATACAGTAAGCCCCGTTGTTGATGCTGTAACGCACGGACAGTTTGAAATTCCGGTTGAATACAAAGGCAAATTGTTATACGTTAAAGCGTATACCAAATGGATGCTCAATTTTGACTCTTCCTTTATCTATCACAAGGCAATCCCGGTTCTCAGTCCCGACTTGAAATCAACACTGACTAAAAATAAACCCAATTATACAATCAGCTTCTTCCCCGAGGGAGGTGATCTTATTGCAGGTGTAAACGGTAAAGTCGCCTTTAAAGCACATGATCAATGGGGACGTCCTGTAAAGGTAAAAGGGCAGGTAATCGGCAACCAGGGTAAAGTGGAAGGTAAATTTGAAGCCGCCCACGACGGCATGGGTTTCTTCATGCTCACACCAAATGCCGGAACGAAGTATACGGCCAAGTGGAAAGATGACAGGAATGTCGAACACAGCACCCCGCTGCCGGAAGTTAAAGCTGATGGCGCAACACTCCAGGTTTCAATTTCAGGAACGAATCGCATCTTCAATGTCAATTTTAGTCCTGCCTTTGCACGCCAGATGGATACCGTACACCTGGTAGGAACGATCTATCAGCATTTGGCCTTCCAGGTGTCACGCGCTACTTCCGGTCCTGTAAAAGGCTCCATCCCTACTGCGCAATTGCCGAGTGGCATTCTGACCATTACATTGTTTGATAAAAACTGGAATCCGCTCGCTGAAAGAATTACATTTATCAATAACCATGAATACAGGTTTGAGCCTGAGATGGAAGTCCAGCACTGGGGCCTGAATAAACGGGCACGTAATGAACTCAGGATAAAAGTACCTGACAGCCTCATTGCTAATTTGTCCATTGCGGTCACTGATGTGGCCATTGGCAGCGACAGCAGTAATCACATTATTTCTCATTTAATGTTGGCCAGTGAACTGAAAGGTGAGGTTTACAATCCCGCCCAATACTTCCGCCCGGGAAATGATTCTGCCGATCAGCAGTTGGATCTGGTGATGCTCACACATGGATGGCGTCGTTTTAAATGGAATGACATTGTAAAGGGAAAAATAGATAAACCCCGCTTTGCGAGAGATACATCATACATCAGTCTTTCAGGTAAAGTAATGGGTGTGCTTCCGGGTCAACTAAGCCGGGATGCTTCCGTAGTCCTGATGGTAAAACAAAAAGACAAGGATGGCCAGATGATCCTGGCACCTATTGCATCTGATGGTACCTTTAATGACGCCGCTACAATTCTTTTTGATACCGCGCAGGTTTATTATTCATTCCAGAAAGCTCCCAATTTGAGAGATGCAAGCATTCAGTTTATGACCGACCGCCTGCCTGCACAACCGGTAAGGCCTCCCGGATTTTTGAAGCCCCAGGGATTATATCCTGACACAACCGGTATGGCAAGGCAGTTTGACTTAGCTGATGAAGCAAATGATATCGCGGCCATGTCAAGGGTGAAAACGCTGGAAAATGTTGTTGTAACGAGTCGTACCAAAACACCACAGCAATTGATGGATGAAAAATATACAAGCGGGCTCTTTAGTGGTGGTGATGGTTACCAGTTCGATCTTGTCAATGACCCGATGGCTCTCGGAGCAATGAATATTTTCACATACCTGCAGGGTAAAGTGGCGGGATTGCAAATCAATACTGCCGGCTCTACACCCACCATGCAATGGCGTGGCGGTTCGCCCCAATTGTATTTGAATGAAACACCTGTTGATGCCAGTTTTGTGTCATCACTGAGTATAAATGATGTGGCTTATGTAAAAGTTTTCAGACCGCCATTCATGGGAGGTTTCAATGGAGCCAATGGTGCGATTGCGATTTATACCCGTCGGGGTGATGATGTCAAACAGGAACCAGGCAAAGGCCTTGCAAACAATAAAGTGTTTGGATATTCTGCAATCCGGGAATTCTATTCGCCGAACTACGCAAGTTTTTCACCCAAAAATGAAGAAAAGGATGTCCGAACCACCCTGTACTGGAACCCGGCCATCATGACCAGTCCCGGCGCCAGCGAGTTGGTTGTGACTTTTTACAACAATGATGTCAGTGAAGCCTTCCGCGTGATTATTGAAGGCATGACCCGCGATGGAAAACTGGCCCGTGTAGAACAAATCATGGAATAAATTTTTCAGTAATAAACCGGTTCCGGTCATAATTAAATCCGAATCTGCAATATTGCAGATAAATACCAGGCGGGGATCAGTTCATTTTCAAACGCGTTGCCAGGCAGCAGCTTTACCAGGCGTACCACTTGTGACTGAAACGTTATCTTTGCTCCCGCTTAAGCAAAAACAGCATGAACGCAAATTTCAATCCTGATAAACAACATACACTAAAATCGCCGGTTACCATCTCCGGAACAGGTCTCCATACCGGCATTCTCGCTGACCTTACGTTGAAGCCGGCAAGTCCCGGATTCGGTTACCAGTTTAAACGCATCGATCTGCCCGAACAACCAGTTATCAAAGCGGATTGCGATTTGGTGACTGACACCAGCCGAGGCACAACCCTGGAATCAAACGGAGCTAAAGTAAGCACAGTCGAACACGTGCTGGCAGCCCTGGTTGGTATGGGCGTTGACAATTGCCTGATTGAAATTAATGGTCCTGAAATGCCGATCATGGATGGCAGTTCAAGTCCGTTTGTAGAGCTGATCGATGAAGCAGGTGTGGTGGAACAGGATGCGGCCAAGGTCTGGTACAGCATTGATGAAAACATTTATCACTACGATGAAGAGAAAAGAGTTGAAATGGTGGCCATGCCTTCGATGGAATACCAGATCACCACGCTGATTGATTTCAACTCTCCTGTACTGGGTACTCAACATGCTGAGCTCAAGAAAATGCAACACTTCCGGGAAAAGATCGCTCCCTGCCGCACATTTTGCTTCCTGCACGAGCTTGAAATGCTGATTGAGCATAACCTGATCAAGGGTGGTGATGTAAATAATGCCATCGTGGTGGTTGATAAGCCGGTTGACGATCTCGAGATGGAACGCTTAAAAAAGATTTTCAAGAAAGATAAGATAGAAGTAAAAAGCGAAGGTTACCTGAACAATCTCGAATTGCGTTTTCCCAATGAACCCGCTCGTCATAAACTACTTGATGTGGTTGGCGACCTGGCATTAATCGGCTACCCTGTCAAAGGCAGGATCATTGCCAATCGTCCGGGTCACAGCTCCAATGTGGAGTTTGCCAAAAAGATCAAGCAGTACATCAAAAAGAATAAGCATATCAAGGGTGTGCCTACATATGACCCAACGCTGCCTCCTATTTATGACCTGGGTTATATCGAAAAAAAATTACCGCACCGTTTCCCATTCCTGCTGGTGGACAAGATCATCGAATTAACAGACACCCAGATTGTGGGTGTAAAGAATGTCACCTTTAATGAATGGTTTTTCCAGGGTCATTTCCCCGGAAACCCGATTATGCCGGGTGTGTTGCAGATTGAAGCACTGGCGCAATGTGGTGGGATCCTGGCAATAAACCTGAGCGGTGAGGGTCAATACGATACTTATTTCCTGAAAATTGATAATTGCAAGTTCAAACAAATGGTGAGGCCGGGTGATACCATGTTACTCAAAATGGAACTGGCTGCTCCCATCCGTCGTGGCATCTGTGAAATGAAGGGAACCGTTTACGTTGGAAATAAGGTTTGCACCGAGGCCGACCTGGTGGCGCAGATTGTTAAAAGATAGTTCCGGAAAACAGTAAAAATACCATTCCGCAACAGGCGGACTGAAAGAGGCTTAAACAGCCTCTTTTTTGTGCCCTGAAAAAGCGTATAAAATGTTGAAAAAACAGGGATTCTTTAGCGTTTAAAAAGGCCTTGAAACGCCTTTATTTTCGTAAATTTGTCAGTATTTATTTTTGTCCATAAAAAGAAAGGAATCAGCCTTATATGAGTGAAGAAATCGTTGAATCAGTTCCCGTGGTTTCCGGTGGTTATGGAGCCGACAGTATCCAGGTTCTGGAAGGCCTGGAAGCCGTAAGAAAAAGGCCGGCAATGTACATCGGTGACGTGGGTGTAAAAGGTCTTCATCACCTGGTGTATGAGGTAGTAGACAATTCTATTGACGAAGCTCTTGCCGGGTTTTGTAAGAATATTCATGTTACCATTCATGAGGATAATTCCATATCTGTACAGGATGACGGACGGGGTATTCCAACTGCCATGCACAGCAAGGAAAAGCGTTCGGCGCTTGAAGTGGTAATGACCGTGTTGCATGCCGGTGGTAAATTCGATAAAGGCTCCTATAAAGTTTCCGGTGGTTTGCATGGTGTGGGTGTGAGTTGCGTAAACGCATTAAGCACCAAACTGCATGTAACCGTTCAGCGTGATGGAAAAGTATTTGAACAGGAATACAAGGTTGGTGTACCACAATATTCCGTAAGAGAAATCGGCACAACCGATTCAACCGGCACCACCGTTCACTTCTGGCCAGACGAGTCTATTTTCATCACCACGATCTACAACAAAGAAATCCTGGAAGGGCGCCTTCGTGAGCTGGCTTTCCTTAATCGTGGCATTCGCATCCGCCTGACTGATAAACGGGAAAAAGAAGAAGACGGGTCTGATTATACCAGGGAATTCTATAGTGAAGGAGGTATCGTCGAGTTTGTTGAAATGCTGGACTCCAATGCGGGTCGCGCACTGCTGATTCCGAAAGTGCTGTTCGTGGAAGGACATGATGAAACAACCAATGTAGCCGTTGAAGTAGCACTTTGCTATAACAACAGCTATAGTGAACATATCTACTCTTACGTAAACAACATCAATACCATTGAAGGTGGTACACACGTTTCCGGTTTCCGCCGTGCATTGACTCGCGTTTTCAAGAGTTATGGTGATAAGAATAACCTGTTCGAGAAAGCAAAAGTGGAAATCGAAGGTGATGACTTCCGGGAAGGTCTCAGCGCGATTATTTCCGTAAAAGTGCCCGAGCCCCAATTCGAAGGTCAGACGAAAACCAAGCTTGGAAACAATGAGGTGATGGGTGTTGTGGACAGCACAGTGTCCAGGTCTTTGGAAATTTATCTGGAAGAGAATCCCCGTGACGCAAAGAATATTATCAATAAAGTAATCCTGGCTGCGCAGGCCCGGGCAGCGGCAAGAAAAGCCCGTGAACTCGTACAGCGTAAGTCTGTATTGACCGGCGGCGGTTTGCCGGGTAAACTGGCTGACTGCTCTGACCGTGACCCGGAACGTTGCGAACTTTTCCTGGTCGAGGGAGATTCGGCGGGTGGCACGGCTAAACAGGGCCGCGACAGAAGTTTCCAGGCAATCCTTCCATTGAGAGGTAAAATCCTCAACGTGGAGAAAGCCATGGAACATAAGATCTACGAGAACGAGGAGATCCGGAATATGTACACGGCATTGGGTGTAACCGTAGGTACGCCGGAAGATCCAAAAGAACTTAATCTTGCCAAGCTCCGTTATCACAAGCTGATCATCATGACGGATGCCGATGTGGATGGTTCCCACATTGCTACCCTGATCCTGACCTTTGTGTTCAGGTATATGAAAGCTTTGGTGGAGCAGGGATATGTTTATATCGCCCAGCCGCCGCTTTACCTGGTTAAGAAAGGCCGTGAACAGGCTTATGCTTATAACGAGGATCAACGCAAGGCGCTGGTTGAAAAACTGGGTGCCGGCAAGGAAGATTCAGTGACTATTCAGCGTTACAAAGGTCTCGGTGAAATGAACGCGGAACAACTGTGGGAGACTACCATGAACCCCGAAACCCGCACCCTTAAACAAGTGACCATCGAGAGTGCGGCAGAAGCCGACAGGATCTTCAGCATGCTGATGGGTGACGAAGTGGGCCCCCGCCGCGACTTTATCGAAACCCACGCGAAATACGCAAAACTTGACGTTTAACGACGGGAGCAACACATGGTGGAAAATTCACCTGAATGTTATAAAGCTTTGATAATTAATAAAAAAGCCCTGAAATTTCAGGGCTTTTTTATGGATACGGGGAAATTTACCAATTCCCTACCGCCTAAAAGCCTTAATTTCAGGTATTGCTAATCAAAAAAACAATACCCATGTCTGAAGTAACACTTACAGCTTACAATGTAAAAACCAAGGAAAAAGGAGTACCGATCAAGGATGCTGTAATTACAAAAACAGCTAAAGGCGCTTATATGGCCCAGGGGAATGACGGTAAAGGAAACAAGCTAACCACCTTGCTTGGTGAAGAAAAAGCCCTTGCAGCAATCAACGCTGGTATAGCAAAGAAAGGATGGGAAGATTAATATAATTTCTCATAAGTCTTTGACAAAACCGGCTGCCAACTGCGGCCGGTTTGTCTTTATGGGTTGGTGAGACTTCTACTGTTTAATAACCCGGAAAGCCTGCTTTTTCTTCCCCGCCTGGATTTCGATCAGGTACATGCCTGAACCAAAGCTTCCCGCGCTCAGATCCAAAACAGACTTTTGAATAAATGCCGTTGCTCCTTCGGATTTTTCAGAAACCACGCGGCCATTGACATCATACACCCGTATCACCACCCGTTCGCCGGCTTCAGCCTGGTACACGAGGTTGAACAATCCTGTGGAAGGATTCGGAAATACCTGCCATTTTATTTCATCATCAAAAATCAATGAGCGTTCCGGTGAATAACGGAATTGTCCATCCTGATCCACCATTTTCAATCGATAATAACGAACCCCTGATTTGAAAGACTCTTCATCATTAAACTGGTATTGTATTAACGCAGATGACTGACCACTGGCTTTTACCTCTCCAATCTTTATGTATTCATTTCTTCTCCAGGCTTCATTGCCTCTTGCCAATTCAACCTCGAACCTGACCGTGTTTTCTTCAAAAGCAGTTGACCAGTTGAGATGAACAATGTCAGACTGTCCTTTCACGGCAGTAAACTCAATTAATTCAAGAGGCAGGGGCTGGTCATTTGTGAGCCCTCCGTTATTTAACCAGAACTCGGAAAAATCTTTTACCCTGAATTCAGCATAATATCCTTTATCAAATGGAACTTTTCTCACATCTGCAGGCAGTTTGAAAATCCAGTCGCCACCCACATTATCTGCAAGTGTCCCGTTTTCAAGTGCGTCATTATTGTTGCTATACTTTGTCACACCTAATTCGTAAGCTGAACGAGGTTTGCTGCAGGCTGTGCATCCGGTAGCATTGATCAGCGCTTCCGTTTCACTGTCGAGGAAATAGAACCTGACGACAGCTGAATCTGCCAGTGTAGTATTTGCCGGCTTGATTGTGATGTTACGGTTATGATAATATTGACCTGTGTTCGTACGTACCGGCCCGGTATGAATGAAAGCCTGAACATCAGTATTACCCAGGGTCTGACCGGATGGATTTACGGAGGCAATAATTCCGTTATCATCTATAAAATCTACCCAGTTGCTGCCGCTTAAGGCGGCTTGTGTTACGACATTGCTTGTACTGGGAACCCCGGTATAAATGCCATAGAGACTGTCATAAATGTGAATATCATCGATGGCAATACCTTCCCGGGTAACGGCAGGATCTGTTTCCATTACAAAACGAATTCTCAGTCGGTCCAAACCGGAAGGCAGGGGTATGGTGGCCACATGCCATCGGGTATAATCCTGTACACTCCATACACCTGTTCCTGTATAGGTGTGGTTGTACCAATTTGTTCCCTGTCCCTCGGCACCAAGCCTGGTCCATGTCTCTCCATCTGCAGAATATTCAACATATGCAGCATCGCACAGTGAAGCGTCACAATCTTCGATATCCAAAGCAACACTGAAACTGAGCATGGGATGAGCCATTGCCGTTACATCAAAGCAGGGTGAAATCAGAAAGGATTTTTCCAGGTTGTTATAATGCCCGCCCAGTCTTGTCTTCCAGGCTTTGGTTCCTGAAGCCGCCCGGTTGATTTTGGGTGATGCAGGTGTTCCGTATTCCCATGAACTTCTCTTTCCACTGGCATGCCATGAGCCATCATCCAGTTCAAAATCCTGGAGATACGGGAAGCTGGTGATGAGCGGTGCATTAAACAGATTTATTTCAAGGGTATCATTGTCATGAAATGAATCGCTTGCCAGATCTACCCACACCTTCAAGGTATGATTACCTATTGCAGAAAGATCCGCCGTAGCTGTAAACTGGTATTGTATGGAGGTGTTGCCGTTAATAACAGGAATGATTTCACTAACAATGGCCCCACCGTCTGCCTGGAAAAATACCGGGATATTATTCAATACATTTCCAACACTGTTGCGAACCGTTACCTGTATGGGTACAGCATTGTTTAAACCGCAACTGGCACTGATCGGTTCGTCAATGCTGATCATCTGCACATCGTCGCTTACCTTATACAAGCGAATATCGTCGAAAGAATAACCTGCACCGGTTTCGTTATCAGCAGCGATGATCTGGCCCCATTGCATCCATCTTACCTGCATACTGGATGAGAACGCTTGTCCTGCAGCTGACAACAGGTTATTTAGTTCAATACTTGCTGAGCGACGATAAATACCTTCATCTGCCTGGTTTGCGAAAAGATCATAAGCTTCAATCCATGGATCCTGGTCACTGCCTCGTATCCATACCTTATTGGCAGGATGACTTAATTGGCCGTGATGCTTATACATGAAGTCAAGCCGGATATTATCTGTCGCAGTACTATATCCCTGCAGATTGAATGTTGCCTTGAGTGTATCTGTGTTGCCACCTGCGATATACCGGTCTGCATCAAGCGTTATAGCTTTCGAACCGGAGAATGCGATGCCTGAGTTAATGAAAGTTCTCACCTGTCCCACACTTGTTGACGCACTGAAATCAAAACGGTCGAGTCCATCCAATCCAATCTGTGAAGTAGTGAGAGCTTGCACAGATGCAGATTCCAGATCATCAATAAAATCCGTAGTTAAATCTATGAATGGATTATCAAGTTGTTTGTAGACCCTGATGATAGTATCATTCTGGGGATAGGGATCACCTGTGTATGAAATGAATATTTTGATTTGATACACTCCCACGGCTGAAAGATCCACCGGTGTCGTAAAGGTATAATCCAGGAACTGACGGCTGGCTATGTTAGGTGAAACAATGGTTTCAGTAACCGGCGGATTATTATTGATAATGTAGGTTGCCTGGATATCACCCGTTGTTGCAGCGTTATCCAGGTTTTCTATCCTGATGGTGAGCTGCTCATTATTGGAAAGTTCTGTTGAAGTAAATCTTCTGCCCGATGATGCAGGACTTAACACCGAATCTATTTTCAAATCTTTGTCCGATATAGTACCGGAGCAGGAGCCGGTGTTTGGCATCCTCGTGACCGCCTGTCCCCTTCTGCCAGGTATACCATTTATTCTCGGTCTGACAGTAGCCCAGTATGTACTATCTTTCGAAAGTCCGCCAATGGCAAAAGTGGTAGCAGATGTAATTCCAACCGATGTCAAACTGTTACCTCCCCTGTAAAGCATTACCTCATAATCCGTCGCACCGCTAACAGCAGCCCAGGTTAAATTGATATAGCCCTCACACTGGTTTGCCAGGGATGGCACAAGTTGCACGTTAGGCACACCGATAATGATAAAGGGCTCACTGATACTTTCCAGCCCGGTACCATTTTGAATAACTTTAATCCTTGCCTGTTCTGCTGCTACGGATGGCACGGTCCATTCCAGTTGGCGCAACTGCGCAGATATGTTTGTACCATTGGCAACATCGGTCCAACTGTTTCCATTATCAGAAGAAAATTGAATGGTGAAATTATTGGCAGGATTACCATAACTATCCCATTCAATATTGATCACATCACCCGGCACGAGTTTTTCTCCGCCAATTGGATAATTTAAAGTCGTTGAAACCGGGATTGTATCAAACACCAGGTAATAAGCCTGAGAGCCGCCGGAATTTATGGCAGTGCCGGTCACTGAAAATTGATAGTTTCCCGGTGCCGGGTTATTAATTACAACCTGTTCAACATTGTTTCTGTTATCATTTCCTGTCACGGCAGGCAGATCTACCTGTGTGGGGGATGTATTCAATAACAGTGGAGAATGTGTTGTTGATGAAGGATCATCAACCCGCAGATCAAGGTCATTTACGAGAGCAGTGGATGCAAAAGGCGCTGCGGCCGGATCATTCCAGTACAACATCACTTTCAGTGAAGCGATCGATGGACCTACATTAATATTATGAATATTCGTCGCTGCCGGATTTATGGAAGCGCTGAAATAATTGTTTTGTTCCATCATCCTGACAGAACGGAGTAAATTGATTTTTCCGAAACCATAACTAAAGTCAGGGCCGGGGTTTCCCAGATCACTGGCACCGTTCATGAGCAATGCCTTCATCAGCGCATTTTGCGGATCAGTACCATTCAATTGCCTGTAACGTTGATACAACAATACCAACCCGCCGCTGACAGCAGGTGCTGCGATACTTGTACCATTGTTCAAACCGTAATTGTTTATTGGCGTTGTTGAAAAAACAAATGCGCCATGCGCTACCACTTCTGGTTTTATTCTTCCATCACGTACAGGTCCGCGGCTCGAACTTGGGAAGCGGTTCCCGTTCACTTCTGTATTGCCGACACTGATAATATTTTTTGCGGTCTGATAACCGGAAAGCACATTGCTAAAACCGGGCAGGTATGGAGCACATGAAGAGTCACCGCTGTTACCGGCTGCAAACACATGTTGCAAATGGGGCATTTGAAAGGCCTGCTGATCCATTACGCGGGATAACAAATCGTATACTCCCATTTCATCACATTCCGTAATATTACCGTATGAATTATTGGTGATCACCATGCCATGATCCCGTACATAGACGGGCGCATTGCTAAGGATACCGGAGAAGCTTTGAACAATGATGGTAGACGCCGGTGCAACACCGCGAAATTTTTCTGACCGGATGCCGGCGGCACCTACAACACCCATTACATGCAGGCCATGACTTCCCAACGCATTCGCAGCACGATTGATCAGCCTGCCGTTAAAATCAATATGCCGGGTAGGATCGGAATCATCACCAACACCGATGACAACTCCCTCTCCGTCAAGATTTCTTCCACCCGGTAGAGAAGAATTTAGAACATTGGCCCTGGTGTAAGCACGACTTTTATCATTAAGAGGTTCATCGCCTTTGGGAATAGCTTGTACATATTCGACAAAAGGCATACCTGCCAGTTCACGAATGCGTGATGTTTCCACTCGCAGTTCAACAATTTGAAAAGCTTTGTATTCAGTTGACAAAACAGAAAAACCCGCACCATCAAGTTCCTTCTTTATCTCCTCGTAATTGAAAGAACGAGGGTAACTAATCCAAACATCCACCGTTCCTGCCTCCTTTGTTGCCCATTGAGGATAAACGCCCCTTGCCAGGGCAGGTTGCATTTTCTGTTCCGGGCTCAACTGTATGACCGATCTTGCCCGTACACGGGTTAATATTTCCTGGTCAATATTTCCACTTATTATAGCCGAATATGCGTTATTTGGAACGTAATCGAGTAAATCAATGCCAGATTGCCTGAGCCTGACTTTCTCCTGTTCATCGGGTAACTTCTCAAACTGTATTATCAAAAAACGCTTTCCGCCCGGTCGTGACTGAAGATTGAGCTCTTTGATTTTAGACTCATTGATATTTTTCTCCGGAATGAAAGACCCGCTCTTAAGGGATATGCTGTACGGGTCCTGGCCATAGCCCGCAATTGCGACAAGCAGGAACATGGCCATCAAAGGAGCAGGATTGAACCTCATAAGAAAGTTACTAGGTTATAAAAATATAACAAATTGGGGGGAAATCTAAGGTATAATTAGGCAGTTACCGGCTTATCGCTGAAACAATACCGATGTAACCCGGAAAGGAAACGCTCCACATCACTCATGCCGTCCATAGATTCGGCGATAAGCATAAACAATTTCCCGGACTGCTTAAGCCGTCCTTTATTTGTACCCGTCTGAAGATACGTGATGATATTGTTGAAAAGGGATGATTCAAAATAATCTGAATCGGGCCGGTTAATAAAATAACAGCGCAGGGTGCCTGCCTTGAGTGACATTTTTTCGAAACCCAGATCCACAGCCATCTTCCGGCAATTGATGGTAATGAATAAGTCTTCCGCCTGCGGTGGTATGGGTCCAAAACGATCAGTGAGTTCCCGGCGCATTTCATCCATATCCTGCTGTGTTTCGCAATTATCAAGACGCTGATATAGTGATAAACGCTCCGCAATACTTTCAACATAATCATCAGGAATCAGGATTTCCAGGTCGGTATCTATGGTACAATCCTGCACATAATCATCCTGGCGGCTGATCTCTTCTTTAAACAGATCTTTAAATTCCGAACGCTTCAATTCACGTATCGCCTCATCGAGGATCTTCTGATACATTTCAAAACCGATCTCTGCCATGAAACCGCTTTGCTCGCCGCCAAGCATATTTCCTGCACCGCGGATATCCAGGTCACGCATGGCAATCTGGAATCCACTGCCCAGTTCACTGTGTTGTTCCAGGGTTTGCAGTCTCTTTCTTGAATCAGTGGGTAGCGTACTCATTGGCGGAGCCAGCAGGTAACAGAAGGCTTTTTTGTTGCTGCGACCCACACGGCCGCGTAACTGGTGCAAATCACTCAAACCAAATTGGTGTGCGTTGTTGACAATGATTGTATTCACATTCGGAATATCCACACCGCTTTCAACGATATTGGTACATACCAACACATCATACCTGCGATCGATGAAATCAAGAATGCGTTTTTCCAGTTCATGCCCCTCCATTTGACCATGAGCATAACCAATACTCAAATCCGGGCATAATCCCTGGATCACTGAGGCCATCTCTGCCAGCCCGCTGATGCGGTTGAAAATAAAAAACACCTGTCCGCCACGTTCCGTTTCATAGTAAATGGCATCGCGAATAAAGTCTTCATTGTACACCTGCACTTCTGTCTGTATGGGCTGCCTGTTAGGGGGTGGCGTGTTGATAATGCTGAGATCACGTGCACCCATGAGTGAAAACTGCAACGTGCGGGGTATCGGTGTAGCCGTTAAAGTCAGACAGTCAACAGTAGTCCTGAGTGTTTTTATCTTTTCCTTATGACCAACACCAAATTTTTGCTCCTCGTCAATGATGAGCAAACCAAGGTCTTTGAACTTAACATCTTTACCGAGGATACCGTGTGTACCGATGAGAATATCAATTTTTCCTTCAGCAAGTTTCTTCAGCGTTTCTTTTTTCTCTTTTGCGGATTTAAAGCGATTGATATAATCAACCGTTACCGGGAAATCCTTTAACCGTTCTGTAAATGTTTTAAAGTGTTGAAATGCCAGGATTGTGGTAGGCACCAAAACAGCAGCCTGTTTACCATCCACGCATGTCTTGAAAGCAGCCCGTACAGCAACTTCTGTTTTACCAAAACCCACGTCACCACAAACCAGGCGGTCCATGGGAGCCGGCGACTCCATATCCTTTTTCACATCTGCTGTGGCCTTGCTTTGATCAGGCGTATCTTCATAAATAAAGGATGCTTCAAGTTCCGTCTGCATGTAATTGTCGGGTGAATGGGCAAACCCCTGCTGGGCCTTTCTCTGGGCATATAATTTGATCAGATCAAAGGCAATTTCTTTAACCCTTGTTTTTGTCTTATCCTTTAATTTATTCCATGCATCACTTCCCAGTTTATTCACTTTGGGCACACTGCCTTCTTTACCCGTATACTTGGCAATTTTATGCAGTGAGTTAATGTTGACATACAGAATGTCGCTGTCTTTATAGATGATACGGACAGCTTCCTGCATTTTGCCATTGGCCTCAATTTTCTGAAGACCACTAAACACGCCGACTCCATGATCAATATGCGTAACAAAATCACCCGGCTGCAATTCCCTCAGCATCCTGAGCGTAAGCGCCTTGTTTTTGTTATAAGCCTGTTTGACCTTGTATTTATGATACCGTTGAAAGACCTGGTGATCGGTATAGCAAACCAGCTTCAGATCTTCATCAATAAATCCTTCGTGAATGGATTTCGTAACCGGGTTAAATACAATTCCCGCATTCAGATCGTCGAAAATAGCCTGCAATCTTTCGAGTTGTCTTGGGTTTTCAGCAAAGAGGTATAAACTAAATCCTTTGCCCTCCCATGATTTCAGGTCACGGATCAGCAACTCAAACTGGCGGTTGAATGCAGGCTGATCTTTGGTATGAAAAGGTATAATGATGGATTCATCCGCATGAGGTGATGTGTCAGCATGCCCGAAGTTGACAAGATGCCGGGCGGCAACCTGCGATTCAAATTCATCAACCGTAATAAAATCGTCACGGTTGATCTGTTTTTTAATCAGCTTATCATCATCTTCCGAATCGCCGCTCACCCTGGTGAAACCGGATTCAATTTCCAGGAATGCCTCCAGATCGTCACGATTGTCAACCAGTCTTTCCTTACAAAACTCATAGTCTTCCAACCATACAACAGTATTTGCAGGCAGGAAATCAAAGAGTGATATTTTCCCGTTCTCTTCGAATTGGGTATTTACGTTTGGGATAATACTGACCTGCAAAAGTTTTCTTTCACTGAGCTGCGTTTCAGGATCAACAATGCGGATCGAGTCCACATCATGACCAAACAGCTCAATCCGATATGGCTTTTCATTTCCGAAGGAATAAATATCAAGAATTCCACCACGTACGGCGAACTGACCGGGTTCATACACAAAATCAGTTCGTTCAAAGCCAAGGTCTGCGAGTTTTAAAAGCAACTGGCCAAGGTCAAGGCTGTCGCCGGCTTTTACATGAATAATATTTCCCGAGAGTACGCCCGGAATAACCGTCTTTTCAAACAGGGCTTCAGGATAGGTTACCAGTATTTTTTTATTTCCTCCTGCAGCGATCCGGGTCAGTGCCTCGGTCCTTAACATGACGTGTGATGAATTCAGCAGCCGGAAGTTTTTCCTGTTTTTAAATGATGAAGGGAAATAAAAGATATCAAGGGCTCCCGTCAGATTTTCCAGTGTATTCTGAAAATACGCGGCCTCCTCGGCATCATTTAAAACGATCAGATGATTGGCGCGCTGACATGAAGGATGCAGGAAAGCTGCAGCTGCGGCAAACACGGGCGAACTGCCCAACAAGCCTTTCAGGAATATGTTTTGCGGCGGATTATTTGACGATTTTTCATTAAGGGGCAAAGCGATCCCGTCCGCCAGTCGTAAAAGGCGGGGATCATCCTGGTACTTTTGCAACAATTCGTGAACCATATTCCGCGCTGCAAAAGTACGACTAAGGCAGTTAATACCGATTCTTTGAAGATGTTAATTAATAGACTGCACCGTAGTTTGCTTTAAAAACCACACGGGTCATTTTTCCGGGCTTTACCTGTACCGGGTGAATATTATTCTTTTCATCAAACTGGCTGGAATAAAAACGATCACCCTTTTTGACAAACAGGGAATAATTGCCTGGTTTGAGTTTGACACGGAAATAACCTTTATCGTCTGTTTCCACCTCTTTTACCAGAGAAGTGTTTATGGAATGATAAAAAGCTGACTGACCATCGCGTTGCACATCATTAATATTGGTGAGTTCATAAATATATAAACTGGTTTTAATGCCTCTAGGTTCAGGTAAAGGTTCACCAATGGTGGGCATGCGATTGCCAGCTTCGAGATATACATGCCCCTTGATGCCGGCACGAAAACAACTGTAGTCTTTTGAAAAAGAAAGCATTAAAATAACGATTGCGAGCAGCGCTACATGGTATATAAATTTCATAACCGAATATATATATATGTTTTTATTGTATGCAGCTTTTCTAAATACTGTAAATTAGACTGTTTTTAGATACCCTTTTAAAATATAACTGACTATATGAGAATATCCCTGTCCCGGCTTTTCCTGTCGGTGATCTTGATGATGGCATTCCTGGCCGGATCCTCCCAGGTTAAAACAAACGAGGCCGTACTTCGCCGGGCTGCTACACTGCATTCCGAAGAGCATCGGGTTAAGCGCGAGAAATTGCGTGCGTTGGCTCTTGAAAAAGGTTGGGACACGTTGATCAAAACAAAAAAAGGGGTCATTTCAGTTTTGACAGGTGTGGATGAGTTAGGTCTTCCCATTTACCTGACCACTGATAACAATATTGCTTCTGCCGCAACGATTGGTACCAATAAACTTTGGTCCGGTGGCTCACTCGGCTTAAATCTGAGCGGCTCCGGAAATAATGTAAAAGGAAAGCTGGCCATCTGGGACGGAGGTAAAGTAAGAGATACGCATGTGGAGCTGACTGGCCGCGTACAACAAAAGGATAACGCTACCGAGATCAGTGATCACGCCACCCATGTGGCTGGTACCATGGTCGCCTCTGGTGTTAATCCCCTTGCCAAAGGAATGGCTTACGGCCAACAGCAACTCATTGCCTACTCATTTAATAATGGTAACGATAATGGTGAAATGCTTGCTGAAGCATCCAATCTTTTAGTATCAAACCACTCTTATGGCGTAGGTGCCGGCTGGAATTATAACGAAACCCAGGAGCGCTGGGAATTCCGGGGCGCAGAAGGTGCCAATGAAGATTATAAATTCGGATACTACTCTTCTGATGCGCAGTTATGGGATTCGATCGCTTACAATGCTCCCTATTACCTGATCGTAAAATCGGTTGGGAACAACAGGGACATCAATGGTCCACCAGTTGGACAGCCATATTGGCGTTACAATGCGCAGGGTCAAATGGTCAATGCCGGAAACAGACCTGCAGGCATCAGCAACAATGACGGATATGACATCATTCCAACACATGGCACTGCAAAAAATATTTTGACTGTGGGTGCCGTCAGTCAAATCAGTAGCGGATATACCCGCCCCGAAGATGTAGTGATGAGCAGCTTCAGCAGCTGGGGTCCTACCGACGATGGTCGCATTAAACCGGATGTCGTTGCCAATGGGGTCAACGTGATGTCCTCAACCGGCGTTTCCAATAATTCTTATGACGTGTATAGCGGCACATCAATGGCCACACCTTCCGTGTCCGGATCATTGCTCTTGCTGCAGGAATACTATGCGCAAAAAAATGGCGGCAACTTCATGCGTTCTGCCACGCTGAAAGCCCTTGCCATTCATACTGCGGATGAAGCAGGCACATCTGCGGGACCGGATTACAAATATGGATGGGGATTACTGAATACTGCAAAAGCCGCTGAAGTTATTCGGAATAATGATCAGTCACATCTTTTAGAAGAACACGTCCTGAACAACGGTGAAACGTTCACTTTGCCCGTTGTGGCATCCGGAAATGGTACCATTAAAGTCACAATATGCTGGACCGATGTAAAAGGAGCAGTGACTCCTGTTGCATCTGCATTAAATAATAACTCCAAAAAACTGGTGAATGACCTGGATGTGGTTATAAAACGAGGTGCGACAATCTATCGCCCCTGGGTTTTATCAGCTACCGTGCCCGGCGCTGCAGCTACCCGCGGCATCAACTCAGTAGATAATGTTGAAAAAATCGAACTGACCGATGCTATTCCCGGGGAAACATATACCATAGAGATAACTCACAAAGGAACGCTCGATCGCAATGCGCAGGCATTTTCACTTGTTGCAAGCGGTGTGGGCGGGCAGGCATATTGTACTTCACAGGCAACAAACAACGCGGGAGCAAAAATCGACAGCGTTTCTTTTTCAAATATCAAAAACAAAAATGCCGCA
>Ga0065721_10050706_pt1 | contig 18399 bp, 11 predicted proteins | sample Mesricmetagenome_FD_59108 | JGI IMG/M metagenome (GOLD analysis project Ga0065721, IMG submission 59108) | Mesophilic microbial community from rice straw/compost enrichment Sample: eDNA_1 v2 (version 2) | ecosystem: Engineered > Solid waste > Grass > Composting > Bioreactor | place: USA: Davis... | reverse complement strand
CGGAGCCGGGGCCGCCGCCGCGGACGGAGCCGCCCCCGCCGAGTCCGCGCCCGCCGCGCAGACCGAGCCGGACGACGTCGGAGAGGGACGGGCGACCCCGATCGCGCGGCGCGTCGCCGCCGCGAGGGGCCTGACCCTCGACCAGGTGACGGGCAGCGGACCGGGCGGCAAGGTGACCAAGGCGGACGTCCTCGCGGCCGGCAACGGTGCCGCGCCGTCCGCGGACCGGGAGGAGAAGGCGCTCCGCGGCCCGGCGGGAATGCTGGCCAAGGCGATGGACGAGAGCCGCTCCATCCCCACCGCGACCTCGTTCCGCACGATCGCCGTCGACACCCTCGACGCGAAGCGGAAGGGCCTGAACGGCGCCCTCGCCGACCGGGGCATGAAGGTCTCCTTCACGCACCTCGTCGCGTGGGCGATCGTCCAGGCGGCACGCCAGTGGCCGGTCATGACCCGGCACTTCGAGCAGAAGGACGGCAAGAGCTTCTCCGTGAGCGACGGCACGGTCAACCTCGGCATCGCCGTCGACGTCGAGAAGAAGGACGGCTCCCGCGCCCTCATGGTGCCCTCCATCAAGGGTGCGGACCAGCTCGACTTCCCGGCCTTCCACGCCTACTACGAGGACCTGATCACCAAGACCCGCGAGAACCGGCTCACCCCGGACGACTTCGCGGGGACCAACATCACCCTGACCAACCCCGGCGGCATCGGCACCGTCGCCTCGGTGCCCCGGCTCATGACCGGCCAGGGCACCATCGTGGCGGCCGGCTCGATCGCCTACCCGCCCGAGTGGTCGCACGCCGACCAGGAGAAGATCGAGGCCCTCGGCATCTCCAAGGTGATGACGCTCACCTCCACCTACGACCACCGGATCATCCAGGGCGCCGAGTCCGGCAACTTCCTCAAGACCCTCGACGGGCTGCTGGCCGGCGGGGACGAGTTCTACGAGAAGGTCGCGGACGACCTCGACGTCGATCGCTCCGTCCTGACCGCGGCCCAGCCCAAGTCCGCCATGGCGCCTCCGCTCGCCGCGGCCGCCGCCCCCGCACCCAGCGCGATCGCCGAGACGCCCAGCCCCGAGCTGCTCCAGGCGGTCCAGGCCGCGACCTCCCTGCTCAAGGCATATCGCACCCACGGGCACCTCGCCGCCAACCTCGACCCGCTCGGCGCCGAGCCCAAGGGCGACCCCGCGCTGGACCCCGAGACGGTCCACCTGACGCCCGAGCTCATGGCCCAGGTGCCCGCCTCGATCCTCCGCATCGGGGTCCCCGGCGAGACCCTGCTCGAGGCGCTGCCGCGGATGAAGGCCGCCTACACCGGCAGCATCGGCTACCAGTTCGAGCACATCTCCTCCCACAAGCAGCGCGTCTGGCTGCGCGAGATGGTCGAGACCGGCGCCCACCGCAAGCCCCTCGACAAGGACGAGCAGCGGCGCCTCCTCGGGCGGCTGATCGACGTCTTCGAGTTCGAACGCTTTCTCGAGAAGGCCTACCTCGGCCAGAAGATGTTCTCGCTGGAGGGACTCGACTCGATCATCACCATGCTCGACGAGCTGACCACCATCGCGGCCCGGAACGGCGCCAAGGAGGTCGTGCTCGGCATGGCCCACCGCGGGCGCCTCTCCGTCCTGGCCCACACCGTCCGCCGGCCCGCCGAGGCGATCTTCGCCGAGTTCGAGGGCGGCAAGCGGATCGAGGACGTCAAGGCGGTCGCCGCCATCCCGCACGGCGGCACCGGTGACGTCAAATATCACTACGGACACGAGGGCGTGGCCGAGCATCACGACGGCACCAGGATCAACGTCCACCTCTACCCCAACCCCAGCCACCTCGAGTTCGTCAACCCGGTCGTCGCCGGCGCGACCCGCTACTCGCAGGGCGAGATCGACGGCGGCAACCTCAAGCTCGAGCCCGAGAAGGCCGTGCCCGTGGTGCTCCACGGCGACGCCGCCTTCCCGGGCCAGGGCGTCGTCGCCGAGACGTTCAACCTCCAGTCGCTGGAGGGCTACTCGGTCGGCGGGACGATCCACATCATCGAGAACAACCAGGTCGGCTTCACGACCGATCCGACGGACGGCCGCTCCACCCCGTACGCGGCCGACATGGCCAAGGGCTTCAACGTCCCGATCATCCACGTCAACGCCGACGACGTCGAGGCCTGCTCGCACGCGATGCGGCTGGCGATGGCGTACCGCGAGCGCTGGAACCGCGACATCGTGATCGACGTGATCGGCTACCGGCGCTTCGGACACAACGAGACCGACGAACCCGCCTACACCCAGCCCCTCATGGCGGCGAAGATCAAGTCGCACAAGCCGGTCTCGCAGCTCTACACCGAGGAGCTCATCGAGCAGAAGGTCGTCACGAAGGAAGAGGTCGAGGAGGGGGCCGAGAAGCGCCGCGTCTACCTCAAGAAGACCCTCGACGAGCTCCGCGAGAAGATGGACTCGGGCGTGTACGAGGACCCGACCGTCACCAACGTGGGCACCGGGGAGCTCGACCGCTCCGCCAGCCCGCCCGTGGAGACCGCCGTCCCCGCCGACCGGCTCCGCGAGCTGAACGAGGCACTGCTCGAGGTGCCCGCCAGCTTCACGATCCACCGCAAGCTGAGGAAGCCCCTCGACCGGCGGGTCCAGGCGCTGGAAGAGGGCGGCATCGAGTTCGCCCACGCCGAGTCACTGGCCCTGGCGTCGCTCATCACCGAGGGCACCCACGTGCGGATGACCGGGCAGGACACCGAGCGCGGCACCTTCTCGCAGCGCCACCTGGTCCTCCACGACGAGAAGACCGGCATCAAGTACGCGCCGATCCAGCACCTCAGGGACGCCAAGGCCCCGTTCGAGCTGCACAACAGCCCGCTCTCCGAGACGGCCTGCCTCGGCTTCGAGTACGGATACGCCTCCTCGAACCCGGATTCGCTGGTCCTCTGGGAGGCCCAGTTCGGCGACTTCGCCAACTCGGCCCAGGTCATCATCGACAGCTTCATCGCCTCCGGCGAGGCGAAGTGGGGCCTCACCTCCCGGCTCACCCTGCTGCTCCCGCACGGACACGAGGGCGCCGGCCCGGAGCACTCCAGCGCCCGCATGGAGCGCTTCCTGTCGCTCGCGGCCGAGGGCTCGATGCGGGTCGCCAACCCGTCGAACGCCGCCCAGTACTTCCACCTGCTCCGGCGCCAGGCCCTGATCAAGAAGGCCCGGCCCCTGGTCGTCTTCACCCCCAAGGGCCTCCTGCGCCAGACCGCGGCCACCGCGACCCTCGATCAGCTCACCGGGGAGCACTTCCACTTCATCCTCGACGACCCCAAGGCGACCGAACGCCGCGAGAAGGTCGAGCGGCTGGTGCTCTGCACCGGGCGGATCTACCACGACATGGACGCCGCCGCCCCCCGCGACGGCGCGGACAACGTCGCCGTCGCCCGCGTCGAGTTGCTCTACCCCTTCCCGAAGCAGCAGATCGCCTCGCTCTTCCAGGCCTACCCGAACCTCAAGGAGGTCGTGTGGACCCAGGAGGAGCCGGCCAACATGGGCGCCTGGAGCGTGATGCGCCGCCGCCTGCCCGGCATCCTGCCCGAAGGGGTGAAGCTTGAGTACATCGGCCGCCCCGAGCGCTCGAGCCCCTCGGAGGGTTACTCCGTGGCTCACATCCGGGAGCAGGAGAGGATCGTCCTCTCAGCTCTCACCCCCGGTTTCTGACCTTCCGGGCCCGCCCCGGCGGGCGGCCCGGAAGCCACGAATCCACCGATTGACGCCGAGAGCGTATGGGTGTATAAGATCACCTGTAGGTCCGTAGTTCGCATTAGGGAGAAAAGGGAAGGAGCAGGATTCGGACCGAGCGCCCCGGACGGGTTGCAACCCCATTTCAAATTTCCAAAGCCCGCTTCCGGCGGTCCAACCCCCGGAAGCGTTCGCGTCGGCATCCCTCCCTGGCTACCGACGCGCAGGCGTGGTGAGGGTCGCGCGGACCCCCTGCCTCCCGCGACCCTCGCCCGCCATCTTTCACTTGTTGCCACGGGCTTTGCTCAGGATCGACGAGGACGACGCTGAGCTTCGTCGCCGCTCCCCGTCAGCCCCGCCCTCGTCGATCCTGAGCTGAGCGCTTGAGCAGTCTCGCCGGGGGAGCGACCTAGACAAGCGAAACACCGTTGGTTAGGGTCGTGGCAGCATGAGGCCGAAAGGGAGTGTTCTCGTTGCCTTGTTCATCGCGAGCTGCTTGCTGGGAGGGGCCGCAGACTCCGTGGGTGCCGCCGCGAAGTCGTCGGTACCGACGGTCCATTCCCTGATCGGCAAGAAGTACAGCTCGGTCAAGGCCAAGGGGAGCCCGCTCATCAAGGGCCGGACGATCACTCTCGAGTTCTCCATGCACTCTCGTCATCCCGACGAGCCCGCGAGCCCCTCGATGCTGGTCGGCGCGGGCTGCAACGCCTGGGGTTCGAACTTCCGGATCCGAAAGGGGAAGATCTTCAGGTTCGGGGAGGTTGCCGGCACGCTCAAGAAATGCAAGAAGGATCCCGACCCATGGCTGTCGCGCCAGTTCAAGAAGGGCTTGAAGGTCCGCGAGGAGGGCAAGCGACTGGTCCTGACCCGCTCCGGCGGCAAGGTCCGTCTGGTGTTCAAGCTCGTCGCGTCCGCGCCCGTGGTGCCGCAGCCCCGCGACACGGTGCCGGCGAAGATGAGCGACGTCCACGGCAAGTCGTACGACGCGATCAGCGTCATCGGCCGGGACCTGGACGTCGAGGCGCTCCGGATCGGGTTCTCGACCGGCACCCGGCCGAACTTCTGGTTCTACGTCGGCTGCAACCACTGGGGCGGCGACTACAAGATCACCGACGGTGTCTTGGCCTGGACGAACGTGTTCTCCACCGAGATGCTCTGCCAGGGATCGCCCGACGGGTGGCTGGGCGAGTTCTTCGCGTCGAGCCCCGAGATCGGTCTGGACGGCACCGACCTCGTCATCCGCAAGGACGGCGTCGAGATCGTCTTCCGGGAGGGCTAGAAGCGAAACGGCCCGGTTTCCCGGGCCGTTTCTTCGCGTTCTCCGGCGCCTCGACCCGGCTACCGGTTGAGGTCGCGCAGGACTGTCTGCAGGATGCCGTCGTTGTTGATGTAGCGGACCTCGTTCGGCGTGTCCAGGCGGACCGTGGCCTCGAAGGCGATCGGTTCGGCGCCCTCGCGCTCGGCCGTGACGGTCACCGTCTTGGCCTCGCCGCCCTTCAGATCGCCGACGGTGATCACCTCTTCGCCGGTCAGGCCGAGCGACTCCGTCGACTCCCCTTCCGGGTACTGGAGCGGCACCACCCCCATGCCGATCAGGTTCGAACGGTGGATCCGCTCGTAGCTCTCCGCGATCACGGCACGGACGCCGAGCAGCTTCGTGCCCTTCGCCGCCCAGTCGCGGGATGATCCGGAGCCGTACTCCTTGCCGGCCAGCACGACCAGCGGCACGCCCTCGTCCTGGTAACGGCGGGACGCATCGTAGATCGTCGTTTCCTCGCCGTCCGGGAAGTGCCGCGTGTAACCGCCGCTCCTCTCGACGAGCTGGTTGCGGAGCCGGATGTTGGCGAAGGTGCCGCGCACCATCACCTCGTAGTTGCCGCGGCGGGAACCGTAGGAGTTGAAGTCGGCCGGCCCGACTCCCTGCTCGATCAACCAGGCACCCGCCGGGCTGTCCTTCTTGATCGCGCCGGCCGGCGAGATGTGGTCGGTGGTGATGGAGTCGCCCAGCTTCGCCAACACCCGCGCGCCCTCGATCGGCTCCAGCCCGGGCGGGTCCGCCGGGAGGTCCTCGAAGAACGTCGGCTTGCGGACGTAGGTCGAGGCGGGCCACGTGTAGCTCTCGCCCTCCGGGACGTTCACGTCCTGCCAGTTCTCGTCGCCCTTGAACACGTCGCCGTAGTTCTTCTCGAACATCTCGCGGCGGATCGAGTCGCCGACCACCCGGGCTACCTCCTCCGGATCCGGCCAGATGTCCTCCAGGAACACGGGGTTCCCTTCCCCGTCCTCGCCGAGCGGGTCCTTCTGGATGTCGATGTCCATCCGTCCCGCGAGCGCGTAGGCGACCACGAGCGGCGGCGAGGCGAGGTAGTTCGCCTTGACGTCCTGGCTGATCCGCCCCTCGAAGTTGCGGTTGCCCGAGAGGACCGAGCAGACGACGAGGTCCTTCTCCTCGATCGCGGCCGAGATCTCCGGGGCGAGCGGGCCCGAGTTGCCGATGCACGTCGTGCACCCGTAGCCGACCAGGTTGAACTGCAGCTCGTCCAGGTACTTCGTCAACCCGGCCTGATCCAGGTAGTCGGTGACCACGGTGGAGCCCGGGGCGAGCGAGGTCTTCACCCACGGCTTGCGCTGGAGCCCCTTCTCCAGGGCGTTGCGGGCGAGCAGGCCGGCGCCGACCATCACGTAGGGATTCGACGTGTTCGTGCAGGAGGTGATCGCCGCGATTACCACGCGGCCGTGGTCCAGGTCGAACGAGGTGCCGTCCTCCAGCTTCACCTCGACGGCGTCGCTCGAACAGCGCTCGGCGAGGGCCGTCACCGACTCGCTGGGAGCGCCGTGCGGCTTTCCGGCCTCGCTGGTCCGGTCCTCCGCGGGCGGGTCCGAGGCCGGGAACGACTCGTCGATCGCCTCGTCCCAGGGACTGAGCTCCCGCGCGGCCTCGTCGTCGAACTCGACCAGCGCCTCGAGGAAGCCCGCCTTCGCGTCGGAGAGCGAGATCCGGTCCTGCGGGCGCTTCGGCCCCGCGATCGAAGGCACCACCGAGTCCAGCTCGAGCTCGAGCGTGTCGGTGAAGACAGGGTCCTCGGCATCGGCGCTGTGGAACGTGCCCTGGAGGCGGGAGTAGGCGTCGACCAGCTCGATCGTCTCGGTGGGCCGGCCGGTCAGCTCCAGGTAGCGCAGGGTCTCGGCGTCCGGCGGGAAGATCGCGCAGGTCGAGCCGAACTCGGGCGACATGTTGCCGATCGTGGCGCGGTCGACCAGGGGCAGGCTGGAGATCCCGGCCCCGAAGAACTCGACGAACTTGCCGACGACGCCCCGCTCACGGAGCATCTCGGTGACTGTGAGCACGAGGTCGGTCGCGGTCGCCGCGGCCGGCAGCTTGCCGTGGAGCTTGAATCCGATCACCTGCGGCAGCAGCATGGAGACCGGCTGGCCGAGCATCGCGGCCTCCGCCTCGATGCCGCCGACGCCCCAACCGAGCACGCCGAGCCCGTTGACCATGGTCGTGTGGGAGTCCGTCCCGACCAGGGTGTCGGGGTAGGCCTGCAGCGCGCCGTCCGTCTCACGGCTGTAGACGACCTGCGCGAGATACTCGAGGTTCACCTGGTGGCAGATGCCCGTGGCGGGCGGGACGACCCGGAAGTTCTCGAAGGCGCCCTGGCCCCACTTGAGGAACTCGTAGCGCTCGAGGTTGCGTTCGAACTCCTTCTCCGCGTTGGTCTGGAACGCCATCCCGTTGCCGAACGCGTCGACCTGGACCGAGTGGTCGATCACCAGGTCGACGTCGACGAGGGGGTTGATCTTGGTCACGTCGCCGCCGATCTCCGCCATCGCGTCTCGCATCGCGGCGAGGTCGACGACGGCCGGGACGCCGGTGAAGTCCTGCATCAGGACGCGCGCCGGCTGGTAGGGGATCTCGTCCGTGGGCTCCGCCTTCGCGTCCCAGGAGGCGATCGCCTCGATGTCGGACGCGGCCACCGAGACCCCGTCCTCGAGCCGGAGGACGTTCTCCAGCAGGACCTTGATCGAGTAGGGGAGCCGGGCGACGTCGAACTTCGACTGGAGCGCGTCGAGGCGGTGGATCTCGTAGCTCTTGCCTCCCACCTCGAGGGTGTCGCGGCTTCCGAATGAATTGCTGCTCATGTTCTTCTTCTCTCGCTTGATGTGGGTGGGGTCAACGTTTGTCCGTCTGGCCGCTGGCGACCGAGTGCGCGGCCTTCTGGCCGGCCGAGCCCGACTGGACCCGGTGGGCGATGTGGGGGCTGATCAGGCCGACGTGGGCCATCGTCCGCTGCACCAGGGGCGCGACGGCGATCTCGACCCGGTTCGAGTCGATCGCCTTCAGCACGGCGGCGGCGACCTTCCGCGGGGTGGTCGTCCCCAGGCCGCGGGGGGCCGCGGCGCCGGAGTCGGCGAACATGCCCGCCCCGCGGACGAAGCCGGGGGCGACCAGGGACACCCCGACGGGGGTGTCGACGAGGTCGGCCGCCAGCCCGAAGACGAAGCCGCGCAGTCCGAACTTGGTCGCGTTGTAGATGGAGGATCGGGGGCTGCCGGCCTTGCCGGAGAGCGACCCGATCATGATCAGCTTTCCCCGGCGGCGTTCCAGCATCCCGGGGAGGAGCGACTGGGCGATCAGGATCGGCCCCTCGAGGTTGATCCGGAGCATGCGGGAAACCTGTTCCTCGGTCAGTTCGGTGAGCCGGCCGGTGCTCGGCAGGGCGGCGTTGGCGACCAGGACGTCGACCTCCCCGGCCTCCGCCGCGAGCCGGAGGGCGGCGCCGGGCTGACCGAGGTCGACGGCGAGGGCCTCGTGGCCTTCACCGGGCAGGGACGAAGCGAGTTCCCGCAGCGTCTCCTCGGACCGGCCCGAGAGGATCAGCCTGCCGCCGGCGGCGGCGAGGGTGCTGGCGATGGATCGGCCGATGCCTCCGGTCGCACCGGTCAGCAGAACCTTCTTGCCAGCGATTTCCACCAGTCAAACCTAGCACCGGGATTCGGTTTAGCCTGCCCAAACCGCGCTCCTGGACTGGAGCCGGGAGACCGATCCGTTCCCGGAAAGTGCAGGGACAAACGAAGGGAACACCCGGTTTGTTAGCGAATGACATGCAGATCGTCTATGATCCCGCAAGTTCAAAACCGAGACGCCGAATCCCGACCTTTCCTGAGGCCGGGAGCGGGGGAACCGAGTTTTCTGGGGCGAACCCACCGAACCAGGTGGGGGCGCGGCTCCTAAAGCGCCAGCCCGACAGCTAACCCCGTAGGCCGACAAAGGAGATCGGTATTTCTTCGCCGCGCACAGTCCAGTCGTTCCGCTTCGTCAATGCCCTCCGGGGCACCGGCCTCGCCGCCGCACTCGCAGCGCTGACCTTCGTCGCCCTCACCGCGTTCGCTCCCTCCGCCCAGGCCGGGTGCAAGGACGCGAGCACCACGGGCGGGCTCTCCGTCGCCACCACCACCTGCAAGCCGGTCAAGAAGGCGCGGATCATCAACGGTCGGGCCGTCGCTCCGGCCAACGCCCCGGCCGCGGTCAAGCGCGTCATCGCCGCCGCCAACCGCATCCGCCTGAAGCCGTACATCTACGGGGGCGGCCACCGTCGCCTCAACGACCGCGGCTACGACTGCTCCGGCTCGGTCAGCTACGCCCTGCGAGGCGGCAAGCTGATGAAGGGATCGATGCCCTCCTCCGGGTTCTACCGCTGGGAGCTGCCCGGCGCCGGCAAGTGGATCACCATCTACACCAAGGCGAGCCACATGTACATGGTCGTGGCGGGCCTCTCCTTCGACACTTCGAACATGCGCTCGCGCGGCGGCAACCGGTGGAGCACCGTGATCCGCTCTCCCGCCGGCTTCAAGGTCCGCCACCCGCGCGGCCTCTAGCGCGCGCCGACACGGCGGAACCGGAAAGCGCCCCGCCCCGGGGCGCTTTTCTCTTGCAGGCAAGGAGTGGCGGTACGGCACCGGTTCTATGATCGGCCGATGAAGACTCGCAACATAGGCAGGCAAGGGCTCGAGGTCTCGGCGGTCGGGCTCGGGTGCATGGGCATGTCCGACTTCTACGGAGAGAGCGACGAGGCGGAATCCATCGCCACGATCCGCCGCGCGCCGGAGCTGGGCGTCACCTTCCTCGATACGGCCGACATGTACGGCCGTGGTGCAAACGAGGAGCTGGTCGGCCGCGCGATCGCGGGACGCAGGGACGAGTTCGTGCTGGCGACCAAGTTCGGGATCGTCCGCGGGGAGGGCGGAGAACGGACGATCGACGGCCGGCCCGAGTACGTCCGGGAGGCAATCGACGCCTCGCTGCGGCGGCTCGGCGTGGACCACGTGGACCTCTATTACCAGCACCGCGTCGACAAGACCGTGCCTATCGAGGAGACCGTCGGCGCGATGGCCGAGCTCGTGGAAGCCGGCAAGGTCAGGTACCTCGGCCTCTCCGAGGCTTCGGCCGAGACGATCCGCCGGGCCAACGAGGTCCATCCGATCTCGGCGCTCCAGTCCGAGTTCTCCCTCTTCGAGCGTGGCCTCGCCGACAACATCCTCCCGACCCTGCGCGAGCTCGGGATAGGACTCGTCCCCTACTCCCCTCTGGGCCGCGGCTTCCTCACCGGGCGTTTCCGTTCCAAGGCGGACTTCGGCTCGGCCGACTTCCGGTCCCACGATCCGCGAATGAGCGAGGAGAACTTCGAGAAGAACCTGGCGATCGTCGAGGCGATCGAGTCCCTCGCCGCCAAGCACGAGGTCACCCCCGCCCAGCTCGCGATCGCCTGGGTGCTGGCCCAGGGGGACGACGTCGCTCCGATCCCGGGGACCCGAAAGGTCTCGCGGCTGGAGGAGAACGCCGCCGCCGCGGACGTCGCGCTGGACGAGGAGGACCTCGCGACGCTGGACCGTCTCCCCCGGCCCGAGGGAGATCGCTACGCGGCGGGCCTCATGGAGAGCATCGATGAGTGATGCCGGTCCGCTCGCGCCGCCCTTCTCCGAGGACCACGAGGAGCTGCGCCAGACCGTCCGCCGCTTCGTGGAGAACGAGATCGTCCCCCACGTCGACGAGTGGGAGGACGCCCGGATGTTCCCCCGGGAGCTGTTCGACCGTTGCGGCGAGCTCGGCTTCCTCGGCCTCAAGTACCCGGAGCGGTACGGCGGGCAGGGCGGCACCCACCTGCACGACGCGGTCTGGGTCGAGGAGCTCGCCCGCAGCGGCGCCCCGGGCGGGGTCGCCGCCGGCCTGAACGCCCACTCCTCGATCGCGACGCCGCCGATCTTCAAGTTCGGGGACGAGCGGCAGAGGGAGCGCTGGCTCGTGCCCGCGATCGAGGGGGCCCGGGTCGGTGCGCTCGGGATCACCGAGCCCGGGGCCGGCTCCGACGTCGCCTCGCTCCGGACCACCGCCAAGAAGATCGACGGTGGGTACCTGGTCAACGGCGCGAAGACCTTCATCACGAACGGGGTTCGGGCGGACTTCCTCGTCTGCGCGGTGAGGACCACCGAGGAGGGCGGCCACGGCGGCATCTCGTTCCTCGTGATCGACACCGACTCGCCCGGCTACGAGGTGACCTCCAAGCTGGAGAAGATGGGCTGGTACTCGTCCGACACCGGCGAGATCGCCTTCACCGACCTCGAGGTTCCCGAGGAGAACCTCCTCGGGAACGAGAACGAGGGCTTCCAGATGATCATGGCCAACTTCGCGTGGGAGCGCCTGCTCATGGCAATCGGCGCGGTGGGGGCCATGGACTGGTTGATCGAGCGGTCGGTCGCCTATGCGAACGAGCGGCACGCCTTCGGGCGCGCGATCGGTTCCTTCCAGGCGATCCGGCACAAGATCGCCGAGATGGCGACCACCACCGCGGCCGCCAGGTCGCTCACCTACGACACGCTGCGCCGCTTCGAGGACGGCGAGACGGTGATCAGAGAGGTGTCGATGGCGAAGCTCATGACCCAACGTGCCCTGGTCGAGGTGGCCGACGAGGCGCTCCAGATCCACGGCGGCTACGGCTACATGAGGGAGTACGGGATCGAGCGCGCGCTCCGCGACGCCCGTCTCGGACCGATCGGCGGCGGCACCGACGAGATCATGAAGGAGATCATCGGCAAGACGTTCGGTCTCTGACGGGGTTGTAGGTTTCAGGCACAGGGGTGGGTGGCCGCCCCGAAACCAAGAGGGGGAAGAGGATATGAGGTCGATTAGAGGAGCGGGCGGACTGACGGTGGCTCTGGCGCTGCTGCTTGCGGCATTCCTGGCACCGACGAGCGTCGCGTCGCCGGCCACGCTCGGGCTGGACAGGGAGGACGCGCCTGCCGCTTCCGAGCCGACGTCGATCCCGGCCGGAGCGACGCCCTCGCCGTACGTGGTCGGGGGCGAGGAGACCACCGCCGACCAGTATCCGTGGCAGATCCAGATCGCCCTCGACGGCGTGGGCCACTGGTGCGGCGGTGCCCTGGTTCACCCGCGGATCATCCTCACCGCCGCCCACTGCGTCTGGGACAGCGAGTACGGATGGTTCGCGAGCCTCGAGACGATGCGGTTCTTCGCGGGACGGACCCAGTCCGGCTTCGGTGGTGAGGAGCTTCGGTGGTCCTACATGGTCCGCGCCGCGGACTACGTCGAGGCGACCAGCGCCAACGACTGGGCGATGGTCCTCCTCGACTCCCCCACCTCACGCCCCCCGATCAAGATCGCCGGCCCCGACGAGCGCGGCGCGTGGGCGGTGGGCCGCGAGGCGACCGTGACCGGCTACGGCGCCATCCAGGAGGGCGGTCCCGACAGTCCCGTCCTGAAGCGCCTCGGGATGCCGATCCTGGACGATTCCGTCTGCGGCGCCCCGACGGCGTACGGCGGCGAGTTCCAGCCCTCCTCGATGCTCTGCGCCGGCTTCGTCGAGGGCGGCCAGGACGCGTGCCAGGGCGACAGCGGCGGACCGCTGACGGTCGCCGTGGACGGCGGCCACCGGCTCGTCGGGCTGGTGAGCTGGGGCCACGGCTGCGCCCGCGCGAACAAGCCGGGCGTATACACCAGGGTGGCCGAACCCAGGCTGTCCGCGACACTCTCCGCGCGGCTCCAGCAGATCGAGATCGAACGGGACCTCCCCGCGGGCGAGCGAGGCGTCTCGATCGTGGGCAGCGGGGCGAAGCCGCCGGGCTGCGCCGCGGCCACCACCACGGCGGAGGCGATGGGACGTCTCGCCCGGGAGGCAGCAGCCGCCGCGGGGAAGGCCAAGTCGGTGCTGCGAAAGGCCAAGAAGCGGCAACGCAAGGCGAAGGGCAAGGCGAAGCGGAAGGCGCGGCGAGCCGTGAAGCAGGCCAAGAAGAAGCTGAAGAAGGCCACGAAGAAGCAGAGAACCGCCCAGAACACGTCCCGGGCGGCGGCGTCCGGCGCGGCGAGAGCGTGCTCTTGGTGAGCGCAGCGGCCACGCGGCGGCTCCGCACCCTGGGGGTGGCCGCTCTGGCGCTGATCTCGGCGGCGTTGGTCCTCGCCTCGCCGCCGGCCGCATCATCTGCCCCGATCCCGAGCTCGGGCCCGGAGCCCACCCTGCCCGACTTCAGCGGCCGCGCCTTCGGGGCGACCCCGATCAAGGGGGCGACGCGGGCTCCCCGCAACCCTTTCATGGCCAGGAACCAGAAGAGCAACATCCACAACGACACGTGGATGACCGGTACCTACCGCTGGCCCGGACCGCTCGGCCGCAACCTGATCGCGGAATCGGGGCAGGCGGCGAACGGCATCTGCTCGACCATCGCGTTCGACGGTCGCGGCAGGATCGTCACGGTCTGCGTCTCGACGATCGCGCCGCCCCAGGCACGGATCGTTGACCCCGACAGCCTGGCGGTGATCGATACCTACGATCTCCCGGACGCGGCGCCCGTCGGCAACACCCCGCCATACCAGAACTTCTCGGCCGGGGGCTACTTCTACCTCGACAATCGGAACCGACTGGTGATCCCGACCCGGAACAACCACATCCTCGTCCTGGGGCAGACCCCGGACGGCTCCGAGTTCCAGCTGGTCAAGGACTACGACCTCACCTCCGTCGTCGACCCCGCCACCGAGCGGATGAGCTCCGCCCTGCCCGACTTCGAGGGCAAGCTCTGGTTCGTCGTCAAGCAGACCGGTGAGGTGGGCAACCTCGACACCAGGACGCGCCGGATCCGGCGGATCCGGCTCGGAGAAGAGATCCAGAACTCGTTCACGGTCGACCGCGGTGCCGTGTACGTGGTCACCAACAAGCGGCTCTACAAGCTGGGCAAGCGCCGGAACGGCAAGCCGAAGGTGCTCTGGAAGGTCAAGTACCGCAACGACGGGAGGGTCAAGTCGGGCCAGGCGGACGCGGGCACCGGGACCACGCCCGACGTGATGACCGCGGGTTACGTCGCGATCGTCGACAACGCGAACCCGGAGAACGTCGTGGTCTACCGGACCGCGAACAAGCTCCGCGGCAAGAAACGCAAGGTGTGCGAGGTTCCGGTCTTCAAGCGCAACCGAAGCGCTACCGAGAACTCACTGATCACGACCGGCCGGTCGATCATCGTCGAGAACAACTACGGGTACTCCGCGCTGTTCCCCGCCGACGGCGGCGACAAGGTCGTGACCGAGGCGGGGTTCGCCCGGGTCGACATCAAGAGGAACGGCCGGGGATGCAGGAAGGTCTGGACCAACTGGACCGAGCGCGCTCCGTCCGTCGTGCCGAAGATGTCCGCGAAGACCGGGTTGATCTACGCCTACACCCGTCCCCCGGATCCGAGCGGCAGCCAGAGCTACTACTGGACCGCGATCGACTTCCGCAACGGAAAGACGGTCTGGAACAAGTACGCCGGCTCGGGCTTCTTCTTCAACAATAACTACGCGGGCCTGGGCCTCGGCCCGGACGGCACCGCGTACCTGGGAGTCGTCGGCGGGATTGTCTCGCTCAGGGACGGGGCCTAGCCCGCAGGCGAGCAGGACCACCCAGGCTCTCGGACGACGGAACCCGAGGTGGCTGCGATAACTGCGTCTATACCGACGAAAACGCAGCCACCCGCCGGGGCTCAACGGGCTTTTTCGAGCGACGACCTCGGCGCAGTCTCGGCTGGAGCCCCGCCCGACCATCGGTCCATGCGAGTGGGCGGGCGGGTTGAAGTGGGAGCGCCCGCGGACGCGGGCGCGACTGCGGTCAGTCCAGGTTGATCATCACGTGCTTCACCTGGGTGTAGTCCTCGAGCGAGTACATGCTCATGTCCTTGCCGTAGCCGGACTCGTTGTAACCGCCGTGGGGCATCTCCGGGGCCATGATGATGTGGTCGTTGACCCAGACCGCGCCGAAGCGGATCGCGTTGGTCACCCGCATCGCCCGCCCGATGTCCCGGGTCCAGACCGAGGCGGCCAGCCCGTACTTGGTGCCGTTCGCCCACGCGATCGCCTGCTCCTCGTCGGTGAACCTCTGGACGGTCATGGCGGGACCGAAGATCTCGTTCTGGATCAGCTCGTCGTCCTGCTGGAGATCGGCGATGACCGTGGGCTCGACGAAGAAGCCGGGAAGGTCGGCCTGCCTGCCGCCCGTGACCACCTGGGCGTGTGAGGGGGCCCGGTCGATCAGCCCGGTCACGTGCTTCAGCTGCTTGGCGGAGTTGACCGGTCCGAGCGTGGTCTCGGCGGAGTCGAGGTCGCCCATCACGTATCCCTTGGCCTCCTCGGCCAGCCCGTTCACGACGTCGTCATAGACCTTCGGTCCGGCGAGGATGCGGGTCGCGGCGGTGCAGTCCTGGCCGGCGTTGAAGAGGGCCGTGCCGGCGATCGTCTCGTACACGGCGTCGAGGTCGGCGTCGTCGAACACGATCACCGGCGCCTTGCCGCCGAGCTCGAGATGCACGCGCTTCAGGGTGTCCGCGGCCTCGCGGGCGATCCACTTGCCGGTGCCGATCGAGCCGGTGAGGGAGACCATCTTGATGTCCGGGTGCTTGACCAGGGTCGACCCGGCCGGATCGCCGTGGCCGCCGACGAAGTTCGTGACGCCGGGCGGGAAGATCTCGGCGCAGAGCCGGGCGAGGGTAGCCAGCGTGGTGACCGGGGTGGACTCGGCGGGCTTCAGGACCAGCGTGTTGCCGGTCGCGAGCGCGGGGCCGATCTTCCATGCGGCCATCATCAGCGGGTAGTTCCATGGCGTGATCTGGGCCACCGGTCCGACCGGTTCGCGCCGGATGAAGGAGGTGTGGTTCTCGACGTACTCCATCGCCGCCTTCCCCTCGAGGTTGCGGGCGGCGGAGGCGAAGAAGCGGATGTGATCGGCGGTGGTGGCGAGCTCCTCGTCGATGAACGCCTGCCGCGGCTTGCCGGCATCGGCGGTCTCGAGATCCGTGAGCTCCTCGCCGTTCTCCTCGATCGCATCGGCGAGGCGGAGCAGCAGGTCGGAACGGGTCTTCGGGCTGGATTCCTGCCACCCGCCCTCGAACGCGGCCTTGGCGGCGGCGACGGCCCGATTCACGTCCTCGGCGCCGGAAAGAGGCGCCTCCGCGATCACCTCGCCGTTGGACGGGTTGATCACCTCTTCCGAGCCGCCGTCGACCGGGTCGACGAACTCGCCGTTGATCATGTTCTGGAGCTTCAGCTTCTCGCCGATTGCCATCTGGTTCCTCTCCTCCTTCCCGGGCGGGCCGAGATCGGGCCGTCCGGCACTGTTTCCTTGGGTTTGACTTGTGGTTGGGCCGGGCTGGTCAGACCCAGCCGAGAGCTTCCTCGACCGGCACGTACTCCTGGCCGGTGCCTTCGGCGACGCCCTCGTGGGTGACGCTGCCGGCGGCGACGTTGATCCCGAGGCGGAGGCCCGGATCGCGCTGGACGGCGGCCTGGATCCCGTTGTCGGCCAGGGCGAGGGCATAGGGGAGGGTCGCGTTGGTCAGGGCACCGGTCGAGGTGATCGGCACCGCCCCCGGCATGTTCGCGACGCAGTAGTGGGTGATGCCCTCCACCTCGTAGGTCGGATCGCGATGCGTGGTGGGGCGCGAGGTCTCGAAGCATCCCCCCTGGTCGATCGCCACGTCCACCAGCACGGCGCCGGGCTTCATCAGCTTGAGCTGCTCCCGCTTGATCACCCAGGGGGCGCGGGCCCCGTGCACCAGGACCGCCCCGATGACCAGGTCCGCCTTGGGCAGGAGCTCCTCGACGGCGAGGGTCGTCGAGTAGACGGTCGAGGCCTCGCGCGCGAAGTGCAGGTCGAGCTCCCGCAGGCGGTCCAGCGAGCGATCGAGGATGAACACGTCCGCGGCCATGCCCATCGCGATGAAGGCCGCGTTGGCCCCGACCACGCCGCCGCCGATCACGACCACGTTCGCGGCGGCCACGCCTGGAACGCCCCCGAGCAGGACGCCGCGCCCGCCGAGCGGCTTCTCCAGCATGAACGCCCCCGCCTGGGTCGCGATGCGGCCGGCGATCTCGCTCATGGGAGCGAGCAGGGGGAGCCGGCCGTCGGCGTCCTCCACGGTCTCGTAGGCCACGCAGGTCGCGCCCGACTTCATCAACCCCTCCGTCTGCTCCGGATCGGGAGCCAGGTGGAGGTAGGTGAACAGCAGGTGCTCGGGCTTCAGCATCTCGATCTCGGAACGCTGCAGCTCCTTGACGTGGAGGATCATCTCCGCCGCGTCGAACACCGCCTCGGCGTCGGGCAGGATCCGGGCCCCCTGGGCCTCGTAGGCGGCGTTCGAGATCGCGCTGCCCTCGCCGGCGCCATCCTCGATCATGACCTCGTGGCCGTGCTCGACGAACTCGCGCACCCCGGCCGGCGTGATCGCCACCCGGTACTCGTCCTGCTTGATTTCCTTGATGACGCCGACCTTCATGACTGTCCTGGTTCCTCTCGGTGGGTGAACGAAGCGGCTGGTTGCGTGTCGGTCGCTGCCTAACGCATCATCTCCGAGGCCTCGGTGAGCACCGGCCTCAGGACGTCGTGCATCTCCTCGAACTGCTCGGTGTCGCAGATCAGCGGCGGGGAGAACTGGATCACGGGGTCACCGCGATCGTCGGCGCGGCAGATCAGCCCGCGGTCGTAGAGGGCGCCGGACAGGAAGCCCCGCAGCAGCCGCTCCGACTCCTCGTCGTTGAAGCTCTCCTTGGTGCCCTGGTCTTTGACCAGCTCGATCGCCTGGAAGAACCCGGCCCCGCGGACGTCGCCGACGATCGGGATGTCCCGGAGCGACTCGAGCATGTCGCGGAACTCGCCCTCCTTGGCGCGCACGTGGCCGCAAAGATCCTCGCTCTCGAAGATCTCGATGTTGGCCAGGGCGACCGCGGCCGCGATCGGATGGCCCGCGAACGTGAAGCCGTGGGCGAAGGAGGCGTCGCCCTCCATGAAGGGCTCGGCGACCTTGTCCGAGGCGATCATGGCGCCCATCGGGATGTAGGCCGAGGTGATGGCCTTGGCCGAGGTGATGATGTCCGGCTGGTAGTCGAACCTCTCGCAGCCGAAGTAATGGCCGAGACGGCCCCAGGCGCAGATCACCTCGTCCGAGATCAGCAGGACGTCGTACTTGTCGCAGATCTCGCGCACCCGCTGGAAGTAGCCCTCCGGCGGCACGAAGCAGCCGCCCGCGTTCTGGACCGGTTCGAGGATCACCGCGGAGACCGTCTCGGGGCCCTCGAACAGGATCCGCTCCTCGATCGCGTCGGCGGCCCAGATCGGCTCCCGGTCCTCGGGCCACCGGTAGATGTTGGTGTTCGGCAC
>Ga0065721_10050705_pt1 | contig 18401 bp, 16 predicted proteins | sample Mesricmetagenome_FD_59108 | JGI IMG/M metagenome (GOLD analysis project Ga0065721, IMG submission 59108) | Mesophilic microbial community from rice straw/compost enrichment Sample: eDNA_1 v2 (version 2) | ecosystem: Engineered > Solid waste > Grass > Composting > Bioreactor | place: USA: Davis... | reverse complement strand
GCGAGCCGGACGCGGTCGGACTTGGGTTCGAGCGCAGCGAGCGTCGAAAACTGCGACTGTCCGCCCGTACGGCGGTAATGCACCACCATCATCCGCGAGATGGATTTGGCCAGCGCATCGCCGAGGTCCGCCATCACCAGGGCCAGCGCGAGGTCGATGCAGGCCGTCATGCCCGCCGACGTCCACACCGGCCCGTCGTTGACGAAGATCTTGTCCTCATCGACCTGCACCGCGGGAAAACGCTGCTGCAGTTCGCGCGCCAGCGCCCAGTGCGTCGTGGCCCGGCGTCCGTCCAGCAGTCCCGCCTCCGCCACGATGAAGGCACCGGTGCAGATGCTGGCGATGCGCCTGGCGCGTGGCGCCGCTCGTCGCAACTGGGCGATCAGCGCGGGCTCGGTGGGGGCCTGCGTCGTGGTGCCGGCGACCAGCAAGGTGTCGTAGTGCCGCCGGCCGATTGCCTGCGTCTCGATCTTGACGCGCGACGATCCGGCCACCATGCCGCCGTCGGCGGACACCACCGCAATCTCGTAGCGCGGTTGCGACGACAGCTCGTTCGCCAGCTCGAAGACGGTCAGTGCCGCCATGTCGAGGATCTGAAAGCCGGGATAGACGACCAGGGCAATGCGCGCGCTCATGATGTCCCCTTTGGAGGGTTCCGCTGATTGGATGCCGGCCATTGTAGCGGCAGGGCCGCCAATCGGCCGGCCTTTCGCCGTGTCCCTTATTGCGGTTTTTTGGCCATTTGAGCCATCGCCGGTTTCCACCAGAATGAGCTCGGACGGCAACGCATCGGGCACCGGCGGCACGGCAGGGCCAATGGGCTCCAGTGCGAGCTGCCGAATCCCCTTTGACCGATACAGCGATACAGGACATCGACATGCAACTCACCGACAACACCATCTTCATCACCGGCGGCACCTCCGGCATCGGCCGCGCCCTGGCGGAAGCGTTCCACAAGCTCGGCAACCAGGTCATCATCGGCGGCCGCCGCAAGCATCTGCTGGACGAAGTGACCAAGGCCAACCCGGGCATGGACGCGGTGGAGCTGGATATCGCCGACCCCGCAAGCATCGCGCGCGGGGCAAGCGAGCTGACTGCCCGCTATCCCGGGCTCAACGTGCTGATCAACAACGCCGGCATCATGCCCTTCGATCAGGCCGACGCCGCGATCGACGAGGCGACCATGCAGGCCACCGTGACCACCAACCTGCTCGGCCCGATCCGCATGACCTCGGCGCTGATCGAACACCTGAAGCGCCAGCCGCGCTCGGTGGTGATCCACAACACGTCGGTGCTGGCGTACGTGCCGCTTGCCAACACCGCGGTGTACTCGGCGACCAAGGCCGCGCTGCATTCCTACGCGCTGTCGCAGCGCTTCATGTTGCGCCACACCTCGGTGCGCGTGCAGGAAATCGCGCCGCCCTGGGTCAACACGGACCTGATCCAGAAGAGCGACGACCCGCGCGCGATGCCGCTCGATGCCTTCATCGAGCAGACCATGGCGGCCCTGGCGACCGATGCGGAAGAAGTGCTGGTCGAAGCGGCACGTCCGTTGCGCGACAACCCCGGCGCCGCAGAGCATGCGTTCGTCAATGGCTTCAACGAGAGCATCGCGGCCACGCCGATCCCGGTGGGCTGAGACGGTCCGGCGGCGAGCGGCGAGCTGACGATCCGCAGCCGGGCCGCCGTCGCTAGTCCAGCAGGAAGTCCGCGATCACCAGGGACCTCGCCCCCGGCTTCGGCTGCCAGTCCGTGACATGCCCGCCCAGTGGCGCCCACCAGGGCGCTGCGTCGGCGAGTACGGAGAGGAAGTCCACCGCTTCGGACTCCACCACGCCGCGCCGCGGATTCGCCAGCACCCAGCGCATCCCGGCCACCAGGCTGGAGGCGACCTGCAGGCTGGTCGCCGAGTTGTATGGCGCCAGCGCGCGCGCTCGCTCGATGCCGAGGTGCGAGCCGTACCAGATGCCGCCGTATCGGCCGCTGAGCAGCAGCACGCCGAGTTCGTCCTCGCCGCTGACAATTTCGTCGCGCAGGATGCGTGCGCCGCGTACGCGCGTGGCGGTCCGATCGTCGAGCCACTGCATCGAGGCGAGCGTGGCGGCGGTGGGGCGGTAGGCGTAGTAGACGGTGGGACGATACGGGGGCCGGCCGGCTGCATCGGCTGCATCGGCTGCATCGGCCGCACCGGCGCCCTGGGCACCATCGTCGGTAAGGTAGGCCGCGATCGAGATCGATTCGTTGTGCGTGATCAGGTAGGCGTCGAACGGTCCGTGCGCCGGCGACCATGAGCGAACGCGTGTGCGATGTCCCGGCCGATTGATCGCGATCGCCGCACCGCAGCCGTCACTGTGGCGGTAGCCGCCGGGGGGCAGCGCGGGCTCATGCGTTCCCCATCCGAGTTCCGCGTCCTGCAGGCATTCGGTGATGAAGCCCTCCGCGGACCAGGTGTTGGCGAATTCGCCATCGCGCGGGAAGCCCGGCGCTTGCTGGCTATCGTATTCGCTGATCTGGATGACCCGTAGATCGAGACGGCGTGCGAGCGCGGCCCAGCCGGCGCGATGCCGCGGTTCGACCGCCTCCAGCCCGGCATGGCCCGCCAGCTCCATCAAGGCCGCCTTGACCAGCACCGACACCATGCCCGGGTTGGCGCCATGCGCCACCAGCGCAGTCGGCAGCGTCTCGCGGCCGCGGGCGAATGCCAGCATCCGTTCGCGCAACGCGTAGTTGCTCAGCTGCGAGGCGGGGGCGTCGCCGGCATAGTCCCAAGGCTCGATGCCGGCGTCGATGTAGAAGGCACCGCGGTGCTGCGCCAGTGCGATCAGGTCGCGGCTGCAGACGGAAGGCGCCAAACTCACCAGAAAGGTCCCCGGGCGCAGCAGCGGGCCAAGGACGGGCGCGAAATTGTCCGCGGTAATGCCGGCCTCCACCGCGCGCAGATCGTGCGCCGCCACGACCTGCCGACGGCGATCGTCGAGCGAGCGATCCACCACGGTGATGGCCGCCCGTGGCCAGGTTCGCTGCAGCAGCGGCAGCACGGCCTGCCCGATACAGCCAAAGCCGACGATGACGATTTGCTCGATCACGTTGAACTCTTCCGCTCGACAACGGCGATGCCGGTCATCTCGCGCGCCAAGACCGCGCCGCAGCGGACCGAATCGGGGATACCGATCGATTCGATTCCTTATATCCAGACTGGCGAAGGCAATGGTATCGCCGCGTGCGGCCACTGCCAACGGGCATCGATTTCGCAGTGCGCGCCGGCAACTCAGCTGCCGGCCGACATTCCGCCGGGTGATGCCTAATATGCCGGACGCATCATTGTTGCCCCGCTTCAGGTCCGGCAAGATCAGTCTCCAAGCCGGAATAGCCCGGGCTGGCGCGCCATGCACACGAGGCGGCGCGCCACGCCCGCAGCCTTGCCACAAAGAATGGAGACAGCTCGACGTGAGCGGCTCAACAGACGGACGTCGGTGCCGCCGCGCCCCTCAAGATCTTCGTCACGGCCGCGAACTCTTCGTTCGCATGTCCCGCTTCTTCCGCGTCGCGCAGCAGCTGCGCAATCAGCGCGGGCAATTCGCTCCGTAGGCCCTGACGACGCATCGCCTCTTCGATGCGCCGGGTGGCATCGACCGAGATCGACAAGGGACTCTGCGAGATCGCGAAATCGCCCTTCTCGATGACATTGCCCTCATGACGCAGGAATGCGCCGAACGAGGGAGACATCGCTTCGACGATGCCACCATAGACACCGACGTCGAGCCCCTCGGCCTGCGCCAGCGCGGCGCCCTGGAAGAAGCCCATCGACGCACCATAGACGTACGACAGCGTCGCCAGATCCATGGTGGCCGCGGCGGCAGCGTCTTCGCCGAGGTAGACGATATTGCCGCCGAGCGCCGCCAGCAGATCGCGCGCATCGGCATGTGCCGCACGGCTTCCGGAAACGAGGATGGTCGTATCGGGCTGGCCCATCTGCTCGGGCGCGACCTGGATGGCGCCGTCCAGATAGCCGGCACCCACCTCGCGCGCCACGGCCGCCAACTCCTTCGCGTCCTGCGGGCTTCCGGTGGTCAGCTGCAACACCAGCTTGCCCTTCAGCGCCGCCTTGACCCCGGCTGCCGACAGGATGGCGTGCGTGGCCGCGTAGTCGTGCACGCAGATGACGACGGCTTCGGCTGCAGCCGCCGCCTGTGCGGCCGTATCCGCGACGATGGCGCCATGGCTCGCCAACGATGCGGCCTTGTCCGGCGTGCGGTTCCACACATGCACTTCCATGCCCGCCTGCAACAGCAGGCTGGCGAGTTTCGTTCCCATCTGGCCGAGGCCGATCACGGCTACCGTTTTCATCTGCGCACTCCATTCGTGTAAGCGTTGGCGCAGTATGCGAATGTACGGTTTTGATGGTCAAGTACGCACTAAAATGACAGGTACTATCCAATTGGTAAGTATTGGAGTTGAATCGAATGAAACGCAGCCAGCCTTACAACTGCGGCATCGGCCCTGCTTTCGAAGTGATCGGCGGCAAATGGAAGGCGCTGATTCTGTACGAGCTGCATGCCAAGCCCTTGCGGACCGGAGAGCTTCGCCGACTGCTCGATGGCATCACCGAGAAGATGCTGATCCAGCAATTGCGCGAGATGGAGGCGGACGGCATCGTGCGCCGCGAGGTGTTTCACGAGGTACCGCCGCGTGTGGAATACTCTCTGACGCCGGCCGGCCGGGCATTGAATCGGGCGTTGGGGCCGGTCGCCGAATGGGGACAAAAATATGCGGCATCCCGATGATCCGCGCGCGTGGCAACAGGCCGAGTTGGTGACCCAGTTGCGCGCGCTCGGCGTGCCACCCGGCGCCGTGCTGCTGGTCCACGCGTCGTTCCGCTCGATCAGGCCCGTGCAAGGGGGCCCACAAGGATTGATCGAGGCGCTGCGGGAAGCGGCCGGCCCTGCCGGCACGCTGGTGATGCCGTCGTGGGGCGATGACGATGACGCGCCCTTCGACCCGGCCGCCACGCCGGCAGCGGCGGACCTTGGCGCGGTCGCCGATGCCTTCTGGCGACTGCCCGACGTGGTTCGCAGCCACCACCCGTTTGCCTTCGCGGCGGCGGGACCGCAGGCGCATCGAATCACCGCGGATCCCTTGCCGTTGCCGCCCCATATTCCGGCCAGCCCGGTCGGCCGCGTGCACGAGCTCGATGGACAGGTGCTGCTGCTTGGCGTGGGCCATGACGCCAACACCACGATCCATCTGGCCGAACTGATGGCCGGCGTGCCTTACGGCGTGCCGCATCACTGCACGGTGCTGCGGGACGGCAAGCCGGCTCGCATCGACTATCTCGAAAACGACCACTGCTGCCAGCGCTTCGATCTGGTGGACGGATGGCTCAAGGAAAAGGGCCTTCAGCGTGAAGGCCCAGTTGGCAATGCCGGCGCCCGCTTGATGCGGGCGCGGGACATCGTCGATGTCGTGCGGCAGCAGTTGGCTCGCGATCCGCTCGTCTTCCTGCATCCGCCTCAGGGTGGCTGCGAGGAGTGCGATGCCGCGCGGCGGTCGGTCAGCACCAAGTAGCGACCGACGTAGCGAATGACGTAGCGGGAGATGTTGCCGGAATGGCGCGTTCAACCGCCAATGCCGAGCAGCTCCACCTCGAAATTCAGCGTCGCATTCGGCGGGATCGTCCCCGGCACGCCGCGCGAGCCATAGGCGGTGCTGCCCGGGCACACCAGCCTGGCCTTGCCGCCGACCCGCATCTTCTGCACGCCCTCGGTCCAGCACGGGATCACGCGATTGAGCGGGAACGAGATCGGCTGCCCGCGCTTGTACGAGCTGTCGAATTCGGTGCCGTCGGTCAACGTGCCGCGGTAATGCACCTTGACGGTATCGGTGGCCTTGGGCGAGGCGCCGTTGCCCTTGGTCAGGTGCTGAATCGAGACGCCGGAAGGCAGGGTCTGGGCCGGTTCGGCGGCATGGGCGGCGAAGGCCAGCGCGCCGAAGGAAAGCAGCGAAGCGAGGGAAGCAAACGAAGCGAAGGAAGCAAGGCGGGGGAGTCGGGTCATTGCGGTAATCCGTTGAGTCAGGGGAAGGCACAAGGATAAACCGATTGAAGCCCGGGACGGTCCGCGGTGCCATGCGGCGCCATGCAGCGCCTCGCTGCACGAACCACGGCAAGCACTGCCGCAGGCACCGGCAGACCGCCCGACTTCACCCGCTCCCCCCTCAAACTCGCCCGTTCAACCCGTGCGCAAGCGCTCACGCAACTGGTACTTCATCACCTTGCCAGTCGGCGTGCGCGGCATCGCCTCGACGACGCGCACCTGCCGCGGCACCTTGTACTTCGCCAGCCGTTCGGCGCAGTATGCCTGGATATCTTCGACGTCGACGCTGGCATCGGCCTTGGCCACCACCACGGCCGCCACGCTCTCGCCCCACTCGGGATGCGGCATGCCGACCACCGCCACCTCGGAAATCGCCGGATGGCCCGCCAGCACGTCTTCGACCTCCTTCGAATAGACGTTCTCGCCACCGGTGACGATCATGTCCTTGACGCGGTCGACGATGAACAGATAGCCGTCCTCGTCGATCCGCACCAGGTCGCCGGTGCGATACCAGCCATCGTGAAACGCCGCCGCGGTCGCGGCGGGATCGCGGTAGTAGCCCTGCATCATCGACTGGCAGCGCATCCAGATTTCGCCGACCTCGCCGGGCCCGGCCTCGTGCTGCTCGTCGCGCATGACCTTGATGGTGCAGCCGCTGACCGCGTGGCGTCCGATCGAGCCCGCCTTGACGACCTGCTCCTCCGGCAACAGCGCGGTACCGGTGGGGCCGGTTTCGGTCATGCCGAAGACCTGATAGAAGCGCTCGGAGCGGTAGCGTTCGGCGAGCACGCGGGCGGTGCCGGCATCGATCGGGCCGCCGCCGTACAGCCAGGCGCGCACGCTGGACAGATCGTAGCTGGCGAAATCCGGTGCCATCTTCATCGCCATCAGGTACGCGATCGGCGCGCCGAAGAACAGCGTGCATCGCTCCTGCTGCACCGTCTCGAGAAACCGCACGGGATGATATTCGGGCAGCAGCACCACGGTGGCGCCGACGAAGAGGCTGCCGACCAGCAGGTTGTTCAGCGGAAAGCTGTGCCAGATCGGCATCGCCAGCAGTACGCGATCGGAAGGACCCAGCCCATAGACGAGGCTCGATCCCGTGCCGGCGAGAATCACGTTGGCGTGCGAGTGCATGCAGCCCTTCGGCCTGCCGGTGGTGCCCGAGGTGTACAGCAGTTCGGCGAGATCGTCGGCTTCGACTCGGACTGGCCGATAGGGGTGCGCCCCGCCCTCCGGAGCCATCAAGGGCAGCCCCGCCTCATTGCCGGCGGGCGACAGCGCAAACGCCGGCGGCGCGCCGTCCAGCTGCCGATGCAGGTCGGCATCGACCAGCCACAGCCGGCTTTCGCTGTGTTCGAGGATATAGGCGGTTTCGGGCGCGGCGAGCTTGTGGTTGACCGGTACGGCGACGGCACCGATATCGAGGATCGCGTAGTAGGCGATCACCCATGCGGCCGAATTGCGGCCGTGCAGCGCGACCTTGTCGCCCTTGCCGATACCTTGCGCCTGCAGCCACGCGGCGGTGTGCTTGACGCGCCGTCGCAGTTCGTCGTAGCGGATACGCTGCGCGCCATCGACGATGGCGATATCCGACTTGCGCTGCCGGGCGACGCTGTCCAGCGCCTCATTGATCGTCCACATGGTGTCTCCTCCTTGGGGCGGTTCTTCGTTCGGCCGTTTTGTCTTCCGTCGTCTACCGTCTGGCTTGCTGCTTCCTCCCCGGTGATTCCATTCAGGCCGATGCCATCAGGCGTGCGGTCGCGCCGTTCCCATCGCCAGCGCATCGGCCGCGGCGGCGATGTCGCTGCCACCGGTTGCGGACAACATCGCCGACACCGTCGCCGGCACCAGTCCGTCGGCGCAGAACAGTTCGGCCGCGGCCAAGCCAGCCGCATCGCGCTTGACCCGCAGGCGCCATTCCGCCGCCTCGCCCAGCAGCACCGCCTGGTACGTGCGCGCCATGCCCCATGCCAGGCGCCGGCCTTGCGCTTCCTCCGGCGCGTTGATCATCGGAATCAGCGTGTCCAGCGCATTCTCGATCCGCTGGCGCAGGCCGCGCGTCGCATCGAGCGACAGCCCGCGCAGCCGCCGCACCACGTCCTCGATCCAGGCCTCGCCATGTTCGGAGGCGCGCAGCGCGCGCAGGACGTCGTGCGCCAGCACGGAGGTCGTGCCCTCCCAGATGCAATGCACATGCAGATTGCGGAACAGCCGCGGCAGGCCGGTGTCCTCGATATAGCCCGCGCCGCCGAAGCTCTCGAGCAGCTCGCTGCCGGCCCAGACCGCCTGGCGCGCGCAGGCCAGCTTGGTCAGAGGCGCCATCAGGCGCGACAGCGTGCCGTCGGCCCCGTGCTCGGCCGCACCGATCAGCGCCGCGGTCTGGAAATTGAGCGCGAGCATCGCCTCGTATTCGGCGGCGATGCGCGCCAGCCAGGCGCGATGCATCGGCTGCTGCGCCAGCGGCTTGCCGAAGACCTCGCGCTTGCCCGCGTAGTCGCGCGCCAGATCCAGCAGATGGCCGACCCCCGCCGGGCCGCCCCACGAGGCCCACAGTCGCGCGATATTGAGCAGGCCCGCCATCTTGCCGACGCCCTGTCCGATCTCGCCGACCGGCACCGCGACGGTGTCCTTCAGGTCCAGCTCGGCGGTGGGCAGCGCGCGCGTGCCCAGCTTGTCCTTCAGCCGCCGGACCTCGATGCCGTTCCAGCTGCCGTCCGGGCGGCGCAGCTCGACCAGGAACAGCGACAGGCCGCGGCTGCCGTCCTGCGCGCCCTCGGGCCGCGCCAGCGCCAGCGCCACCTGCCCGGTGGTGGCCGAGGTGAACCACTTGGTGCCGTTCAGCAACCACCTGCCGTCACTCGACCGCCGCGCCGTGGTCGAGCTGCGGCCCACGTCCGAGCCACCCTCCTTCTCGGTCATCCATTGGCCCGAGGTCCACGCCTCGTGCCGGGCGGTCAGCTTCGGCACATAGCGCCGCGCCAGTTGCGGGTCGTGCTGCAGCAGCAGCCGCGCGGCGCCGTCAGTCATCACCAGCGGGCAGTCGGCCACCGCGCAGGCGGGGTCGTACAGGTTGACCAGGCCGGCCTGCACCACGCGGGAATGCTCGCCGTAGGGCGTTTCATAGGGCAAGGCGACCAGCCCTTCCTCCTGGCCGATCTGCACCAGTCGCAGCCACGCCGGATCGACGCGCAGCTCGTCGACGCGCCGGCCCCACGGGTCGTAGGGCACGTGCTGCGGCGGATTGCGTTCGGCCTGCTCGGCCAGCGGCAGCAGTTCGGTGACCGCGCGCTCGCCGAGGCGATCCAGCGAGGGGCTGGCCTCGGCGAACACCTCCGCCGGAAGCAGCCGCTCCAGCGTCAGCCGCAGCGTCGGATCGGTACGAAAGCGGTTGCCGGGCTTCGGCGCGGCCTGATGGAAGTCACTCATGCCGTCTTCTCCTTGACGGGTTGGCAGCAGTGGGCTGCGGTCCAAGGGATTGCACGCAGAAGGCGACGAGGCTCGCCACCAGGTCGGCGTCTTCCTCGTCCGGATGCGGCGCGCTGAGCGGCCCCACCAGCGTTTCCGCGATGGCGCCGACGATGGCGGTGCCGACCAGGTGCGGATGCTGCGGCGCGATCTCGCCCGCCTCGATGCCCTGCTGGACCAGCCTGGCGAAGATCGCGCGGTAGGGCTCGCGGAACTGCATCCGTGCCACGTCGATCGGCGGATCGACCGGCTCGGCCAGCAGCGCCCAGGCCAGCTGGCGCCCGCGCAGCGCACGCCGCGCAAAGGTCTCGACCACCCGCGCCAGCCGCTCGCGCACGGTGCCTTCGGTATCGAACGCGGCTGCGCAGGCGTCGATCTCGGTCTGCGCGGCGCGCTTGAACACCTCGTTGAACAGATCCGCCTTGGTGGCGAAGTAGCGGTAAATCAGGCCGGCCGAGATATCGACCTCGGCGGCGATGGCCGGAATGTTGGCGGCGGCGTAGCCGCCACGCGCGACCAGCTTGAGCGCGGCCTTGATGATGCGCTCGCGGGTTTCCGCCAGGCGGGCTTCGACTTTGGGGGTTCGACGGTAGGGCATGAAAGAAGTATCTATGCTTTCATTTCTTCGTGCAAGGTTGGGATTCTGGTTGTAGACTCGGAAAAAATTCGACGGAAAGAACGAATGCACGCGCATTCGGTTCCGCGGCTGGGCACGCCAGTTGGCCGTCGAAACCGTACCGATCCGGGAGGTGGCCTGTGGCGTCGCAGAATGAGCTGGATCCGCACAGCGTGTTCGCCTATGTCGGCAACCGCATCCTGCCGACGGCGCTGGCGCGCGGGCCGTGGAGTCCGGATGCGCAGCACGGCGGCGCGCCGGCCGGCCTGCTGGCTGCGATCGCCGAACGCGCGATGGCCGACGAGCCGGGATGGTCGATGGTGCGGCTGACGCTGGAATTGCTGCGGCCCGTACCGATCGCGCCGCTGCAGGCCACGCACGAAATCCAGCCGGGCGGCTCGGTGCGGCGCGTGGCCTTGAGCCTGATGCATGAGGACAAGCCGGTCGTGCGCGGCGTCGCGGTATTCATGCGCGAACGGGCGATCGACCTGAGCCCGGCCGCCGCCGCATGCCCGCTGCCGCTGCCGGACCAGTGCAGCGAGCCGATCCGCATCCCGGGCATGGTCGAGCAGACCTCGTTCCACTACACGGCAATGGAGAGCCGCGTGGCGAGCGGCAGCGTCGCCGAGCCCGGCCCGGCCGCCGCGTGGTTCCGCTTGGCAGTGCCGCTGATCGACGGCTGGCCCACGCCGCCCAGCGCCCGTGCGGTGGCCGCCGCGGACTTTGGCAACGGCATCAGCTGGGCACTGCCGCTCGATCGCTTCGTGTTCGCGAACGCGGACCTGAGCGTCTCGCTGCACCGGCCGCCGCAGGGCGAATGGGTCGGCGTGGATTCCGTCACGGTCGCGCAGCCGAGCGGCATCGGGCTGACCACCTCGACGCTGTACGACGAAGCCGGCGCGATCGGCGTGGCGCAGCAGAGCCTGCTGATCAAGCAGCGATAGATGGTTGCCGTGGCCGCCATGGTTGGGGGCCGCGCGCGAGCGGGCGAAGGGGACGCTACACTGGGCGTTTCCCGGCAACCGCTGAACGCCCATGCAAATACGCACCTACCGCGAGTCCGACGAAGCCGAAGTGGTATCCCTGTGGAAGCACTGCGGCCTCACACGTCCATGGAACGATCCGCACCGCGACATCGCGCGCAAGCTCGCCGAACAGCCGGAGTTGTTCCTGGTGGGCGAAGTCGACGGCAGGCTGGTGGCGACCGCCATGGTCGGCTATGACGGCCATCGCGGCTGGATCTATTACCTCGCCGTGCATGGCGATTTCCAGGGCCGCGGTCATGGCCGTCAGTTGATGGCCGAGGCGGAGAGGCTGCTGATGGAACGCGGCTGCCCGAAGCTGAACCTGCAGGTCCGCGCCGGCAACGAAGCCGTGCTCGCCTTCTATCGCCAGCTCGGCTATGCCGCCGATGCCACCGTCACCCTCGGCAAACGTTTGATCCCGGACAACTGAGTCGGACAATCGAGCGGCTGGCCTCAGCCCATCCGCTCCGGCATGTCGGTGCCGAACTTCCGCAGCCACGGCTCCAGTTGCGGCACGATGCTCGGGTTCAGCGCAACGCCTTCCTCCAGCTGCCTGGCCTTTCTGTCGAGCGCGGCCCAGCCCGGCAGCCGGACCTGTTCGACGCCTGGCCGCGGCGGGTTCTGCGCGCAGGCATCGGCGATCCAGCCCATCTGGTGTTCGAACGCGTCCTCCCCGGCGAATGCCTTCGGGTCGAGGATCTGCAGAAAGACCGTATTGCCCCAGCGCTGGCCCGGGTCGTCGCGGCCGTGCCCGGCCAGGCCCGCGGTCAGCGCCTCGACCATCAGGGACAGCGCGTAGCCCTTGTGTCCGACGTCCAGGCCGCCGAGCGGCAGGATCGAGCCCTTGTGCGGCGCCTGCAGGACGGCGGGGTCGTCGCTGGGCTCGCCGTTCTCGTCGATCAGCCAGGCGTGCGGCAAGCGCTTGCCTTCGCGATAGAGGCGCGTGGTCAGACCGACCGTGGTGATCGACGTGGAGACATCGATCAGCGCGGGCCCGCGCGGCGTCGGGATGCCGGCCGCCATCGGGCTCGGCGAGAACAGCGGGCGTGTGCCGCCGAACGGCGCGACCATCATCGCCGCCGGCGCCGACGAGTACAGCAGCATCATCAGGCCCTGCGAGGTCGCGCGCTCCAGATAGGCCGCCAGCGCGGCGATATGGTGGCTGCGGCGGATGGTCACGGTGCCGGTGCCGTACGCCTTCGCCTTCTCGATCGCGACATCGAGCGCGCGCAGGGTCAGCCACGGCCCTGGCAAGCGCTTGCCGTCCCAGGTGGCGACGGCCGCGCGCTCGGAAATCACCTCGTAGTCCCCCGCCACCTGCATGCTGCCGCTCTCGATCTCCGCCAGATAGACCGGCAGCAGCTGCAGGCCGTGGGTGTCGTGGCCCATCAGGTCGCCCTCGACCAGGACGTCGGCGACGTCGCCGGCGCGATCGATCGGCATGCCGGCGCGCGTCAGCAGGGCGACAGCCATATCGCGCAGCGCGGCCGCGTGATAGCGGGCGCGAACTTCAGGAGATGCGTTGGTCATCGGGCTTTCCTCGTATCGGTCGTCGTCTATCGGTCGTGTACCGGTCGTGTATCGGTCGTGTATCGGTCGTCTATTCGCCGCCTGTCAGTCTATCGATCTTCCATCGCTGGCCGCGTGCGCCGGGCGATGGCGCGCCGCTGACGCGGCCCGGCGCGCTTCTCCCGATGCATCGGGGACATGCCATACAAGCCATTGTTGACCAGCACGACACGACAGCCAACCTCGAGTCCGAATGACGGACCGGTTGGCATGCGACGCCCGGATACCCCATCATTGACCGCTGAACTCGCGCGGGAGCCCACGGCTCTCTTCACCCACCTCGCATCCCGAACCCATGACCGAACATCACATTGCCCCTGCCTCCCTGCATCGATGGGTCGTCGACCTGTGGCGCGCCGCCGGCTCCGACGATCGCGAGGCGCAGCTGACCGCCGACCATCTGGTGACGGCGAACCTGACCGGCCACGATTCCCACGGCGTCGGCATGATCCCGAAGTACGTGCAGTCCTGGCTCGGCGACCAGCTGCAGCTGAACCGGCGCGTCAGCGTGCTGCAGGACACCGGCAGCATGCTGAGCCTGGACGGCAACCGCGGCATGGGACCGGCGGTGGCCGAGGAAGCGATGGCGCTCGCCATCGCGCGGGCCCGCGAGCACGGCGTGGCGGTGATGGGACTGCGCCAGTCGCACCATCTGGGACGGGTCGGCCATTGGGCGGAACAGGCGTGCTCCGCGGGCATGATTTCGATCCACTTCGTCAACGTGCTGTCCAAGCCGATCGTCGCGCCGCATGGCGGCTATCAGGCGCGCTATGGCACCAATCCGTTCACGATCGGCGTGCCGGTCGCCGGCAAGCCGCCGCTGGTGATGGACTTCGCCACCAGCGCGATCGCGCTGGGCAAGGTCCGCGTGGCCCACAACAAGGGCGTGGCGGTGCCGGCCGGCTGCCTGCTCGATGCCGACGGCGCCGCGACCGAGCTGGCCTCGGTGATGTATCCGCAGAACGGCGAGCCGCAAGGCGCGCTGCGGCCCTTCGCCGAGCACAAGGGCTATGCGCTGGCGGTGATGTGCGAGCTGCTGGGCGCGGCCGTGACCGGCGGCCATACGGTCCGGCCCGAGACCCTGACGCATCCGCATGCGATCTGGAACAACATGCTGGCGATCGTGTTCGATCCGGAGCGCCTCGCCGGCAGCACCAGCTTCGGCGCCGAGCTGGAAGCGTTCGTCGACTGGCTGAAGTCGTCGCCCTTGCAGCCGGGACACGATGCGATCCGCATGCCGGGCGATCCCGAGCGGGAACGCCAGCACGCGCGCGCCGACGGCATCCCGGTCGACGGCGGCACGCTGGCGCAGCTGGACGATGCCGCGGCGCAGGTGCAGGCCAGGTGCGGCGCATCGCCGGGGCCGCTGTCGCGGCTCGTGATGGATCCCGCTTGAGCGCCTGCAGGCGATGTCGCCGCGCCATGGCCCGGCAGCATCGGCCGGTGGCATCGCTGAAGGGTATCGCTCGGGAGTATCGCCCGGCGTATGGCCCACAGGGCGTATGCTGGCGCTGGTGCCGGACGCGCCAGCGTACGATGCTGGACGGAGCCGGCGGTTCCCGATCGATCGATGAGGCAGACAGATGAGCAATATCGGATTCATCGGCCTGGGCGTGATGGGCGCGCCGATGGCCCAGCATCTACTCGAAGGCGGACATACGCTGTACGTCCATAGCCGCAGCGGCCCACCCCAGGCGCTGCTCGATGCCGGTGCGCAATCCTGTGCGAACGCGGCCGAGGTCGCGCGGCAGGCGGAGATCGTCATCCTGATGCTGCCGGACACGCCCGACGTCGAACGCGTGCTGTTCGGCGACAACGGCGTCGCGGCGGGGCTGTCCGGCGGCAAGGTGGTGATCGACATGAGTTCGATCTCGCCGATCGAGACGCGCGAGTTCGCCGGACGCATCGAAGCGCTCGGCTGCGACTATGTCGATGCGCCGGTATCGGGCGGCGAGGTCGGCGCCAAGGCCGGCACGCTGTCGATCATGGCGGGCGGCAAGCAGGCCGCGTTCGATCGCGTGTTGCCGCTGCTGCAGCTGATGGGCAAGAACATCACGCTGGTCGGCGGCGTCGGCGACGGGCAGATCGCCAAGGTCGCGAACCAGGTCATCGTCGCGCTGACGATCGAGGCGGTCGGCGAGGCGCTGGTACTGGCCGCGAAGGCCGGGGCCGACCCGGCGCGCGTGCGGCAGGCGCTGATGGGCGGGTTTGCCAGCTCGCGCATCCTGGAGGTGCATGGCGAACGGATGATCCGCCGCACCTTCGATCCGGGCTTTCGGATCGCGCTGCATCAGAAGGACCTGAACCTCGCGCTGTCGACCGCCCGCAAGCTCGGCCTGAGCCTGCCCGGCACCGCGTCGTGCCAGCAGCTGTTCAATGTCTGCGAAGCGCTCGGCGGCGAGGCCTGGGACCACTCGGGGCTGGTCCGCGCGCTCGAACACATGGCCGACTTCGCCATCGGCGATACGCCCGCTTCCGCGAGCGGTGACAGCGCCGGGCGCGGCGCATAAGCAGCGGCAACAGCAGCAACGACGGCGGCAACAACGCGGACCACGCCGGCCAGGGACGGCTCGCGCCGCCGCGCCTGGCCGACTGCGTGGATCGCGTGGATCGCGCCACCAATGCCCGCTGCAATCGGGCCAAACCCGCATGCATGCCCCCGCACCTGACCCGGCACCGGCACGGTGAATTTCTCGGGAATTACCCTTGTTTGCGTTCAAATACATCACGCCATGATGTATCTTTCGTAGCCATCGACGGTTCCGCACCGTCGTGAGGGCGCTGGTCCCGGTCCGTCACCGGGACTTCCGCCAGCCCTGACCTGCAGCCGCCCTCGCCACGACGAGGGTCGCCTGCCGTCGCCGCGCCGGCATATGGGCCCGCGCGCCGCGACATTCCCGAGTGCCATCGCGACAAGCCTGCGCCAAGACAGGCGGGGATGGCTGTTCCGTTCACCGTTTCGAATCCTGCGGGCGCCATCATGCGAATACGCAAACAAACCGATTTCTTCTCCGGCCTGATGTTCATCACCGTCGGCCTCGGCTTTTCCCTGGTCGCGCGCGGCTACACCATGGGCACCGCGGCGCGCATGGGGCCCGGCTACTTTCCGTTCTGGCTCGGCATCGTGCTGGCGCTGTTGGGCGCGGTGGTGGCGATCGGCGCCATGTCGCCAAAGGGCGAGTCCGACCGGCTTGCACGCTGGGACCTGCGCACCGTGCTGTGGGTGCTCGGCTCGGTGGTGCTGTTCGGCCTGGTGCTCAAGCCGCTCGGCATGGTGCTGTCGGTGATCCTGCTGGTGCTGATCGCGTCGATGGCCAGCCACGAGTTCACCTGGCGCGGGGCGCTGCTCAATGCCGCGGTGCTGGTGGTCATCAGCCTGGTTGCCTTCGTCTACGGCATCAATCTGCAAATGCCGGTGTGGCCGGCTTTCCTGTCGGCTTGAGGAGGCCCACGCTATGGAATTGCTCAACCATCTGGCGCTGGGGTTCTCCACCGCGCTGTCGCTGCAGAACCTGGCCTATGCGCTGCTGGGCTGCGTGTTGGGGACGCTGATCGGCGTGCTGCCGGGCCTGGGGCCGCTGGCGACGATCGCGATGCTGCTGCCGATCACCTACACGCTGCCGCCGGTGGCGGCGCTGATCATGCTGGCGGGCATCTACTACGGTGCGCAGTACGGCGGATCGACCACCGCCATCCTGGTCAACCTGCCCGGCGAGTCGTCGTCGGTGGTGACCACGCTGGACGGCTACCAGATGGCCCGCAAGGGCCGCGCGGGCGTCGCGCTGGCGACCGCGGGGCTGGGTTCGTTCTTTGCCGGCAGCGTCGCCACGCTGATCCTGGCCGCGTTCGCGACGCCGCTGTCGGAGCTGGCCTTCAAGTTCGGTCCCGCCGAGTACTTCTCGCTGATGGTGCTGGGCCTGATCGGCGCCGTGGTGCTGGCGTCGGGCTCGCTGGTCAAGGCCGTGGCGATGATCGTGCTCGGCCTGCTGATCGGCCTGATCGGCACCGACGTCAATTCGGGCGTGGCGCGCTTCTCGTTCGACGTCCCGGAGCTGACCGACGGCATCAACATCACCGGGCTGGCGATGGGCCTGTTCGGCTTTGCCGAGATCATCGTCAATCTGGAGCAGCGGGAGTCGCGCGAGACTTTTACCGACCGCGTGACCAACCTGTTTCCGACCAGGGAAGACTTCAGGCGCATGATTCCCGCCGTGCTGCGCGGCACCGCGCTCGGCTCGGCGCTGGGTGTGTTGCCAGGCGGCGGCGCGTCGCTGTCGTCGTTCGCGGCGTATTCGCTGGAAAAGAAGACCTCGCAGCATCCGCACGAATTCGGCAAGGGCGCGATCGAAGGCGTGGCCGGACCGGAATCGGCCAACAACGCGGCCGCGCAGACCTCGTTCATTCCGCTGCTGACGCTGGGCATTCCGTCCAATGCGGTGATGGCGCTGATGGTCGGCGCGATGACGATCCACAATATCCAGCCCGGCCCGCAGGTGATGACCAGCAACCCCTCGCTGTTCTGGGGCCTGATCGCTTCGATGTGGATCGGCAACCTGACGCTGGTGATCCTGAACCTGCCGCTGATCGGCATCTGGGTCAAGCTGCTGAAGGTGCCGTACCGCTTCCTCTATCCGGCGATCCTGACGTTCTGCTGCATCGGCGTCTATTCGGTCAACAACACCGTGTTCGACGTGTTCGTCGCCGCCGCCTGCGGGATGATCGGCTATGTCTTCATGAAGCTGCGCTGCGAGCCCGCGCCGCTGCTGCTCGGCTTCGTGCTGGGGCCGATGATGGAAGAGAACTTCCGCCGCACGCTGCTGCTCTCGCGGGGCGACTTCCATGTGTTCATCGAGCGGCCGCTGTCGCTGGGCCTGCTGGTCGCGGCCGCCGCGCTGGTGGCGGTGGTGGCGCTGCCCGCGGTCAAGGCCAAGCGGGAGGAGGCGTTCCAGGACGAATAGCGAAGGGGCGGGGAGCGGAGAGCCGCGGCTTGTTCGCCGACGGCGTGGGCTTCATGCGGCCGCTTCCCTTTCCGCTTTCCTCTCCGCTTCTCTTCTTCCCTGCCCTCTCCCGCCAAACGGAGAGGGCACCCGCTCATCACCTTGACGGAACGCACCCCACTACGCTGCGTTCCACACCCGCCCCAGGAAGTCCCGGATCAGCGGACATACCTGCGCGAAATGCGTCTCCAGCAGCCAATGCCCGCCGTCGGTCATATGCAGTTCCGCGCGCGGCAGATCGCGCAGATAGGCACGGCCCGCGGCCTCGGGCATATAGCCGTCGTGCGGCCCCCAAAGAATCAGCGTGGGTGGCTGGTGTTCGCGCAGATAGGCCTGGTAGCGCGGGAACCAGTCGAGATTCGCCTTCAGCCCTTCCATCAGCCGCACCGCCACTTCGCGCCGGACCGGTGTGTCCATCAGGCGCCAATGCAGCGTCCATAGATCCGGCGACAGTCGCGGCACGTGTTCGGACCGGATTTCGCCGATGAACTCGTCGCGAAAGCCATGCTCGCTGGCGGCGGCTTCGAGCGGCGCGCGATTGGCCGGCGACGGGTCGTCCCAATAGCGCCGGATCGTCTCGTACTTGGGCCCGAGCGCGTCCTCGTAGATGTCGCCGTTCTGCACGATCAGCGCG
>Ga0065721_10050704_pt1 | contig 18409 bp, 23 predicted proteins | sample Mesricmetagenome_FD_59108 | JGI IMG/M metagenome (GOLD analysis project Ga0065721, IMG submission 59108) | Mesophilic microbial community from rice straw/compost enrichment Sample: eDNA_1 v2 (version 2) | ecosystem: Engineered > Solid waste > Grass > Composting > Bioreactor | place: USA: Davis... | reverse complement strand
GAGCCGTTCGTCCACTGGCTGGTTTGGGACATCCCAGGCGCGGCGAGCGAACTGCCGAGGGGCGTAGCCGCCGATCCTCGACCCGGGGCACCTCAGGGCGCGATCCAGGGCCGCAACAGCAAGGGCGGGCATGGCTGGTACGGGCCGCGGCCGCCGGTGGGCCACGGACCGCACCGGTATCACTTCCAGCTGTTCGCCTTGGGCAAGCGATTGGGGATGGGGCCGGAAACCGACCTCAAGACCCTGCTCAACGCCCTCAAGGGCAACGTCATCGCGGCCGGCGAACTGGTCGGCATGTTCGAAAACAAGGACCCCGTGGCCGATGCGCCCTCACCCGGACGGACAGGCGGCTACGGCGCCGAGCCCTCGAACCAGCGTCCGACCGACCAGGAGCTGGAGGCCGGCCGCGGCGGACTGGACGATGACGATCGCGACCGACACGCGCCGCATTCGGCCGACGGCGAGGTGCGCCGGCGCGGAGGGGACGAACGATCGGAGGCGGGCCGCTAGCTGAAGTTTTTGCGCGGCTGACTTGTTTAGATATAGGCGCGACATAAATCAGATATATCTAGAATATGTTCGAGCCGATCGCGAAAGGAAGCCGCATGACCGCCGTGAAAGACGTTCCCAATCCGCCGCCGCCCGGTCAGATCGCCGAGATGATGCGCCGGCGTGGCCTGAAGGAGTGGGTGCTGACGGTCACCGGCGCGCATCAGCTTACCCCTTACGTGCGGCGGGTGACGGCGAAGGTGGAAGGTGAGGGCGCTTTCGAACCTAAGCCTGGCCAGGACCTGGTCCTCTTGTTGCCGGACACGCAAGGGAACCTGGGCCGGCGCCACTACACCGTCCGGCGGTATGACGCGGGCGAGGGCGTCGTCGACATCGACGTCGTCATCCACAGCAAGACCTCGCCGGGGGCACGGTGGGCGCTGGAGGCGCAAGCTGGCGACACCGTCCAAGCCTTCGGTCCTCGAGGCCGCAACGTGGTCCAGCCGGGCGCCGACTGGCGGCTCTTCGTCGGGGATGAGACCTGCATTCCCGCCATCCTGGGCATGATCGAGACCCTGCCGGAGAATGCCAAGGCGCACGCCATCATCGAGATTCCAGACGATGCGGAGCGGCAGGCGCCGGCGGCCGGCGCAGCGACGATCGACTGGATTTCGCGGGGCGGCGCGCCGGCGGCCCCCATGAGCGCGGCCCTGATCGACGCGCTGGCGGCGTACGAACCGCCGGAGGGCCGCGGCCACGTCTATGTGCTGGGCGAAACCAGCACCATCCGGCGCCAAAGGCACGACCTCATCGCGCGAGGCTTCGGCAAGGACCAGATCTTCGGCGAAGGCTATTGGCGACCGGGCCGAGTCGGCGGGCACGACCACCTGGAAGAGCACTGAAGGCGCTCGCGGAGCTTGGCAAAACCCCGCCGGCTGTGCCAACCCTCCGCCCTTGAGCGCGGAGTCTTGAATGCCACTGAGCGGAATGACCGGCTTCGGACGGGCCGAGGGCGCGGCCGGCGACTGGAGCTGGGCGGTCGAGGCGCGGTCGGTGAACGGCCGCAATCTGGAGGTCCGGTTTCGGGGCCCGCCGGGCTTCGATGGTCTCGACCGGGTGGCGCGCGAGGCGGCGCAGGCGAGGTTCGCGCGCGGCCAGGTGAACGTCGGGGTGCAGGCCAAACGCTCCGAAACCTCGGTCGAGGTCCGTATCAACGAGGCCGTGCTGGCGCGCTATCTGGCCATGGGCGCGTCCCTGGTGGAGCAAGGAAGGGCCGCGCCCCCGAGCGTCGATGGCCTGCTGGCCCTGCGGGGGGTGATCGAGGCGGCCGAGGCCGTCGACGACCCGGAGGCGCAGAGCGCCCTGGAGAGCGCCATGGCTTTATCGATCGGGGCCGCGCTGGAGGCGCTGGCCAGTTCGCGCCGCGAGGAAGGCCTGGCGCTGACCGCCGTGCTGGTCGGGCTGGTCGACAAGATCGAGGCCCTGGTGAACGAGGCCTGGTCGCTGGCCGAAGGGCAGCCAGTGGCGATCAAGGAGCGCTTCGAGCGGCGGATGGCCGAGCTCGCCGGCGAGGCGGTGAGCGCCGAGAAGATCGTCAACGAGGCGGCGGCCATGGCCGTGAAGGCGGACGTGCGCGAGGAGCTGGACCGGCTGCGCGCGCACGTGGAAGCCGCGCGCGCCCACATCGCCGCCGAGGGGCCGCAAGGGCGGCGGCTGGACTTCCTGACCCAGGAGTTCATGCGCGAGGCCAACACCCTGTGCTCGAAATCGGCCCTGGCGGCCTTGACGAGCGTGGGCCTTGAGCTGAAAGCCACGATCGAGCAGTTCCGCGAGCAGGTGCAGAACGTGGAGTGAAGGCGGGGCCGGATGCTCCCCCTCTGGGGAGCTGTCAGCCGCAGGCCGACTGAGGGAGATTTTGGGCTCTGCAGCAGGCCCCCTCCGTCTCGCGGCTCGCGCCGCGATCCACCTCTCCCAGTGGGGGAGGATCTATGAAGTGAAGAGAGGCAGATGACTGACGGCCACGACCATCCGCGTCCCTGGGAGACGACCCGGCGGGGAATGCTGCTGCTGGTGTCGAGCCCTTCGGGGGCTGGGAAGACCTCGCTGTCGCGGCGACTGGTGGCCGACCATGGAGACCTGATGCTGTCGATCTCGTGCACCACGCGCGCGCCGCGGCCGGGCGAGGAGGAGGGGCGCGAATACTATTTCGTGGACCGCCCGACCTTCGACGCGATGATCGAACGCGGCGAGTTCCTGGAATGGGCCGATGTGCACGACAACCGCTACGGCACGCCCAAGGCGCCGGTGATGGCCGCGCTGGAGCAGGGCAAGGACGTCCTTTTCGACATCGATTGGCAGGGCGCCAAGCAGATCGCCGAGGCCGCGCCCGACGACAGCGTGCGGGTCTTCATCCTGCCGCCCTCGTGGGAGGACCTGTCGCGCCGGCTGCACGCGCGGGCGCAGGACAGCGAGGAGGTGATCCAGAAGCGCCTGGTCAAGGGCAAGGACGAGGTCGAGCACTGGCGGCTGTACGACTACGTGATCGTGAACAAGAACTTCGACCGAGCCTATGCGGACCTTGGCCACATCTACCGGTCCGAGCGGATGAAGCCGGGGCGCAATCCGTGGCTGCCCGGCTTCGTGGAAGGCCTGCTGAGGGAGTAGGGGCCTTCGCCGGGGCCTATGGGCCCAGGCGGGCCTTAAGTTCGTCCTGGATGCGATTGGCCGTGTCCGCGGGGCTGAGACCGTTGGTGTCGAGGTCCAAGAGCCAGTCATGGTTGATCGGGAACGGCGGGAGCGACGCCAGCGAAGACGCCTGGTCGGCGTTCGTCGTCTTGAAGCGGCCGCGCCGCTCCTCGGCGGCGATGCGCTGGCGAAGCTGCTCTTCGCCGCACGCAAGGCGGACGACCAGCAGGTTCGCTCGCCTCCGCTCCGCGAGCCAGAGAATCTGCCCCGCTATGATCCAGTCGAGCGGGTGGCCGCCCTGGTCCGAGACGGCGTGGGTGAAGACGTAGTTGCGCCCGGCTGGCCCGAAGAGGGCCACGGTCTCGATCACCGCCGACAGCACGTCGTTCGCCCGATCCCAAACGCCCGCGGGCAAAGGGCTTCCATCGGGCTCGACGACCTCCAGGATCGGATTGGCCCAGAAGTGATTGTCCAGAAGCTTGGCGGCGAGGCGTTCGGCCACGAGCTTGCCGACCGTGTACTTGCCGACCCCAGGCACGCCAACGAGGTAGACGATCACGTTCTGCAATGCGCCGCCCCCGTGCTCAGCCCAGCGCAAGGACAATAGGCCGGGTTGGGATTTCGGCAACGGGCGCAACGCGTGGAGCCCGCCGCTTGCGCCGGGCGCGAGAATGGTTAACCGTCAGCCCTGACAGCTCGCGCGCAGTGGCGCTGAGCAGATTGGCGTACGCGTTTTCGCTTCCCATTCGACAGACCTAGGAAGGCTCGATCATGAGACTGCTTCCCGCTCTCGGCGGCGCGCTGGCGACCGCCTGCCTCTTTGCGTCCGCGGCGTCCGCGGCCACGGTCACGCGTAGCTTCCAGTTCCATGCGACAGGGTTCCAGGCGGACGCGCCGCTGGCCGACGTGACCGGAACCTTCACCCTGACCTTCGATCCGCTGGGCAGTTCGTCCGGCTCGCTCGACGCGCTGAGCATTTCGCACCCGGGGCTCGGCTTCAGCAGCGCCAGCACCGGCTTTTCCTATGTGTTCGGGGGGATGCCGCAGTTCAGCCCCCTGACCGTGGGCGGTCTGGCTGGCGGCGTGGGGGCGGTGTCGCCCGGGGTGAGCGACTTCGCCATAAGCTTCATGGGGGCGGGGACCGATCCCTTCAGCTACCTGCCGCTCAACTTCACCTATTCCACCGGGACGGGGCAGACCTGGAGCGGCGATTTCCAGGTGACGACCTATACGCCCGCGCCGATCCCCGAGCCGGGCGTCTGGGCGATGATGATCCTGGGCTTCGGCTTGGCCGGTCAGGCCTTGCGGCGCCACGCCTGGGCGAAGATCACGACCTAGCCGCTCACAGGAAAATCGCCGGACGGGCCCTGCGCCTGTTTGGCGTTCGGCCGACTCCTTGGATGGTTAAGCTGCGTGGCGAAAATCCCTGTGGATGACGCCGCGGCGCAACCTCAGGGGAGTGGCGGATGTCGGATCGTTCTGCTTTTGTTCTGGCCATGGAGGCGACCATGGTTGAAAAGGACATGCAGCAGGAACCGCTTCTGGCGTGCCTGGGGCTGGATCGGCATCTGGTGGCGAGGTGCGCCACGCCAGGCTGCGATCGCGCCGCGCCCTGCGACCCGACCCACTGGGTGGCGCAGGGGCTGGGCGGTCTTCCCCTGCGGGCATTTTCCGAGCGCATGCGCTGCGTGTGCGGCGGCCGGCGGGCGCGGCTGACGGTGGCCAGCGGACCGCTGCCCGAGCGTTCGGGCGGCGAGGTGTACGTCTTTCGGTGAGGGCGGGCGGGCGGAGACGATGGCGCGCTGACTTCCCACCCAGGGCGCGAACGGGTCCCGGCCTTCCGCTTCGCACCAGCGGGGATGACACTGCAAGGGTGGGCGAGTGTTCCTCGAATGTTCTCGCATTTTCGCGAAAATGAGGTAAGGTTGTCGGTCTGATGGGGCCTGAGCGGCCCGTTGGACCTTTCCCTCATGACAGACAAGCTTGAAGCGCCGCGATCGCGGCGCGGGCGGCCGTGCGTCTATTCGCCGGCCGATCGGGCGGAGATCACCGCCCATGTCGCCGCGCGGGTGAGCCTGGGCGAGCGGCTTTGCGATATCCTGACCGCGAGCGACGGCATGCCCGGCCGGACCCAGTTCCTGGCCTGGATGCGGCGCGAACCGGAGCTGGCGCGGATCTACAAGCTGGCGCGGCGATCGAACGCGAGGCGCTGGTGGTCGCCGCCGGGACGGCCGTTGCGCTATGCGGCTGCGCTCGGCTCCGCCGTCTGCGCGCGGATCGCCGAGGGCGCGGGACTGGAGGAGGCCTGCGCGGAGCCGGGCATGCCCAGCTCGGCCACCGTCTACAAGTGGCTGGCGCGCCACGACGAGTTCGCCACAGCCTATGGACGGGCGCGCCAAGCGCAGGCCGATCGGCTGTTCGACCGGGCGCGGGAAGTCGCGGAGCGGGCGACGGAAAGCTCGTGGCGGCGCGACAAGCTGCTGATCGACACCCTGCGCTGGCAGGCGAGCAAGCTCGCGCCGCTGAAATACGGCGTGCGCCCCGAGCCGGAACGGGCCGAGGGGCTGACGGTCATCGTGCGGAACTTCTGCCCGGAGAGCGGTCGAGAGGACCCGAAGTCGGACCGGGTGATCTGCCGTGACGGCGTTTATCTGGACGCGCCGGAAAGCCTTAGGGAAGGTCAGCGCCCCGCGGTTTCTGCGGGGCGCCGTAGCCTTCGAGCCTTACTTCTTCAGCATGGCCTTCAGTTCGGCCTGGGTGGCGTTGATCGTCGCCGTGCCGTCAGCGATGGCCAGCTTGTCGGTCTCCACCGCGAAGGTGTCGGCGCCCATCTTGATGGTGGCCACCTGCTTGCCGGTCGCATCCGGCTTCACGTCGGTGACGGTGCCGATGGAGGCGCCGGTGTTGTCCTTCACCGTCGCGCCGACGGCGAGGGTGGAGGCGGTGGCGCTGGCGTCGGCGCCCGCGCTGGCGGCCGAACCGCTGGCCGAAGAGCCGCCCATCGAGCCCGAAGAGGTCGAGCCGGTGGAGGGGCTGCTCATCGAGCCGCTGCTCGAAGGATCAGCCGACGGGCTGGCGCTGCTGGTGGCGGGTTGCTGGGATTCGGTGTCCTGGGCGAACGCCGGAGCAGCGACCGAAAGGGCGAGGGCCGCGGCCCCAAGGGTAAGAATGGAACGCATAGGGTCTCCCTGTGAATTCTGTGAGGCCTCCCTCGACGGCTGTCAGATTGGCAGGGCTTTTTGGTCCTCAAGGGACCGTGATGGGGCGGAATCTTGGCAATGGTACGATTTTTTTGATGGCGATGTGCTTTGGCTGCAGCAATCTATACGCAAAATTCTTGCATTAGGTATGTTGGGGTGAGCGACGGCGACGCGCCGGGTGGGGCCGGGCGGGGCGCAAGATGCGTCAGACCTAAGGAAAGCCCGCAGGGCTGGATGGTTGCGTCTGACGGTGAGGCGGATTGGCGCAGTCAGACGGTGACGGGCGCGGCGATGCGGCCGGCCTGACCGAACACGCGGAGATACCGGGCGATCTCGGCCGGGTCGCCCGTGGCCTTTTCCGGATTGTCCGAAAGCTTCACGGCGGGCCGGCCGTTCGCCTCTGTCACCTTGCAGACCAGGGAGATGGGATCGAGGGCCGAGCCGCCGCCCGGCAGGCAGCCCTTGAAGTCGTTGGTCAGGTTGGTGCCCCAGCCGAAGCTGGTGCGCACGCGGCCAGCGAAGTGCCGATGAGCCTCCTCGATGGAGGCGACATCCATGCCGTCGGAGAAGATCAGGAGCTTCTCGCGCGGGTCGCGCCCCTTGGCCCGCCACCATGCGATGATCTCTTCGCCGGCCGCGATCGGCGGGGCGCTGTCGGGGCGAAAGCCGGTCCAGTCCGCGACCCAGTCGGGCGCGTCCTTCAGGAAGGCGCGGGTGCCGTAGGCGTCCGGCAGGACGACCAGCAGATTGCCGTGATAGGCGCCGCGCCAGTCCTCCAGCACCTGATAGGGCGCGCGGCGCAAGGCCTCGTCGTCCTCGGCGAGGGCCGCGGCGACCATAGGCAGTTCGTGGGCGTTGGTGCCGATCGCCTCGAGGTCGGTCTCCATGGCCATGAGCACGTTGGACGTGCCGATCACCGCGGGGCCTAGGCCTTCCTTCAGCGCCTCCACGCACCAGCGCTGCCACAGGAAGGAATGGCGACGGCGCGTGCCGAAGTCTGAGATCGCCAAACCCTCCAGCTGTCGCAGCCGCTCGACCTTTTCCCAGAGCTTGGCCTTGGCCCGGGCATAGAGGACGTCGAGGGCGAAGCGGCCCTGGCCGCGCAGCACGGCGCGGGTGCGCAACTCGTTGATGATGGCGAGGGCCGGGATCTCCCACATGGTGGTGTGGGTCCACGGGCCGGAGAAGCTGAGTTCGTACTGGCCGTCCCGCCGGTAGAGCTCGTAGGGCGGCAGGCGGAAGCTGCGCAGCCAGGCGATAAAGCCCGGTTTGAACATCTGGGTTTCGCCGTAGAAGGTATTGCCGGCCAGCCAGATGAGCTCACGGCTGGTGAAGGAGAGGCTGCGGGCGTGGTCGAGCTGGGCGCGCAGCTCGGCTTCGTCGACGATGTCGGCTAGGCGGACCGTGCGGCTGCGGTTGATCAGGGAGAAGGTGACCTGCGTGTCGCGACGCCGCTCCCAGATCAGCTGCAGCATGAGGAGCTTGTAGAAGTCGGTGTCGAGCAGGCTGCGGATGATCGGGTCGAGCCGGAAACTGTGATTGTAGGTCCGGGTCGCGATGTCGGTGACGGCCGCCATGGAGCAACTAGAGCACGGACGGCGGCGCTTTGCAGCCGGAAGGGTGGCGCTGTGGGCGAACACCTAGCGCTTTTGCGCCAAGATGATGATCTCCGGGCTTTGCGGACCTAGCGGCGAGCGGTCGAAGTCGCCGAAGCGATTGGCGACAATGAGGCCGGCCGCCGTCAGGAGCTGGGTCAGTTCGGCGCTACCCAGAAAGCGCAACGCGCTGCGGCTGGTCTGAGGCAGGCTGGGGTGCGGGCCATCGAAGGTGTGGGCGAAGGTGACTGTCCGGCCGTCGAACGGGACCACGACGTCCGTCGTGATCCGCACCGGCTGATCATCCGGACCTTCAACAGTGACGGCGTTCTCCGGACGCCAGCGCTCCCAGGCCCGGGCCGCGGGGTTCCGGGTCTCGAACGCAAAGCAGCCGCCGGGACGGAGCGCCTGGGCGACGGCCGATGCGAAGTCGCGAAGATCGGCGTCCGTCGTGATCGCCTGAAACGCGTGCCCGGTCATCACGATCAGGTCGAATTGGTCGCTCCAGCCAGTCGACGGCAGGTCGCCGAGCACCCATTCGATGTCGGAGCGCGCGCGCGCCCGTTCGAGCATTCCTCTCGCCGGGTCGAGCCCGCAGAGTCGCCCCGCGTGGCCGGCTGATCGCGCCTCGTGCAGTAACGTGCCCGTGCCGCAGCCGACGTCGAGAACCGAGCCGGCGGCCATGATCAGCGGCAGGTAGAAGTCGTAGTCGTCCCTTACGGCGCGGGGATGCCAACGGTCATAGACGCCGGCGAGATAGTTGTCGGCGAAGAGAACGTCGACCATCGAGTTTCCTTGGGAAGTCCGAATTTTCCGGAGCGGATGAGATTAACTCGCAATCTAAATAACGCGGAAACTGCCGATTGCAGGTTGCGAGCATTCGCGGAAGTTCTACTTCCTACTAAGAAAAATACCGCGGTTCGGCGAATTTGCTTGCGAGAAGGTGCGCCGCGGTGCTTTGAAAAGGTTAACGGACCAGATGGCCCGCCTATCCAAAGGAAAATTCGGGGGTTTTTCGCCTTAGACGCGAACCGCCCCTCGGAGGGAGCTAGGGGTAACAACATGCGCAAACTACTGGTCAGCGCCATATTCGCTGCGACCGCCCTGTCGGCCGTTCCAGCTGCCGCGGCGACCTTCGTCGTCGAGCCGGGCAATTACAGCGAGAAGGTGCACAATAACCACCAGATCCCCGGCAATCCTGTCACGCTGAAAACCCAGCCCGGCGGCTATGACGTGCTCTACACCGCCGACGCGACCATTTCCCCGAACGGGAATGGCTTCGCGCAACAGGACGGCCCGTTCTCGTGGCTGCAGATCGATCCGCTGACGATCAACTTCACCAAGATCGGCTTCACCCTGACGCCCGATAAGGACATCTCGAAGAACACCACCTTCAGCGTCCTCGTGAACTTCGTGGGCGGCGGCTCCCAGGTGCTGAACGGCATCCTGGCCTCAAACAACAAGGTCGACATCTGGGCCGAGGGCGCCGAGGTGTTCGACAGCATTCGGATCTACAACCTTGCGGGCTCGGAAAAGCAGGGCGACGATGTCACGAGCGGCCTGATCGCCGATGTGCGTCAGGTCTCGTTCGATCCCAAGAGCGGGGGCGTCGGATCTCCGATTCCGGAGCCGGCGACCTGGGCGATGATGATCCTCGGCTTCGGCTTCGTCGGAACCATGGTGCGCAATCGTCGCCGTTTCGCGGCCGTCTGACGCAACTGAGCTGACTTGGGGCTACGAAGCGCCGCCAGATCACCGTCTGGCGGCGCTTTCGTTGCGCGCCGCTTCGAACTGATAGAGCATCAGCGTTCGTCGAACGCGAAGGGGCGGTTCAATGGATTGGAAGACCTTGTTCCTGTCGGGCGAAGGCAGGATCGGACGGCGGGATTTCTGGATCGGATTCCTGATCATCATGGCGGCGAGCTTCGTGCTCGGTTTCGTTCCGGTGATCGGCGCAATCGTGGGGCTGGCCCTGATCTGGCCGCAAGTCTGCATTCACGCCAAGCGGCTGCACGACATGGGCCGGACCGCCTGGCTCATTCTGATCCCGATGGCGGTGTCGCTGATGGCGATGATCGTCGTGGTGGCGGCGGGCGGCGTGGCCGCGCTGTCGGGCGATGCGAGCGCGGTGAGCGGAGCCGCCTTCGGCATGATCGGCCTGGCGCTGTTGGTGTCGCTGCTGGTCAGCCTGGCCTTCCTGGCCTGGGTGGGGCTGACGCCGAGCCAGCCGGGGGACAACCAATTTGGGCCGCCGGCGCGCCAGTTGGTGGGGACGGGGACGCAGCCGCAGGTCTAGGACGCGGCTCCGTCGCCGGCCAAGGCGGCGCTCATCATCTCCAGGGCGACTTCCAGGCAGGCGATGCGGATGGCGGCGCGGCCGACGTCGCCGAACCGTTCCTGGCGCGCGAGGATCTCGCCGTTCCGGCGACCGACCGCGAACCAGACGAGCCCGGCCGGCTGGCTGGGATCGGGGCCGTTCTCGGTCCAGCCGGTGACCGCCAGGACGATGTCGGCCAAGGACCGGTCGAGCGCGCCCGACGCCATGGCGCGGGCGGTTTCCTCCGACACGGGGCCGTGGGTCGCCAGGAGGCCGGGCGCAATGCCCAGGAGCTGTTCCTTCGCCTCGTTGGAATAGGTCACGAAGGCGCGCTCGAAGGCGTGGGAGCAGCCGGGCACGTCGGTCAGCAAGGAGGCGATCAGGCCGCCGGTGCAACTTTCGGCCGTCGCGAGGCGAAGTTCGCGATCACATGCGGCTTTCAGGAAGATGTGGACGGCTTCCTCGAGCTCCGGCGGCAGGATCGGGCTGAGCGCTTCGGCCATGTCTACCCCTCCGCCCGACGGAAGGGCGCGGTCAGTAGGGAGGCGACCAAAGGCTGGCGAGCAGCCAAAGGCCGGAGACGACGGCGAGGAGCAGGCCGACCAGCGCCAGCCAGATCCGGCCGGAGCGGACGCTGTCCGGGGAAGGCGGCTCCTCGTCCAGCATGTGCTTCTCCCTTTGCGAGCATTGGCGCACAGCTCGCGCGGAAGGTCATTATCCTATGCGAAGCCATAGGCGGAAAAGTCGCCGAAAGGTGAGGACGGCCAAGCTGAAACAAGCGGCTGCAGCGATCGGTTGGTGCTTCGAATGGAGACAAGCCGATGACGAGGTACGCAGTTTTCGGGGCTGGGCCGATCTGGGGACTGGAACTGGACGCCGATGTTTCGCGCGCCCTGGATTCCCGCGCCCTCCAGACGGCGCTCCAGAACTTGGAGCGCGACCGTGAAGGCGAACCCGATGTGGAGTGGCCGCCCTTTACCGCTGCGGGCCTGCGGGCGGCGGCGGGACTGTCGGATTTCACCCGACTAACGGTCGGGCCCGGCCTTCTATAGGTCCGCATGGCCGTGCGGCTTTGAGTGGCCGTGATGGCGCAGATACTTGTCGTCGAGCTCCTGGATGATGCCGTCGGCCTTGTCCTTGCCGACGAGGCGGATGAGGGCGTCCAACTTGGCCTCGGTGCGGTCGTCGTTCTCCTTGGAGGAGGGCGAGCCGATATAGAGGAAGTAGGCCAGGCCCACGACCTGCCAGATGAGCTGCAGGAACTCCGACTGCCAGTTCTCGAAGGTGTCGCGCATCATCTCGACCATGTAGCCGGAGAGTTCCGGCGGGGCGTGCAGCGCGGACTGCTCATCGAGATAGGCGAACCAGCCGAAGATCCAGTGGCCGGTGATGGAGATGAGGAAGAAGGCGGCGGTCAGCCAGCCATAGGCGTAATTCTTCACGTAGACCTCCCAGTTGCCCCGATAGCGGAGGCAACGAACCGTCGCATTACGAGTTCCGCCTGCGAGCCTCTCGCGGGAGGCGGGAGAGAAAGGGTGAGACGATGACGAAAGCGCGCGCGAGCCTCCTTTGCGTCGCCCTGGGCGCCGGCGCCCTGCTGGCGGCCTGCGACAAGCCGATCAATGATGGTCCGCACCCGCCGGCCGAGAGCCCGCCGACGACGGCCGCCGCGCCGGCCGATATGACGGGTACGGAAGGACCGCCCGCGACCTCCGGCGGACCGGCGGGCCAGACGCCGTCCTATGGCCAGCCTGGCGCGGCGCCTTCGGAGGTGACCTCACAGCGCGACGAGGCGGGGCCTTCGGCGTCGGACAGCAGCGGGTCGGTGCGGTAGCGCTCCCCTCAGATCGCGTTTTCAGCCTTCTCGACCCAGGCGCCGAAACGAGCTCAATCAAGGCGAGTGGGTCGGCTTGCTGGCTTGTCCGACATGCCGCCTCCGATGCACGATCTGGCTGATCGTCGGTCCGGAGCGGATGCGGGTCAATGTGCGCATAAGAAGAGGGCCGGGGAGTTCCCGGCCCTTTCTCATGATCAGCGACGGTCTTGATCCCGTCCCTGTTGGCCTTGCTGGCCTTGTTGACCTTGCTGGCCGCCCTTTTGTTGGTTCTGTTGATTGGGCTGGCGTTGCTGAGGCTGCTGCTGCTGTTGCTGCTGCTTGCGGCCACCGTTGTCGTTCTGGTTCGCGCCCATGACGTGCTCCTCTTTTGACACGGGGATAGGAAAGGAACGCCAGGGGTAGGGCGCTGTTCCGCCTCGAACGGGCGTTTTTGCGGCGAAGGTTGTGTTTGATCAATGGCTTAGGTATTCCGCCTTGTGGTGGCGGGGCCTTCTCCGTCATCTTTCACCGAGCCGAGATTGACCTGGCTGCGGGCGGCTGCGCCATAGTCGGGCCATGCGGCTGTTCCACTTCAGCGATGACCCCGAGATCGAGCGGTTCGAGCCGCGGCCGGTGCGGGTTCCGTCCGAGCGGCCGCCGGGGCGGGAGTGGCTGAACGGGCCCCTGGTCTGGGCGATCGACGAGTGGCATGCGCCTATGTACCTGTTTCCGCGCGACTGCCCGCGGATCCTCATCTGGCCTACGGCCGCGACGACGCCGGCGGACCTGGCGCTCTGGTGGGGCGGACGCGATTGCCGGATGGTCGCGCATGTGGAGTGGGGCTGGTTCGAGGCCCTGCTGCGCGGGCGGCTCTATCGCTATGAACTGCCCGCGAAGGTCTTCGAGAGCCTGGACGACGCCGGCATGTGGGTCGCCCGGGAGACCATCGCGCCGATCGGCCTGGAGGTGATCGACGATCTGCCCAAGGCGCTGCAGGCCCATGGGGTGGAGCTGCGGGTGATGGGCGACCTGCTGCCCCTGAAGGGGGTCTGGTCGAGCAGCCTGCACGCCAGCGGCATAAGACTGAGGAACGCGCGCGGCTGGGGCGTCTAGCGAAAGAGCGTTCGCGATGCTCGCCTTCGGCCTAGGGTGTCGGCGCAAGGGCGGGGAGAGGCATGCATCCGGACGAGATCGCGATCGACGAGGCGCTGGTCTCGCAGTTGCTGGCCGCGCAGTTCCCGGATTTCGCCGGCCTGCCGCTTCGAAGGACGGGAGCGCATGGGACCGACCATGTGATCTACCGGCTGGGCGAGGACCTCGCCGTGCGTCTGCCGCGGCATCCGGGCGCGGCGGGGCAGGCGGAGAAGGAGCAGGCCTGGTTGCCGAGGCTGGCCGCCTATCTTCCGGCGCCGATCCCGGCCCCGGTGGAGGCGGGCGCGGCGTGCGAACTCTTTCCCTTCGGATGGTCGATCTGCCGTTGGCTGGAAGGCCAGACCGCGGCCGAGGCGGCGATCGAGGATGAGATCGCATTGGCCACGGACCTTGGCCGGTTCGTGGCCGCCATGCGCGGCGTTCCGGCGGCCGATGCGCCTGGGCCCGGCCCGCACAACGCCTGGCGCGGCGTGGGTCTTCGCGCGCGCAACAAGGTGACCCAGGCGGCGATCGACGAGCTCGGCGAGCATATCGACGCCCGTGCCGCGCGGGCCTGCTGGGACGCGGCCCTGGAGGCGGAGCCGTGGGGCGGGGAGCCCTGCTGGCTGCACGGCGACCTGATGCCGAGCAATCTGCTGGTTTCGGAGGGCCGGCTGGCGGCGGTGCTCGACTTCGGCTGCATGGGCGCGGGCGATCCGGCCTGCGACCTCATTCCCGGCTGGAACCTGTTCTCGGGCGTGGGGAGGGCGAGGTTCCAGGATGCGGCGGAGGTCGACGCGGCCACCTGGGCGCGCGGCCGCGGCTGGGCGTTGTCGGTCGCCCTGGTGCAGCTGCCCTATTACGCGCAGAGCAATCGGATCATCGCAGGCAATGCGCAGCGGACGATCGACGCGGTGCTGGGCGAGGCTTGAGGCCGCGCGGCGCGAAGACCCTTGCGGCGGCGGGGTGCTTGCGTCTAAGCGACGGCGATGCCGATCAAGATCCCTGACGACCTGCCTGCCCGAGCCACCCTCGATGCGGAAGGCGTGATGGTGATGGGCGAGGCCGACGCCATCCGCCAGGACATCCGGCCGCTGCGCATCGGTCTGCTGAACCTGATGCCCAACAAGATCAGGACCGAGACCCAGATCGCGCGGCTGCTGGGCGCCACGCCGCTGCAGCTCGAACTGACCCTGGTGAAGATCACCAATCACGTAGCCCGCAATACGCCCAGCGAGCACATGCTGTCCTTCTATCGCGACTGGGAGGACGTGAAGGGCGAGCGCTTCGACGGCTTCGTGGTCACCGGCGCGCCGGTCGAGACCTTGCCGTTCGAGGAGGTCACCTATTGGGACGAGCTGCGCCGCATCTTCGACTGGACCCAGACGAACGTGCACGGGACGTTCAACATCTGCTGGGGGGCGCAGGCGGCCGCGCACCATTTCCACGGCATGCCCAAGTACGAGCTGGCGCAGAAGGCGTTCGGGGTCTTCCAGCACCGGAACCTGGCGCCGGCCTCGCCCTATCTGCGTGGCTTCTCCGACGATTTCGCGATTCCCGTCTCGCGCTGGACGGAGGTGCGGCGCGAGGACATTCCGACGGGCAGCGGCATGCAGGTGCTGATGGAGTCCGACGAGGCGGGCCTCTGCCTGCTGGACGACCCGGCGCACCGGTCGCTACACATGTTCAACCACATCGAATACGACTCCAGCTCGCTGGCCGAGGAGTATTTCCGCGACGTGGCGGCCGGGAAGGCGATCGCACCGCCGGCCAACTACTTCCCCGGAAACGATCCGAAGCGGGCCCCGCAGAACCACTGGCGTAGCCACGCGCACCTCTTGTTCGGCAACTGGATCAACCAGCTCTACCAGACCACACCCTTCGACCTCCGCGACATCGGCGGCCGCGCCGCGTCGCAGATGAGGGCGGAGGCGACGGCTTAGCGCGCAACGAGGTTATGCGAGGGGCTGGGTAGCCCCTCGCATGGGGGCTCAGCGGGGTTTGCCGCTGATCTTGATGGTGGCGTCGGCCAGTTGGGTGCTGGCGCCGATGGCGGCGACCTGGCGAAGGGCGCCGTCCCAGGCGGTCTTTTGGCAGGCGCTGTGGAAGACCTGGTCCTGCAGCCGCAGGGGGTGGGGGATGTCCGGACAGACCTTGCGGACGGCCAGGGCGATGCGGCGTTCCAGCATGTCCCGCCCGCCAGAGCGGCTGAGGTCGAGGTCGGCGTAGCTGACCTTGACGGTGCGGGCGAGATCCTGCGCCAAGGCGTCGGCGCCGGGGACGAGAAGCGCCGTAGCCGCGATCGTCGATACGATCATCTTCATGATATCTTCTCCATGGCTCCCTCGGCCGGCTGGCGCCGGTCGACCGTTGGAGCCCACCGCGTTCCCCCGTTTTCCGCAGGACGATTTCCCGACCGACATCCGACTTTTCGCCCACCAAGCTCCGACTTTTCCGATGACGACCGAGCAACCGCCGAAAAAGGTCGAGCTGGCGCAGGAGCCGGACTTCAGCCTCGGCGGCCTGATGATCAGGCCGTCGGCCTGTCGGATCCGCGCCGGGGGCCGGGAGGTGCGGGTCGAGCCGCGGGTGATGGAGGTGCTGGTCGTCCTGGTTCGGGCCGCCGGCCGGACCGTCTCGCGCGACGAACTCATCGCCGCATGCTGGGACGGGCGGGCGGTGAGCGACGATGCGGTGACGCGGGTGATCGCCAAGATGCGGGGGCTGGCCTCCGTTACGGAGCCTCCGGCCTTCGCCCTGGAGACGGTGCCGAAGGTCGGCTTTCGCCTGACGCCAGGCGCGGCGGCGTCTGAGCCGCGACCTGACCGTACGTTGCGGCCAATCTACTGGACGGTCTTGGCGCTCCTGGCGACTGTCCTCGCCCTTGGAGCCGCGTGGATCGGAGCCCGACGGCAGGTGGTCGCCGGACAGGTGGAGGTCGCGCCATTCGCGGCCGAACCAGCCGACCACGAAGGCGCGCGCCTGGCCGCCGGCCTTGACGAGGCGATCCTCGGCCGCCTCTCCAGCGGCGGGGTCCAGGCCGTGGTGGAAGGAGCTGGGCGGCCGGAGCTTCGGATTGTCGGAGCCCTTTCCCGCGATGGATCGGACTATGTGGTCGCCAGCCGGGTGATCGACGGCCGCACCGGCACGATCCTCTGGTCGGCGCAGCTCTCGCGGCCGGCGGCGCAAGCGGCGGGCCTGGCCGACGATGTCGCCATCCACCTCGCCGGTGCGATCAGCTGCGGCTTACAGGACCGCGGACGGGAACCGCTGCAGCCGGTCGTCGTCGGCCTGCTGCTGCAAGCCTGCGAGGCGCAACTGAACTATTGGCCCGAGCGAATGCTGGGCGCGGCCAGGCGTCTCGTGGCCGTCGCCCCGCGAATGGCGACAGCGCAGGCGAAGCTCGGCTTGGCCGCCGGCATGGCCGCGCGCAACCTGGATCACCGCACCGCCGAGAGCGTCGCGCTTCGACGACTGGCGGCGCGTGCGGCGGCGCGAGCGCGCGAGCTCGATCCTCACAACCCGGAAGCCTATGTGGCGCTTGCGTTGAGCTATGGCGAAGGGGGCGCGTGGTTGGCGCGGGAGGCGGCGCTCGAGCGCGCGCTGGCGATCGATCCGGAACGGTCGTGCGCGCGGCTCGCCTACGTGCAGTTCCTGCGGGAGGTCGGACGGCTGGACGAGGCCATCGAGATCGGCAGGAGCATTGGGGCCATGAACGACCCGCGTGGCAGCGGCAGTTCGCTCACCCTGGCCATGATGCTCGCCCAGCGGGGCGAACTCGACGAGGCCGAGAAAGTGTTGGCGGAGTTGGAGCGGGTCATCCCAGAACAGGCTCAGGAGATCCGATGGACCAACGCCGTCTGGTGGGAAGATCCCGCGACGGCCGTTCCGAAGGTCCTGGCCTTGAAGGACGGCGCAGAGGCGGCCTGCCTGGCCAAGTTCCTGGAGGATCTGCCGAGCCTGAAGGCTACAGGGGCGCGAGGGACGCCCGCCGGGTGTGAGAGCCTGGTTCCCGACTGGAGAGCCAGGTTGCTCGCCCGCCAGGGCGATATCGAGGGAGCCTACGCGGCCCTCGCGCGCCCGCTGCCGAACAGCCGGCGCATGACCGCGTTTCTTTTCTATCCCGAGATGAAGGGGTTTCGGCAGGCCCCTCGTTTCATGCCGTTGGCTAAGCAGCTTGGGCTTGCGGACTACTGGCGCGAGAGCGGCCGCTGGCCCGACTTCTGCGCCGAACCGGACCTGCCCTACGACTGCAAGGCGGAGGCCGCGAAGTAGTTCGCAATCCCTCTATCGCTGGAGCGTGTTTTGATAGAGACTCGCAACTGAATGGCGCGCGCGGTCTATCTGGTTTTGGGTTTGGCGTTCCTGGCGCTGGGAGTGGCCGGGGCGTTCTTGCCGCTGCTGCCGACGACGGTGTTCCTGATCCTGGCGGCGGCGTGCTTCGCCAAGTCCTCGCCGAGGCTGGAGGCCTGGATCCTCAATCACAAGCAGTTCGGGCCGCTGGTGCGCGACTGGCGGGCGCACGGGGCGATCCCGCGCAAGGCCAAGGTCCTGGCCTGTCTTGGCATGGCGGCGGGGTTTGCGATCTTCTTCGTCTCGGCGCACCCCAAGCTGTGGCTGGCGGTTCTGGTGGCGGCAGCGCTGGGCGCCTGCGCGGCGTTCGTGGTCTCGCGCCCCGGCGCGCCGCAATAGCTGAATCGGCTTAGAGCCGGAGCGGTGCTGACCGATCCCTTCTTCTATGCGACTGCGGTCCCGGCGGTGATCCTGCTGGGACTGGCCAAGGGCGGCTTTGCGGGGATCGGGGTGATCGCCGTGCCCTTGATGGCGCTGGCGGTCTCGCCGGTGCTGGCCGCCTCCATCACCTTGCCGATCCTGATCGTGCAGGACGTGGTCAGCGTCTGGGCGTTCCGGAAAACCTGGGACAGAGGCGTGCTGGCGATCATGCTGCCGAGCGCCGCGGGCGGGATCCTCGCCGGCTACCTGCTGGCCGCCTTCGTCAAGCCCGGCGCGGTGGAGTTGGCGGTCGGCGCGGTGTCGATCATCTTTGCGCTGATGCGCCTGTGGGCCGAACGGGCGAGCGCGCCGCCGCGGACGGAGCGCCGTGAGAGGCTGCCGTGGCGCGGCGTGCTGGCGGGGATCGCCGCCGGCTTCACCAGCCAGATCGCCCATGCGGGCG
>Ga0065721_10050703_pt1 | contig 18410 bp, 17 predicted proteins | sample Mesricmetagenome_FD_59108 | JGI IMG/M metagenome (GOLD analysis project Ga0065721, IMG submission 59108) | Mesophilic microbial community from rice straw/compost enrichment Sample: eDNA_1 v2 (version 2) | ecosystem: Engineered > Solid waste > Grass > Composting > Bioreactor | place: USA: Davis... | reverse complement strand
CGATCCAATGAAGTGGCTCACCCAAGTGCTTGAGGAACTACCGAACAGGAACGTTAATGAAATCGACGACCTGCTACCCCATAAAATAGTCTAGCCGTTCAACGCGACCCCACTTGGCCAGGTGTTTACAGTGTAACTTGGTCCATAGCTTTATTTCACTTGCGCTAGGTCGAAAAAAAAACCACCTCTTCGCCGGATCGCATGACGCAGCGCGCAGAGCGATCTTCCGACCTTCTACGACCCTGCAACTTATTCGGCTCTTGCAACAACATCAATCCGCACGAATGGCAGTCTGGAAGTCCGACGTCCGACGTCTTCTCTCGCCTAGACGATCACCCGATAAACGAAGGAATGAACGGATGGGCTCCCTAGCATAAGCGGCTAATTTTTGAATTTTAAAACAAGAACTGGTCAAGACGAGCGGGCAAGTTGCACAACGTGTAACGCAGCGAATATTAAAACTCACCCTTAAACTTAAGCGGGATGATCTAATATTTCATCCTCAAATCCGTACCTCCTGGCTTTCTTAATGTTCAATAATGCGATTGCCTTGTTTCTTTCCGTCAGAGGCTTGTTGCCCTTGCTTAACTCAAGCATGAAGACGAACTCTTTGTCTAATAGCCTCTTATTCTTTTTATCCCATTGTACCAATTTTTGAATTGTTTCGATCGAAACATCTGCCTTTACACCATCTGATGCCCGGAACCGATCGTAAAGTTCATCAATATCATCCAATAGCTCCGGGGCTTTTTCTATAACATGGTCGAGAATTTCGATTGCCGTTTGCCTTTCATAATCTGAGATTTTCGTTTTGTTCCTCACTCTTCCGGCCATATTGAAAGCAACAGTTCGCTTTTGCTGGCTCAGACTTCCCGTGACACTTCCCCATTTTTCGATTCTGTACCAGATTTCCGGAGGTACCGATTTCAACTTTTCCAGTTCCTCCTCCGCCTGATTTGACGTCGAATCATCGGAGGAAATTCTTTTCCTCGCTCCTGAACTCACAGTATCTTCGAATTCCGACTTAAGCCTCGCAAAGTCTATGTCGAATTCCTGACCTTTCAGTGCATTCCAGCAATCTTCCTTTTTCGCCCATTCGCCGTAAAGTGCACCGGGAGCGTTTTGTTTGATGAAAGCTTCGACGTGCTTCATCAGCTCGTATAATAGTTCCTTTAAGGAATCCGATATTGACTGGTTTTTCCAAATCTTATAAAGATCAAGTTTGTATCCAGTCTTAAACCCAAAATAGGCTATTGAGTAGGGTACTGTAATGTATCGCATGTCGCCAATAGAGTGTGGCTTTATACCGTATAGTTTTTCAGCAGTTTTGAAGATGATCGCCTTTGCAATTGCGTCTTCAAAATAGATATTGTCGACTTTCGTTCCCTGGTTGAAGACGATGAACTGTGCATAGTTCTTTTGATTGCCTTTTACAACCCAATGTGGACCAATAACGAGCTTTCTCCCATCATACTCTTCCTTGTATGCGTTTACGTATTTTGCCAGGTCCTCCTTCGTAAAAACCTGATGTTTAGGATTTCGTAAGTCGAACGCTTTTTGCCTTGCCTTTCCAAATCCTTCTTTGGCTCTTGCGTTTTTGTACTGTCCTCTTGCCCTTTCATAAAACCATCTCGTTTGTTGGGAGGACTGACCCGAAACGATGGGCGTATAGATACTTCTGGATAATTTCTCAAGCTCGACATGGAATGGCCTGTTGGAGCTCAGATCGGAAACCGACACTTTATTCTGTGTATTGGCGTATTCGGATATACGCGAAACAATCTCACTGAAGTTTTCCCTATTCTTTACGACCGTAAGCTTGAGTTGTACGAATATGTCGGTAATATCTTTCCTGGATTTCTTATGCGTGTGATAAATTGACGCTGTAGTCTGTCCGCCGTTCACAATCTGAAAGTCCTTCACCTTTGCTATCAACAGCCCCGTCCCATCGCCCGTTTTGGACACCTCAATTTCTTCTGCTGTTGCCGCGATTCCATTGTTGAAGGCCAGAAACATATGGGCCTCATTCAGGATTGTATTACGAATCCCCTTGTTTATTTTTCCGGTAAACTGGAGGAAAGATCTTACGTTCTGTTCAAGCAGCCGGGAGCCGAACCGCTCATATATCGCAGCGAGTGCAGTTCCAGGGATGATAGCGAGATAGGACTGGTATTGAGTATTCTCTGACGGCGCTATTACACAAGGCACATGAAAACCTTCATTAACGAAATTTATTTCAATCGGGATATGAGATTTTTCAGAAAGGTTGTATAAGTAGTTGATATCGATGACACGATAGAATACTGGTATACCTGAGATTGTTTGCGATGATGGATTATCCCCTGGATAAAGTCCGTCGGTCAGAATAAATGCGTTGATGCGGACCAGATTGGCATCCAAGAGTTCGGAATTTGCAAGGGTGTGAGCAAAATCGAAAATCGAAGATGATTCTTCAATGTCGTTGACGTACTCTTTGTATTTAGCCTTTCGGAAGAAATTCGAAATTCGTTTTACTGCGGTGTCAACTTCGTCTTTTGGTATTCTCAGAGGCCCTTCTGTTCCTTTGAAGATTGTAATAAAAAGATCGATTGTTTCGTAGTTATCAGGTTCCGCATAGGCGTTTATTTTGTGTTGGTTTTTTGTGCCAAGTTGACCTTCATCGTAGGCCTCTCTGGCGTTCTCAGTCTCTCCCGCGTCCGTTAAAATATCCAGCGTCGTTCGGGTGAAAATTTGTTCAAGGCTGCCGCCATCGTCTTCAGAAAGTTGAATTGATCTGATTTCTTGTAGGACAGTCTTGTGATATTTCAATAACTCAGTCATCAAAATTTGATTTGGTTTAGCACTTCACTTTCTGCGAGGATGAAATCATCGCACTGTGATGTGATTATGGAATACTTTACGTCACCAACCCCTGGACGCAAATCACGTTCTTCAATTCTGGGGAAGCCAAAAGTGACGTTGTAAAAGGTTTCACTTCTAATAACATATCCTACATGCTCATATAAGTGGGCATGATGATCAAAATACCCAGCTTCGATTAATTTGGCGCGGAACAGAGAAAGTGTGATGGGATCATTTACAAGAAGATCGATGATTCGACTCACGAGACTCACCACGGATTCCCGGTTTTTTTGTCTGGTTTCCACAGACAGATGATACAATAGTAGCCTCTCAAGATTTGTCGTATCAAGTTGCCTTTCGCTATTTATGTGAATCCGCTGATGGTTATTTCCTGTCGTGCATTTCACTTCGATCGCAAAGCTGCCAACCTGAAAATCTTTGATATTTTTATCTGGTCCGACCCAGGCGCGTATTATATTCGCTCGGTTTGAAATCTGGGATAAAAGTAGTTTGTGCAGCAGATGGAGTTCTGCATAAAGTCCATGCTGCTCCTCAAGCGATAAACCAGGACTGTTTAGTTTGTCAAAAAGCGATTTCCACTTGTGAAAGCGATTTAAAAGATTTTGCACCAACGCATGTTCGTCTTCAGGGCTCCCAATATTCAGCATCAGGTCCTCAGACAAATTGGAGAATACATCGCAATGGGTATTGTTTACGAGTTTAAACAACAGGATCCTTCCATTTGCATTCTTTGTATCTACAATTACCTCCGTCTGAATGTCTTTTAAATTGCTGAACGGTGAGAGGTCGATGTTAACCGGACTTTTGAGAAAGGTAGCGATACACCTGACCTTCTCAGGTACTTTCAAGCCGACAAATACGTTGGGCTGAATGGTTCCGGAATACCGTCTGAAAAGAAATCCTGATGTTGCAGAAAGGTCGTTTTCAAGTTCCTTCCATATTTGATCAATCTTCGTCATCGCTCATATCTTCAAGATCATCGTTCACATTGAATGCATCCAAAAGTTGTTCGTGAACAGCGTAACTTACAGGAATATTGAACTTACTTGTGGGAAAGCTGATCGCGTAACCGACGATAGGCTCATTTGGTTGCTGCGGGGCACTCTCTATTTGTGCGCCGGCAGGATCAAGAAAGTATATCAGGAGCAGCGGGTTTTGTGGGTGACGAATTTCATTTCTCACAACCTCACCGCTAGGATATTTCGGGGTACCCTGCCTTTTCTTGCGCCACAACGCTTCCGTTCTTTCCATGGCATGCCTATACTCGGTATCGGATAAGTCAATGAACTCATCACGCGGGCTTATTATGTGCGAGCGTTTGAGGTAGTAGATTTGATCATTGGAGTTTTCCGGGTATTGATTTCTGAGATAATGGCCAATTTCAAGCACTTCGTCTCCCCTCAGGATTTTGCTTTTAGGTCCGTCTGTCGCTTTCGACATAACCGCCACTCGCCAGTTGGTTAACTCCTGATTCGAAACTTGAGCATCAATGAACCGCAGTAAATTAGCTGGGTCAGCAGCCTTAAGATTTTCAGAGAGCCTGAATTGCTGAAGCCATGTGCGAACATGGTGAACAGGAACATCCATCCATAAGTAACTATTACCAGTTTTATTACCAACTGGCTCGTGAGAACCCGGAAGGTGTTTAATAAAATTCAGTGTTGCCGTTAAATTCGCATGGATTACTCCTGCGTTTTTTGAAAACTCATATGATTCGACGAGGCGGCCGGACCATGAGATCTGTACAGTAACGGCTCTTCTTATTTTGTTGGCGGCCGAGATTTGCAGAATTCCAGGATGTGTTCTCACCTGGAGGGCATATTGTTCCGGAGTACTTCCGGCAACGTCAGACATATAGTCAAACTCTTCCCTGAGTTCCTCTGACGCAAGGGTGACGTGACAGAACCATTCATTTAACTCCCTGCTGGTGAAGAGCCTGCATAAATCGACGTAGCCTGGCCTGTAGCCGAACCATCTGCCCATTTGCATCAAGGTGTCGTACATCTTTGAAGCCCTGAGATAATAGCTGACCGAGAGTCCCTCCAATGTCAGCCCGCGTGAGAGCTTGTCACCTCCGATTGCTATCACTGAAAGTCCATTCGCGTGATCAAAGTAGCTCAGTGCATCGGCGGAACCTCCATTTACTTCTTTGACCTGGATTCTTGAAGCTGCTTCGTTCAGCTGGGCCGCGACCTCAGACCATTTATGAACCTGAATCTGAGGATCAATATCTCTCAGCTTTGACTGAAGTATTTGTTTTGAGGTTGTCACATAGGATTTGTATTGATCCTGGTCTACCTCGAAGGCTTCTCGTAGTTCTTCGATAATGGAATTAACATTCATCTCGATTCCCCGACGGTAGAAATCAAAGACGTTTTGCACGAGCTCTTTGATGCGCGTTTGCCACGTCACGAACCGGCTAACATGCACCAGCATCGAGTTGTGCATGTTAGCTTGGCCCCTTAGTCTTCTGATTGCGCAAGTGATAATAAAACACTTGATCGCCATTTTCAAAGAGGCCGGAACTTCGGTGGGAAGGGGATCTTTATTCTTGTGACCATTTGGCACGAAATTATGATAGTCATTAATCCTCCGTATAATCGGCAAAGTCCGATCGGAATGTTCATCACCTTCGACAGGTTGAAAGCCGAAGACTTTTTCCGGCCCGATATAATTCGTTGGGGCCGGAAGGTTGATAATAAAATCACGGGGAAACAGGTTGTCTTCTTCTATTGGGATAAAAATGTTGGCAAATGGCGTCGCCGTATAACCAACGTAGCCACTCTTGTCGAAGAGCCTCAATATTTCTCTTATCTGAGCGTTGATCCGTGTAGCCTGATCGTCTTCGCGATTGGTATTTATTGAAGCATTATCGGCCTCGTCATCAATAAGAAGCAGTGATTTACTTCTGATCACGCGTCTTCCTTCAATTTCATTGCATTGAGCGCTGAGCCAAATAAGCAACCTCTCAAGAACCCGATAGTTTTTTTTAACAACCGCTATTATTGGTTCATTTGTATCGAAATTTGTCCCAAAGGAACTGGCAGAGCCGGTTGTGAAGTCACCGAGCTCGAGACTTGAAGTCAGAGAATGCGCGACTCCATCCCGGCTGATTAGGCCAACGCCAATCCGCTTGTTATTTTTGTCATATGCTCGCTGATACTGTGTGTCAAATCCTAAAAATCCCTCGTCCAATCGTAGTTGTGTTTGACTTCTCAAATTATTGTGAATGCCGGCGAGTACTATTATTAGTTTAAATCCTGCGTCAGCTGCCTTACAGACTAAACCAGTGTAGTTGGAGGTTTTCCCTGACTGCACTTGACCAACCACCAGACCATATTTGCTGATGGCAGCGTTTATGGTCGGGTCGAACAAGCCGTCGAGAGTCCTATCGGTTAACCGGTCGATTTGATTGACAACTGTACTGGCAAGACCCTTGTCAGATTCAAGATAGAGTCTGTAACGGTTCCAGAATGTAGAATTTATAGATGCTTTCTTTTCATTTATCCAGGGTTTCCTCCTTTCAGTCGCTTCAATTATTCGGAAATCATCGATATGAATGTTGTAAACCGCTTGTACTTCCCGTATCAGCAGGTCTTTGTCAATTAATTTGTATTGGGGAATGCCGAGAACGATATCGACCTTCTCTTCTATTTGTTGTGTGGTTACGGAACTTGTCGAAGGCAACAATGTCCTGACAGTTTTAACGGCTTGTTGAATCATAGAACTAAGTCAGATTGTCGATGAAATGTGGAAATTGATTGAACGGTTCGATATTCAGAATAATAGCCTGAGCCTCGCCAGCTGACCTTCCCTGTTTGATCAGATTGTCAAACATCTGCCTCATCGTTTTTCTGATCAGTTCCTGATCTGTCCCCTCAAACGGTTTCCCCTGAGCTTCCGGGTCCTCTGCCTCCTTAATGTAAATAGATTTAACTGGAATAGTTTCTTCAATAAGTCGTAACAGTGCCTCAAGTGCCTGCTCGGGCTTGATGGATGCCTGTTCTTTGATAACGTCGAGAATAGGATGATCCCTGTTGATTTTGTGAAACCACTTATCGCCGCGCTTGTGATCTATCCATAATGGCACAAATTTCTGGCCCGGCCAGGGCTTGATACTCTTCCCTCTGTGACGATAGACTTCCACGGCCTGCGTCCTGACCCGTGCCGCATAAGCCTTTAGCTGGTCGCGTATGGCTAATGGCGGTCGGGCTATTGACTTCTTTATATCGATCTGCCATTCTGAATCCAGGTGATTCGGCAGGTTTATCTCAATTCTGGCCAGTTTGTAGTGCTCCTCTTTGCGAAACATTCCCAGCCAGTCGCCGGCGAGGAGCATCCGTTCATTTCGGTAAATGTAAAATCCCTGTTGTTCGTTCCAGCCTTTAGGTCCTTCGCCGTCTCTGAATCTTTCAGCGGGAATTTTAGACTTATGGGGAAGTATATAGCCTTTCACAGAGACCTGTCCATTTAGCAATGGCTCCTCAGGAAAGCCTTGTGTTGCGGCTTCTTCGGACATGAAAGGATTCCATGGCTGGATCGGTCTATCCTGAAAGTATATTTTTATCCTGCCGTTTTGGATGAACTTGTGGAACACCATTGCCAGATGTTTCTTAGCCTGGTCCATGATCAAAAGGAACTTGTCAAGAGCTTTCTTGTCTTCCTGGTTTAAATTTTTCACCAGTCTGTCAATTGCATTCCAGATTACAATTGTGCCGGAACGGGCTTCGTCCATCAGCTTCTGGAACCTTCCTTCAGGTAAGTACTGGATGAGATTCCATGTTCCGGACTGATTGACAAAATCAAGGTCCCACGTCCAGAAGACTGAGGTACCACCTTCTCTTTTGCTGATGACTGACAATCGTCTGCATTGGGAGAAAGACGCTGTTTTCAATCCAAGACCGAAGCGTCCAAGGTCTTTTGCACTGCGATTATCCAACGGATTTTTGCTACCAGGGCGCATCGCCTGCACAAGTTCATCATTGGTCATTCCGCAACCATCGTCGCAAATTGATAGCCAGGTTTTTTCTCCGAACCATTCGAAATTAACCCAGACATTTTTTGCTCCTGCTGAGATTGAATTGTCTATTATATCGGCTATTGCGGCTTCAATACTGTAACCGATTGCCCTGAAGGTCTCGATCATTGAAGATGCCTCTGGGACGGCAGGGGTTGTCGGGTATTTTGCGTAATCAATCACCTATCAATTGCATCAAGTTGACTTTCTGGCACGTTCCAACTGGTCTGAATTGCCGTATAGATATGCTTTATTGGATTCAACAGCTGTGCCGGATTCTGAATGAATTTGATCTTCGCGTCTCTGGAGAGATTGGAGACTACGCAAAGAAAATACCTGGCCCTTTCTTTTTTAGCTATTTCCCACTCCTTGCTGGTGAATAAAAGACCGCCCGAAAATTCAGAAAGACCTTTGACCTCAACGTAGAATTCGCCCGTCTCATTCTCAATTTTAAAGTCATAGCCAACTCCAAAGTCGCGGCAATCCGTTAGTTTTCCATGAACTGGATTTCTAGTCTCTGCGTAATTCCTTAGGAAAAACTCTTCCGCCGACCTTCCAGTAGGTGTTCGTAATATGAATTTTGCTGATCCCGTTTCTGACGAGGAGTCTTTGGCAATCATAGTTAACGAGGCGAGTAAACCCGGGTGATCATTAAACCCGCCGGACAATATCTCGATCACAATTTCTCTGATTTGAGGTTCATCCAAGTCTTGAAGGGCCATCGCAACTCTTGCCCTTGAAGGACTCAATGGTTCCTGATGCCATCCTGCCCGAAAGCCATGTAATGGATCAAACTGGTCGCGCATATTCTTAACTGTATGAGGATTGGTTTTCAATGCCTCACCAATCTTCAAGTGAGTTTCGTTCATATTACCATAACCAAGGGCATCATACGCGACGCGATTGAATCGGGATAAATAATAGCTCACATACAAACAAAGAACATGATTGTAGTCCATTACCTCTTTCTATCTCAACATTATCATCAATCCTTTGGCAATAGCCTGTCCCATCATCGGCGGAACCGCATTTCCAATTTGTTTGAAGGCCGCGCTCCTTCCTCCCTCAAAATAAAAATCATCCGGGAAAGACTGAAGTCTGGCGGCTTCTCTCACGGAAATAGATCGAACCTGGTTTAGGTCGGGGTAAATATAATAGTGCCCGTCTTTGGCTATGTGAGCCACTACCGTGTGGGAATGTCCGTCAGGGTCAACAACCTTATACCGGTCTAAGAATACGCCTTTGTTTTTGTGGGTTTGTAGTCGTCCCGGAATTTCTGTGTATTTAAGGCGCGTCTTTTCCTTAAGCCACTTTTCGATTGCCAGTTCATATATTTCGAGGTCTCTTGCATTGTGGTCGCGCGTGATGTGTTGTGTCACAAAATCTATTCCGTTGCGAATCCCCGACTTTTGCAGATACTCGTTGATGGGCTTCTTGTATCCGGCCACATGAAGTTCCTCCCCTGGTCGTAACTTCGGGAGGTCGAAAAACAAATCCCGTTTCGTTTTCCAAGTGTTTTCAATCTTCTCCGGCATCGGAAATTCAAACTTCCCCTTACTCCGTTTACCAATAAGAATCACACGTCTCCGCTTTTGAAGAACACCGTATTCCTCAGCATTGAGGACGGTGGGAGGCGCGACACTATATCCAAGCTCCTCAAACAGTTTGAGCATCTGTTTAAGATAGAGGCTATTGCCCGCCGTAAGAAGACCTAACACATTTTCGAATACAAAATACTCAGGTTTGTATCTGTTCAGGAACTGCCCATAATAGCGGAAGAGAAAATTCCGCTTGTCACCTCTCATTCTGTGGGGGTCACGACTCCTACCTACAAGAGAGTACGCCTGACAGGGAGGTCCGCCTATGATAAGGTCAACTTTCTTTTTCGTTCCAAGCTGGACATCAATGCTTTTGAAAATATCAGAAATCGTGATGTCGCTTATTTCAGCGTTGATTACGGAATTCAACTTCTGTTCCGGCAAGTGCTTCCAGAGTTCGGTGCGACTGATTTCTTTCTTAAGGTATGAATGATAGATATGATCTTTTCTTTTCGCTATCAAATGGTGGAATGCCAGTCGGGTTCTGAGGGTGCAACTGGCGTTCGCATCCATTTCAACATGTGCAACCGGATTGAATCCTTCTTTGATAAATCCCTCGGATAGTCCTCCGGCGCCTGCAAATAAATCGATGTATGTCAAATCGGCCACTTACTTCAATTCTTTTAAGAGGTTGGCAAATGTTTTTTCAACCGCTTCCGGTCGAAGCTGACATTCAAATATTGACAATACCCTCCAGTTCATTTGAATCAAAGACGTGACATTAATCCGGTCCAGCAACTTGTTTCGGTTTATCTTGGCCAACCACCATTCCGTTCTTGTCTTTGGCACAACAAAAAATCGGCATCCGTCATGGCCGTGCCAAAAACACCCATGAACAAATATTGCTGTCCGATACTTTGGAAGAACAATGTCTGGCTTTCCTGGAAGTTCCCTGTCATGGAGCTTGAACCGATAACCCCGTGAAAACAAGAATTTTCTCACTTGAATTTCCGGTCCCGTATCTTTACTCCGGATCCGGCTCATATTATAGCTTCTTACAGCCTTAGAATGAACATCAGCCATTACTCTTAACTTATCCCGCCCCAATTTCAGGTCCCATTTCACAACTCCCATGCCTTCACCAGCTCCTCAGCTAGAAATCGATCAGGACATACACTCGCTCGAGCTATACATATGATCCGCCCTTTGAATAGCGGCTTACTGCTGCCTTACAATTAAGATTCAAATATAATTTTCCGGTACCAATATTCCATGTCTTTGGTTCAAGTAGCAGTAAATCAGCGTTTCCTTCCTGCAGAAACTAACGGCGTTTAGTTGGTCTTCCAGGGAATTCGAAGGCGAACCAGAACGGCTTCTCCGTCTTTGTTTTGTGCGTTCCCACTTTGCACGAAACCTCATCACATATTATTCGGCAAAAGGGGAAATGCAGTGCCTAAAAGTAACTGCCGTATGAAGATACTGAGATTCTCTTTGCTTAGAAGCTTCATTTTTCCGAACAAACAAATCTGGTTTCCGATCACCGCCTAGATCCTTCCGAACGATGCCCTGAGGTACTGCGGCATTAATGTTTCTAGCGCATTGCATCTTTTGCCCATTGTATCAGTTCCCGGTTTCGGTCAACGAGGGTCGGGTAGATCTCCCTGCGAATTTTAGGTCTACGTCTTTCAAGTTTTAAGAATGAGAAATCATGCTGATAAGGAAGGTGACAAAGGCACTCCATTTGTCTCACGTCGGAATTCTTACACCCTCTATATTAAGTAATTTTTTTCACAATTACGTTGTGATCTTTTCCGGAAGATAGTAATTAAAAACATTTGGGCATTGGTAAAATCAAATCAATTCTTTTTTGATTTTGCCGTATTTGCCATTATGCATATTGACCTAACTAATTAATCTGAGTTAACCCTTGAAAACGTACGAAGACTCATTTCTGAAGGTGATGATTCCAAAAATACACAGTTAAGGGTTACTAAATCCGGCATGGTCTTCCTATCATCTGATGTTGGCAATGTGAACATTGACAACATCTTATTTCAGTTCGAAACTAATGAGGCCGGAAACGGCTACGTGGGGCCAACTGCAGCCAAGGATGATCGGTGGGTGACTAGCATCTTTGAAACGCTTAAGCGAAACTGGCCGAATCCTGAAAGCAGCTCCATTGACAACTTCTAAAATGACATAAACCCTGCGAACATTATTGGCCAAATTCGATGTATGTCATGGTACGGGTTGATAAAGTGTGTCCGAATCCAGGAATAGTTCATCAGTTCATCAAGTGTAACTTCTGGGGTTCCCAATTACAATTAAACCGACTTTGGGTACCTCGATCTTTTCGATCGACAAGTTTACCTAAAGTCATTTTCAACAAAGGTTATTGTTATGGGTAAACTCGAATCAGTGGTGCAGATCACCGGCACCCTCGACAACTTGTCTTTCTTTACCAGAGCCGGCTCGGACAAAATCATTGTCAGGCTCAAAGGCGGACCTTCCAGAGAAAAAGTTCTTACAGAGCCTAATTTTGAGAGGACGCGCGAAAACGCGAGCGAATTTGCGGGGCGCGTATTGGCGAGCCAGATGATCCGCCGGACTATTAGTGCCATGTCCGGAATCTTCAACTACAATGTGACCGTCGCACTGCACAAGCCGCTACGGGCTCTCCAGCTACTGGATACGACCAGTCCGAGGGGACAGCGCACTGTCATCTTCTCGCGCAAGCCAGCCTTCCTCGAGGGACTGAACTTCAACTCACGCGCATCTCTTGACTCGGTGGTCCGTACACCCATTGAGTGCACGCTGAGTGCTGAGGGGAAAGCAGAGGTTTTCATTCCTGAGCTCATCCCTGATTTAAACCTGATCCTCCCGGAGAAATATCCGTACTATCGCTTCGTCGTAGGCGTGGGCGTTGTTCCTGATCTGGTATACAAGGACGGAAAATATGTTTCTGCAGTCCCCGGTATGCGACTATCAACACAGACGAGACACGAAACCTCATGGGTTTCCGTCAGGAGCCGCAGTGAGGCAACAACCATGTCGCTCACTCATCCGCCGGTTCCCAGAAGCAAGGATTGTGTGTGGATACTTAGCGTTGGTATTGAGTTGGGAGCACTCTCGGAGTGGGGAGATATCATGCCGGTGAAAAGGCAGGGAGCGGGGAAGATTCTCAAGTGCCTCGTTCCTGATTTCTGATTGCGGCCCCGCGGAAGTGCAGCACTTCGTGGGGAGAAGGTTCAAGGTTCAAGTTTATGTTTCAAGGGTGACGATTGACCTGGTAACTGTGACGTTGGTTGCCTATACTAATTATACTCGATGATTTCGGATTTGGTGCCCTTCGACGCTCAGACACGACAAGCGATGGATCTGATCGAGGATCGTCACGACCAGGCGTCAATCATAATCGCCTCCCAGATCCCAGTTTCCGGATGGTACAGTACGAGCTGATTGGCAAAAGTACGATCGCCGATGCGATTCTGGACAGAATCGTCAACTATTCCCACCGCATTAACCTGGAAGGTGAATCCCTTCGCAAGAAAAAGGCAACTAATATCTAAAGCTCCGAAAAAATATACTTAATTAGCTCTCAGAAAGTGGCACGATATCGCCGAAATGGGTGGCATGGTATGACCGAAATATCCATCTGTGTAGACTTCTGAAACTGTTGTAATTGAAACTTGGAGAAACTTTTGAGTGACCAATTTTCACGGGAGCTTACAAAGTGACCTAATTACTGAATTTGTCGTCACCCAATTGCGCGAGCCTCCCGGACCCAGAAAAGGTTAAATGTTGAAGTGTAGATCGTAGCAGTTCTTTGGGTGCTAATTTCAGAGGAATATTCTGCTGGCGCGCAAATAGTTGAACGCATGGATTAGCTCTTACCGAACCCCGTTTCGCCGCCGCAGGACTAAGGCAGGACACGAAGCGTAGCGCCTTCTCTTTCCCTTCCTTGGATATCTTAGCATTAACAGTTATTCTCCCCTTGAAGTGTTCGTTGATCTGCATGTGATCGGTGCTAAGGTCATACCAGTTTGGGGTCTCGGGAATATTGAGCATCACTTTGAAGTTCATTTCTTGCAAGCCGCTGAGGAACAGTGAAAATGCGTCGCGATTTTGGATGTTCACCTTGCGATCAAATGTAAATCTAATCCCCGCTTTTGAAAAGAATGCGGAATTTGTGAAGTATACCGTTGTCACCTTCGGTTTTGAGAATATTTGTTCGATGACCGCGGTATTAAGGACTATATTACAAAGACTGGTGTCCCTTGAGCTATATTTCCCGTCCTGCCTTTGACAAAACTTGATTATGTCACTGTAGTGAATTCTTTTCCTGATAAACTCTTCATGAATTCTTATTTTCGCTGCCTCACGGTATTCAAAATCGAAGATGCTGTCTCCGAACAGGTATGACAGGAGGAAGCCTTTGTTTCCGTGAAATGTCGGAATCATTGGACCTTTGATTGGAAGTGTGGGTATGATATCCTTGAGGTAAGAAATTGGTGGAAAGGTTCCAATCATTACTACCGGTTGATCGATAGCCTCATCGTCCGGTAAATAAGGATGCTTTTCGAATATCGGAGTGGGCGGTAAATTATTGGTATGGCTTACGAGATCAATGCAGTGCTTGGCCACCTCATTGAGAAATTCATTCGTTAATACCGTTGGACGAACAATATCGAGTGATTTCAGGAGTCGGTCAAAGTTGTCATTTGGGTTGAATAGAATCATGGCTCTTTTTATTGCAAAGGAAATGTGCCCGTAGACTTCGCCTAATGTTTCATAATTGATTTAAATTCAGACTTAAATAGGATAACAAATACCTGCAAATGTGTAAATCACGGTCCATCGAAGTTGCGGTTTCTTTTTGGGCTCTGCCGACTAATTACACTTGAAATGAGCCAGTCGTTTGATAAATTTACGCAGGAAACATTGTGTAAGAAACATTATTTAAAATGGCCTTACCTACCTTGAAAATCCCGGTCGCCTTGGTGACTTTGTTGCTGCTGTTCAGATTATGGCGTTCTACAAAAAATACAAATTAAGTTTCGAAGAATGGGCTGTTCGAATTTCTGGTGGATAAGCCTGAAGCCCAACATTGAATAAGAGTATTCGAATAGCATCCAGAGTTCTTCAGACTTGTTCAAACACATAAGAACGCTTCGTTGTCGGGCGACGGAACTACCCGAAGAAGTATAATGGTCGATTTCAAAAATTGCTCTCCCAATAACGATATACAAACCTTAATAAACTCTGCGATTAGCGTTCGCACGCAGCTCTCGAGCATAAGAAAAGTATTGAGTGGTGGAAGCTTGCCCTTTTCGGTTTGCTGGGGTTATACTGGGAACAATAATGCAGCCTATTGGTGATTTGTCGTAATGATTTTAATCTTATTTTGAGTTAATATGGCCACACTTAATCCCTTTCAACAGTACTCCTAGGGTGAAAACACCGTCACGAACAACGTACTGCTCATGTTATCATCCATATATGAAATCAATCCCAGATTCTATGAGGAATACATCAACAGCCTGATGGATGAAAATATGCTGATAGAGGTAATTCCTTCCTTCAAGCAGCAGGTGAACAATAAGGGTAATGGTTTTATGGATGGTCATATTACGACCAAGAAGACATCGATCATTATTGAAACGAAGATGCACAGTTTGGAGGCCATTGAGAAGCTTGTATTCGGACAGTTTCAGGGACGATGAAGTAAGTGTGCTCATTCATCTTAGTGCTAGTACGTATCAGGATGGGCAGACCGAGGAAATCCGTGATCGGTTGATGAAGAAGGGCAAGGACAAGAATATTAAGTTCTACAGCCTTTCGTATGAAAACCTTGTTGAGCAGTTAAACCAACTGAATCAGCAATACCCCTATATTCCGGAATTGCATAAGTTGACGTCCAACTTTGAGCAATACTGTCAGTCGATGGACTTGTTGCCATCCTACAAGAACATTTTGCGGGCAATGGCTTGTGGTCACTCGGCGGAACTAAATGTTAAGCATTGCTTTTACTTTGACTTCGCAGATCGGGGTTTCAGTGACTTCAAATATTTTGGGGTATATCAGAAAAAGGCGGTAACCCATATCGCGCTGGTAGAGAATATAGTCGAAGCGGATTGGTCCGCTAAGGACGGCTTGAAAATCAAAGACTCAACGAGGCAGGTTACTGACGACCAGAGGAAACGCCTTTCTCTGGCAATTCAGGATACTATTGCTCACGGCTGGAGTATTGAGCGAGATCATCGCTTCTTCTTGCTGAAGGATCTTATTCCTACAGATTTTCGGAAGACTTCTCCCGGAGGAATATTCAGAGTCAGATATTTCAACCTTGATGAGGTGCAGGGGTCCAAAGTTTCTGATAACATTTTGGAACTGGCGGATAGATTAAGGCAGGTGACTTGGAAATAATGTTGCGACGGCCAAACAGATTTATTTTAGTTGCCCCTTAGTCCGCGCTTCCTGAAACAATACTTCCTATTTGAAGGCGTATTTTCAGGGGCCGATCATCTTCAAACCGGGCTGGTTTTGGGGAGGAAGATCGCATCAAAATGCATAATTTTTCCCCAAATAGGACATTTATTCACTTTTAAGTGAATCATTGCTTGTAACTTATCGTTTAGTGAGTACATTTGAACTTGAAATATGGGATGATGAGACCGAAAGGGTTACCTTTTACACCGTTCGGTGGCAGGATGCCGATTTATCGGAAACGGAGAAGTTTTTCGAAAAACATGAAAAGTCACACAAGGACGCAGTTCAACATCTGTTGAGCTTCCTGCTTGATGCAATGGGTACCGATCACGGTGCGGTTGACGCTTTCTTCAACCGACCGGAAGACGGTGTTTTTGGTTTACCGCCGAAAGGCCGGATAACTGTTGATGAAATCAAATTAAGCTTTCCAAACTTTCCCCTACGCCTCTATGCATTACGCATTAATGACCGTGAAGACCTGGTGGTGCTATTCAACGGTGGCACTAAAACCTCACAAACAAATCAGGAAAGTCCCGAACTGAATTTGAAGTTCAGAGAAGCGGTCTCCTTTGGCAAGAGAATTGAACAAGCTTTGCGTGACGGGATGATCGTGATCGATGAAGAATCGAGAACACTTAAGTCATTTGATGGCTCGGATAATATCACCATATGAACTTTCAACCACATGAGAAGCAAAATTGCTAAGCGTATACTTGACAACACGCCAGATGAGGTGCGTATTTTTGTTCGTAAGCATAGCGATATCGTTGTGCGCGTTTACGAACTAATGCGTGAAAAAGGCTGGACGCAAAAAGAACTTGCCGGTAAACTTGAAAAGACTCCATCTGAAATCAGTAAATGGTTAAATGGAGAGCACAACTTTACTTTGCGTAGTATAGCAAAGCTTGAATCTGAGTTGGGAGCTGAAATCATCTATGTGCCAAAGCGCGATTCATTTCACGTTCAGCGCAGTGGTGGATTGAAATCTGTAGCCGCCAAATCCGAGCCGGTTCCAACCAGGATTACATTCCAGAGTGCAAAATCAAGCAATTCACCGTCCACATCAAAAACTCAACCACACGAACCAATCGCTGCATAATGGCCGAGGCGAAAAGAATACAGCCTGATAAAATTATCATGCGGGAATTCCGTCTGGTGAAAGGCCAGATTGATAGTCCTTTTGATTTCAAGATGAGCGACATCAAATCGTTTGACTTCAAAGTCGATTTCAATGCCAGTTTTAACCTCGACCAGGGATTAATTAAGGCCGATTTTGTTATCGACGTTACGACAATTAGCAATGAGCAGGTTGCGGAGGCGTTCTGCAATTATCATTTTGTCTTTCTATTTTATCTTGAAGACTTGAAGGAACATGCGCAACTTCTTGATGATGGCACAATCGACTGGAATCCATTTCTCGCAAATGCAATTGCATCAATTACCTATTCGACTTCGCGAGGAATATTGATTGCGCGCTTCCAGGGTACGGTTATGAAGGATTTTATACTGCCAGTTGTCGATCCAAACGCACTGTGGAGTAAGAAGCTGCAGCAACCGCCATCCCCTTAGTTAATTCAGCAGTGCCAATTGTTGTTCGCAATTTTGTGTGGACGTAAACTGATTGTTAAGCTTGTCGATATGCCGAATGGTATCACACATTTAACCGATGGTGTTACCCACAACGTCTGGCTATAAGGCGCGCGCCACACCGAAATATACCGCTTTGCGCGAATACCAGGAAAAAGGACTAAGACTAAACATTTTAAATGCTCAGTGTATATCCCTGAGAAGGACCAGAAGCAACTTCAAAAGAACCGCTTTTAAAAATCGCCGAAGATCTTCGGCAGTTGAGGGATCATTCCAATATCACGAATCCCCATAAGTATTCCACCGCTACCTCAGGTACTGTGCAACACGGGCTTCATGCTCGGTCCTTCGGACCACACGAAGCCTTATTTATTAGGCGCTGGCAATCTCACCTCTAATATGTATGTCTGTTTATTTCTTCCGTCAGTCCGATAAGTGCGTTTGAAGAACCTAAAAATATCCCAAAGCCCATTATTAGTCCGTTAGAAATTGTCAATAAGATAACTTGTCTATTGTCCCTAATTTTTTCAATCCTTAATTGATAAACAATGTTGAATAGGACAAGTACCGCAGTCACCAGTAACGCCCACAGTGACCAGTCAAATGATTCTTGTCTCACCCAATCGTTTAGCATTTTTATTGAATCGTCCTTTGTCTCACCGTGAGGAGCTTGAACAACAATAAAGAATGAAAAGTAAACATAAACAAAAAGAAATGAACATGTGTTTAAGATATACTTTATTGTCTCCTTAATAACGTCTCCCTTTCTTTTCACGAGTCCGTATACAAGTCTTAATATCAAAGCTGTCCACGCAACAGCAGCTACAACACTAAACTCCCATAATCTATTTGTGAACTCATATGTCATATGTCTCGATCTTGATATTGCTTGTGCATAACAATTTTATACCCGCAAT
>Ga0065721_10050702_pt1 | contig 18411 bp, 16 predicted proteins | sample Mesricmetagenome_FD_59108 | JGI IMG/M metagenome (GOLD analysis project Ga0065721, IMG submission 59108) | Mesophilic microbial community from rice straw/compost enrichment Sample: eDNA_1 v2 (version 2) | ecosystem: Engineered > Solid waste > Grass > Composting > Bioreactor | place: USA: Davis... | reverse complement strand
CGAATGGAGGACCAGAATGACAATATCGTTCAACTTTACAGGGCGATCTTTTTTTGCAGCATCATTTTGCGCAAATTGATCAGGCCATAACGCATTCTGCCTAATGCAGTGTTGATGCTGCAATTGGTTAACGCTGCTATTTCCTTAAAGCTAAGATCGGCATAGTGACGCAGGATAATTACTTCCCGCTGGTCATCGGGCAACAGGTCCAGCATTTGACGAACGCGGTCATGACTTTGGCGTTTCATCATTTTCTGGTCTGCTCCGTCTTCCGTAAAGTTAATGATTTCAAAGATATCCCTGTCATCGCTGGTTTTGATGGCAGGCGTACGTTTTACCTTGCGGAAATGGTCTACACACAGATTGTGGGCAATACGCATGGCCCAGGGAAGGAATTTGCCTTCCTCGGTGTAGCGACCTCCGCGAATGGTGTCGATGATCTTGATCAACACATCCTGGAAAATATCTTCTGCCAGATATTTATCTTTTACAAGGAAGAGGATAGATGTATACATCTTTTCCTTGTGGCGCAGGATGAGCGTTTCAAGGGCATACAAATCTCCATCCTGGAAATCCTGGATCAGTTCGTGATCAGTTTTTTTACGTAGTGAACTCATAAACTTCTACGGTTTTTTTGAAGGTGATAGGATATTATTAAAAATGGATTTTATTTGAATGGTTTTTCTGTGTAGAAGTCACAATGTCGATAGGCAGTGAAGTTTAGTTTTCAATGATTGCAGTACAAATTACCGATTAAAGATAGAGACTTTTTCGAAAAAAGCAAACTTTAAACAATATTTAAATTTTCTACGCCGAAACCCTACTGTAAAGTATGTATTTGAGTTATCAGAGGCCGGAAGTCAGAAGTCAGAAAATACCGGTTCTTCTGACTTCCGACTTCTGACTTCCGACCTATGACTCCACAGACCTCCATTTTTTTGCTAAAGATTTTGGTAGTAATTTTGCCCTCCTCCTATGGCAGTACGTACAAAAACAAAAGCAACCGTGTCACCGAGAACCTTCGATAGCATTTATATCAAAGGCGCCCGCGTGCACAACCTGAAAAATATATCGGTAGAAATACCCCGCAATAAATTTGTGGTAGTGACCGGCGTATCCGGCTCGGGAAAATCTTCCCTCACCATCGATACGCTTTTTGCCGAAGGCCAGCGCCGTTACGCTGAAAGCCTCAGCGCCTATGCCCGCCAGTTCATGGCCCGCATGGTAAAACCCGATGTGGATTTTATCAAAGGCCTTTGCCCGGCCATCGCCATCGAACAAAAGGTAATTACACGCACTCCACGTTCCACGGTGGGCAGCATGACGGAAATCTACGATTACCTGCGCCTGCTTTTTGCCCGCACAGGTAAAACCATATCACCCATATCGGGCCGGGAAGTAAAAAAAGATGACGTAAATGACGTCATTGAAGCCATCAGCGCGCTCAATGAAGGGGATAAAGTACTTATCCTGATCCCCTTCAAACAACATAAAAACCGGCAAACCCAGGAAGAGCTCGGCATACTCATGCAAAAAGGCTTTTCCAGGCTCTATGCCGGCGAAATACTCCGCATGGAGGACTTGATGGAAAACAAGAAATGGAAACCGGCGGCCGAAACCTATGTACTGGTGGATCGCCTGGTGGTAAAACCATTTGACGAAGACGACCGTCACCGCATGGCCGATTCCATTGGCACGGCTTTTTACGAAGGCGAGGGCGAGTTGCTGCTGGAAGTCAATGGCGCTAAAAAGCTCCATTTCTCTAACCGCTTCGAGCTCGATGGCATGCAGTTCGAAGAACCGGTGCCCAATCTCTTCTCTTTTAACAACCCTTATGGGGCTTGTCCCACCTGCGAGGGGTTTAGCCAGGTGTTGGGTATCGACGAAGACCTGGTGATACCCGATAAACGACTAAGTGTATATGAAGGCGCCGTAGCACCCTGGAAGGGCGAAAAGCTGGGCCAGTGGAAAGACCAGTTCATCAGGGGCGCGCGTAAATTCAATTTCCCGGTACATAAACCCATCATCGATCTTACTAAGGAGCAATACCGCGTATTGTGGGAAGGCAACGAGTTTGTGAACGGCATCGATGATTTCTTCAGAGAAGTGGAGCAAAACCTGTACAAAGTGCAGTACCGGGTGCTGCTATCGAGGTACAGAGGCCGCACAATGTGCCCGGATTGTAAGGGCTATCGCCTGCGTAAAGAAGCCCTGTATGTAAAAGTAGGGCATAAACATATCGGCGAATTGTGCGAAATGCCGGTTTCTGAACTGGCGGCCTGGATGGCCGGTTTGCAATTGAGCGATTACGACCGCCAGGTGGCCAAAAGAATACTGATAGAAATTAACCACCGGTTAAAGACCCTGCTCGATGTGGGGCTGGGTTATCTTACGCTCAACCGCCTGGCCAATTCCCTGAGTGGTGGCGAAAGCCAGCGTATACAACTTACCCGGTCGCTGGGTAGTAACCTCACCAACTCTTTGTATATACTGGATGAACCGTCTATTGGTTTGCATTCCCGCGATACCGAACGCCTGATACGCGTATTAAAAGAACTGCGCGACCTGGGCAATACGGTGGTGGTAGTGGAACACGATGAAATGATGATGCGCCATGCGGATCACATCATCGATATGGGCCCCCTGGCCAGCCACCTGGGTGGTGAAGTGGTGGCCCAGGGTAATTATGATGCCATCATCGAAAATGAAAAAAGTCTTACCGGCAAATACCTTCGTGGCGATCTGAAAATAGAACCGCCACGCACCGTACGCAAATGGAACCGCTCCATCACCATTGAAGGCGCACGCCAGAATAACCTGAAAGATGTGACCGTGCAGTTCCCCATGAACCTGCTGTGCGTGGTGAGCGGCGTGAGCGGCAGCGGCAAAACCACCCTCGTAAAACAGATTCTGTATCCTGCCTTAAAAAAGCTGAAGGGCGAGCCGGCAGAAAAAGTAGGATTGCACAAGGCCATCACAGGAGATGTGGATTATATATCGCAGATTGAACTGGTAGACCAGAACCCGATTGGTAAATCATCGCGCAGTAACCCGGTTACTTATATCAAGGCATGGGACGAAATTCGCGATCTGTATTCAAAACAACCACTGAGCAAAATGCGCGGTTTTCAACCCAAACATTTTTCTTTTAATGTAGATGGCGGTCGTTGCGATACCTGTAAAGGCGAAGGTGAACAGGTTGTGGAAATGCAGTTCCTGGCCGATGTGCACCTTACCTGCGAAGTATGTGGTGGAAAGAAATTCAAAGAAGAAGTATTGGAGGTGACCTATAACGGTAAAAATGTATACGATGTACTGGAGATGAGTGTGGATGAATCGTTGGAATTTTTCAAAAACGAAAAGGATATCATCAGCAAAATCAAACCGCTGAGTGATGTGGGGTTGGGTTATATAAAACTGGGCCAGTCGTCTGATACCTTATCGGGTGGTGAGGCGCAGCGTGTAAAGCTGGCTTCTTTCCTGGGTAAGGGCCGCAGCCAGGGACATATACTGTTTATTTTTGATGAACCAACTACCGGATTGCATTTTCACGACATCAAAAAACTGCTGGCTTCATTTAATGCCCTGATAGAACAGGGCCACTCCATCATTGTGATTGAACACAATACCGATGTTCTCAAAAGCGCCGACTGGATCATTGATCTGGGACCGGAGGCCGGCGATGGGGGAGGTAACGTGGTGTATGCTGGTGTGCCTGCGGGATTGAAGAAAGTGAAGGAAAGTTATACGGCTAAATTTCTGTAAGTGTTTTGCAAAAAAGGACGCGCAGTTGATATCAAAGCCGGAGGCCGTGAAAAAAACGACCGGCGGCACTGGAAAAGTTATTGAACGATAAATAGAAAAACCCTGCGGCAAAAACCGCAGGGTTAGATTTATTAAGGGATTTCGCTTGCTTAGAAAGCTTTGACGCTCTGGCTCTTTACAACTTTAAATTGTTGTAGTCCGGCAGCAGTTTTTAATCTTACAATGTATACACCATCGGGGGTTGCAGGATCCAGGTGAATGATGTTGCCATTAACCTGGTATTTTATTCTTTGACCGGCGATGGAGAATATGCTGAGGTTATTGGGCTGCAGGTCTGCGGAAGTTGCACCAATTAATTGGATTTCACCTTTGGTGGGGTTGGGGAATAGTTTGGTTACAACGCCAGAGCCTTTTCTGTTGTTTACGTAAACTATTTTTGAGTATTCAAATTTACCGTCGATGTCAATTTGTTTTAAGCGGTAAAAATAAATGCCTGCTGAAGGCAGTTGGTCGTCAAAAGTGTAATTGATCGATTGCATGGAAGTTCCTGCTGCCTTAAGTGTGCCAACAGTTTCAAAATGTCTGCCGTCTACGCTTCTTTGCACTTCATAGGTGAAGCTGTTTTCTTCAATGGCTGATGTCCAGTCAAGTGTAACCGAATTATCATTCTGCATGCGACCATTAAAAGAAGTTAACTTAACAGGCAAAGCACCGCCTTCTGCGGGTGTATACCAGCATTCTCCGGGAACTCCGGGAGCTTTCCACCAAATAATTTCAATCCTTTTAATATAACGACAATCGTATGTGATAGAAGTGCCACCATCTGGATCCAATCTGTTTTCTAAACTGTCATGTAAGTCTTTAAACGGTTGGTCATCTTCACCAATTAAATATACAACGGGAGAGTTTCCAAGTGCGTCCATGCCCGGTCCGCCACTTATATAAAGTTTACATAGGTTGGGCGATAAAGGAACTTCGTAGTAACGCACATCCAGAGTCTGCGGACAATCTGGAGTTGATGGCCATGGCTGGGCTAACCCTGTCACTACAAATCCCAAAACCAAAATGGAAAAGAGGTAAATTTTTTTCATACAAAGTTTATTAATTCAAAAAATATAAATACAACAGCGTTTACAGGGGCTTACAGGCACGCCAAATGGCTGCCTTCGATCAACAACGATCGCGGTTCTTTTGACAGGAATGGGACAGTTGGAAGTAAATGAATACTTAACCGGTGGGAATTAATAGGATTGGATTAAGCTAAAAAAGGGATCAATATCAACTTTGCCGTGGAGTTTAGCTAGATATTGGAAAAAAGGATTTTTACTACGGTTAGCGTGCGTTTAAACAAGAGGTTAGAACTGTTTTAAGCCGCTATCATTTTCTACGGGATGGGACGTGAGGCCGAAGATAATAAAAAATGTGAAAAAGCAAAATCATTTCATAAGAATAAAATTATGAGCATGAGCGCACTATAGAATATTTACGATATACACGTCGCAAAATATACCCGCCGCGGGCCTTTTAACACTATCAAAGCATTTCCTGTTATTACTTTGCGTAGCACATACATTATGGTAATGACAAGGTACTTAATATTCATTTTACTGATAATCAGTTCCCGGCTTAGCTTAGCCCAGCAAATACCGGTTCCACGGCTGCTCAGCATGCTCAACTGGAATGACCGCCAGATAGATACCACCCTGAAAAAGGAAGGCTACCTGTTGATGAAAAAAGACGCAGATGACGCCGGTACCCTGTACCAATACTCCTGGTTCGATAAACAAAAAGACGGCAAGGCGGTGGTGCGCTCATTCAATTATATGGATGCATCGGTGCGCAATATGAAAAGCCGGCTGATAACCTATCGAACCTATAATAAAGCAGAATACCAGGATATTGCCTCCTGGCTGCTGGCCAATAACTATCATGCAACGGCTAATTTCGATTTCGACGAACAACAACATACCCTCTACAGCAACGGCTCACAAATCATTCGCGTAAAAGTGATTACCATTGAATTAAAAGATAAAAGGAAATACGTGGCTTATGAGTTAGAAATCGGAAAATAAAAAAAATCGAATGCCGAAGCATTCACTACTTCAACATTCGATATTCAACATTCAATATGCTATATTTTCTATCTCAGCCGGTCGAGACTTTTCACCAGCTTTTCATCTCTTCGAATTCCCCGCATGGCCATAATTAAAAATACAGGCACAATGATGGCAAATACCGCCGTAAGATTGTAATTGCCTTCTCCCGGCACAAAGGTCCTGGCCTGGGTAAAAAACAATACCAGGTTAATGACCGACACCAACAGGGTAATAAGCACCAGGCGGAACTGCTGTTTACGGTTCTTGAATAAAAAGATAGCAACCAGTGCGGCTATGCCCACGCCTGCAGTAAGAATGGTAAGCAGGGTATTGCTTTTAGCCGTGAAATAGGCAAAATGTTTGGCTTGCCCGGCATCTATGATATTACCACTGTAAAAGGGGAATTGCATCGATAAAAAGGCAGCGGCGGCAGCCAGCAATAACCACACGGTTTGTATACGTTGGATCATGACACGATAATTTATCCTAATTCAGGATACAATGGGAACTGTTTCATAAAACTCTGTACATCGCCTTTCACCGATTTCAGGGTGGCTTCGTTATCGGCATCCGTCAACACTTTATCAATCATGTTCACCACAGTTTCCATATGTTCTTCCTTCATACCGCGGGTTGTTACAGCAGGCACGCCTACACGAATACCGCTGGTTACAAACGGACTTTTATCATCGAAAGGAACGGCATTTTTGTTAAGGGTGATATGCGCTTTGTCAAGCGTTTCCTGAGCTTTTTTACCGGTAAGGTTTTTGTTGCGCAGGTCAATCAGCATCAGGTGATTGTCGGTACCATTGCTGATAAGGTTATAACCGCGGTTTACAAATGCTTTGGCCATAGCCTGTGCATTTTTGATGATCTGCTCACCGTAAGCTTTAAATGCATCGGTAAGAATTTCTCCGAATGCCACGGCTTTGGCAGCAACTACATGCTCCAGCGGGCCACCTTGCATACCGGGGAAAACGGCCAGGTCCAGCAGGGCACTCATGGGACGAATATTACCCTTGGGATCTTTGATGCCAAAGGGATTATCGAAATCGTGCCGCATCATAATAATACCACCACGGGGACCGCGCAGGGTTTTATGGGTGGTAGAGGTTACAATATGGCAATCTTCAAATGGATCGTTCAGCAGTCCCTTGGCAATGAGGCCGGCAGGGTGGGCAATATCGGCCATAACGAGGGCGCCAATGGAATCGGCCACCGCGCGAATGCGTTTATAATCCCAGTCGCGGCTATAGGCCGAGGCGCCGCATATAATGATCTTCGGTTTTTCTTTTTTGGCAACGGTTTCCAGTTGGTCGTAATCCACCAGACCGGTTTCCTTGTTCACCCCATAAAACAAGGCCTGGTAGTTTTTGCCGCTGAAATTAGCGGGGCTGCCATGGGTGAGGTGACCGCCCATGCTCAGGTCAAGGCCCAGTATTTTATCGCCGGGTTTCAGGCAGGCCATAAATACTGCGGTATTGGCCTGTGCGCCGCTGTGGGGTTGTACGTTGGCCCAGGTGGCATTGAATATCTTTTTCAGCCGTTCAATGGCCAGGGTTTCAATTTCGTCTACTACCTCGCAGCCGCCATAGTATCGTTTGCCGGGATAGCCCTCGGCATACTTGTTGGTGGGCACACTGCCCATGGCCTGCATTACCTGTAATGAAGTAAAGTTTTCAGAAGCAATGAGTTCTATACCATTTCGTTGACGTTCCAGCTCTTTTTGAAGAAGGTCGAAAACAACTGTATCTTTTTGCATGCCGCAAATATAGGAAGTATGAGGTAGGAAGTAGGAGGTAAGAGGCAGGAAAAAAGAAACAGGCTTGTACAGTAAGGGCATCTTACTTCCTACTTCCTACCTCTTACTTCATGAATTTTCACTATTTTCACGGCTTTTTCAGGGAAACAACCAGCCCGGTTGTAACAGTCTGAAAAACCTATATTTTCAAATGAAAGCAATCATTCCCGTAGCGGGCGCAGGCACCAAGCTGCGACCGCATACCTATACGCAACCTAAGGCATTAATACCCCTGGCAGGCAGAACCATCTTAAGCATAATCGTCGACCAGCTCCGGGATGGCGGTATTCATGAATTTATTTTTATCGTTGGCCACCTTGGCGACAAGATTCAGGATTATGTACGGGAAAAATACCCCGACCTGAACGCCCATTTCGTTACCCAAACCGAACGCCATGGCATAGGCCATGCCATTCAATTGACCAAAGAAATTGTGGGAGACGACGAGATCTTTATCGTACTGGGCGATACCATTTGCGAATACGATATCAAGGAAATGCTTGCCATGTCGTGCTCGGCCCTGGGCGTAAAAAGGGTAGACGACCCCCGTGATTTTGGGGTGGTGGAAATGGGCGAAGACAGCTTTATTACCCGGGTGGTGGAAAAACCACAAATCCCCAAGTCGAATATGGCGCTGGTGGGTATTTATCGCATCAAGGAAACCGCCTTTTTATTCAATTGCCTGGAAAACAATATCCGCAACCAGATTATGAGCCGGGGCGAGTTCAGCATTACCGATGCCCTGGAATGTATGATTCAGCATGGGGCCAGGTTTCAGCCCTTTAAGGTGCAAAACTGGTTCGACTGTGGCAAGAAAGAAACCCTGCTGGAATCAAATGCCACCCTGCTGAAGAAGTTTGGCGGTATTATTTCGCCCGAGCACAATTTCGAGAACACCATTATCATTCCGCCCGTAAGTGTGGCGGAAGGCTGCGATATCAAGAACTCCATCATTGGACCCAATGTTACCATTGGCGAACGGACGAATATTAATTATTCAATCATTAAAGATTCTATTATTGGCTCATTTGCAGACCTGTACGATATCGTATTGACCAATTCCCTCATCGGCAGCGATACCGAGGTAAAAGGGGAGAGCCGGAGTTTGAATATCGGAGACAATACCGAGATAGACCTGGGCGAATCGTAAGCACCATGAACGGTTTTCGTGCACCCATCTTCGCGAGCCCTGAAATGCCCGCCCGGCGGGCGCCTGGCAATAAGGGTAACCGGGTAATTTCTTGATCAATTCTTATATTTTAAGTACCTTCAGGGATAGAGATGCAACATTCAGGAAAGGTTGTTTGTCTCTTAGAAATACGTTCCTATCGAACAGCGGAGGCTACTGAATTTGGGGTGTGCCAAACCAATTAAACACTAATTTTATGAGAGGTAGCAAAAAGTATCTGTTATTAGCAGCGCTATTGCCTCTTGCATTGTTAACCCGGGCTAATAGCGATAATAACAACGATCGCAACAAAAGCGAGCCGGTACTTATGGGCAACGTACATGATGCCGCCACCAAAAAGCCGGTTCCGGGTGTAACAGTTTCCATTTGTAATACCAAAGGGCAGGAAAAAAAGGAATATACTACCGATGCATCGGGTAACTTTCGGGTACCGCAAATGCCGGTGGGTGAAGTGGTGATTGTGTTGGAGAAAAAGGGATATAAAACTTTTCGTCGTGAAGGAGTGGTTATTAAGGAGGGGGTATCGCTCAAGATAAGTTTTGACATCATTAATATACGCGAGGAGGATGAAGGAGATATATTTCATCCGTTCAGACGTATTTATTAAAAAATAGAATGAGGCCACCGGATGGTGGCTTTTTTTATGGTGCTATGGCAAAAGAGACCGGTTCAAATAATAGAACAGCCTCTTTTGTTGGGCGATGATTTTTCGTATTATCCTCCTTCCCCATACTATAAACAGTAAATACGGCACATTGTACTCAACTTGTTCAAAATTGATTTTTCAGGATATCTGTTACAGATTAGGGCCTGTCCCAAAACGGAGGCGGCTCAATACCCAGTGCACGCAAATACACATAACCCTGCCCACGGTGATGAATTTCATTATCGATGAAATAAAAGATAGTCTTATACACCGGGTTTTCGTAGAGTCCAAAAGCCAACGCCACTTCCTGTAAACGTTCGTCGGATATCTGCGGCCAGTAGGTTTCAATGATGCCGGTTATTTCATCCCATTTGTCCAGCAGCGCCTGCCTGGTAGTAGGAACGCCATTCTTGTTGAAATGATCCAGCTCTTCCAGCTTCTTCCATACATCGGTAGCAGCCCCAATAACGCCCGGACCGCCCATATCGATCATTTCCAGGGCCAGTTCGGCAAAAGGCCGCATGCCGCCAACAGAGAAGCTGAACAGCTCTTTTTCGGGAAAGGCTTCTATCACCCGGCGGGTAAGCCTGCGATGACCCTGCCAGTGCTTCAATAAAAATGCAGAGGTAAAAACGCCGGTTGCTGTTGCTGATGCGGGTTGAACGGTATTCGTTGCCATGGTTAATTGTTTTTGAAGTGTTTCAATTGATTGACACTTCAAAGATGAAACCGGTCGGTGACAGCCCTATGTCAGCAGGGTAACAAAAAAATTAAAAAGCCCGGAAAAAGATGCATGGCTCCTCATCTTTACCCGGGCTTTAATCAGGCAGGGCCGGGAACGGCCCTGCATATGAGAGAACTAATTGAAGTGCTTACCTGAATTATGCTGAATATGCATTTCGCCGTCCTCTTTCTTTATAGTTATCTTATCCTTCCTGAAATAGGGTTTGTACCGGTTGGTGATATCGGCGGGTTGTTTTTGGCCGGCCGTTGATAAACAGCTCATCGTTTTTGAATTCGATGGAGTAGGGGGATCTGGTATCCAGCAAACCGGCCTTTTCCATGGAATAGATCATGTCCTGGTAACCTTTCAGTTCTTTCCTGGTATTATCCAGTTCAACTTTGGCTTTCTCCATTTCTTTGGAGAAGTTGAATTTCTCCACCTTCAGTTGTTCTTTGACCTTGTCTGATTCCTTTTGAGCTTCCAGCAATCGTTTTTGCATGGCTTCCTGATTTTCTGCCAGGGCATGGTTCATGTCCTGTTTCCAGTTTTGATTTTCCAGGGCTTCCTTTACCCTGGCTTTGGCATTTTCCAGTTCTTCGCGAACTTTTTGCTTATCTACCTGGGTTACATACTACATCGATTCATCTATTTGCTGTTGTATTTTATCGAAATCGATGCGGCTGAGCGACTCCTCGATGTGCTGTTGAGTTTTTTCCAGGTCCAATCGTTGCATGGCCTTTTCAAATTCCTGCTGAATTTTTTCAAGGGATATTTTTTGTACGGCCTCCTCTACATCATGTTGTATTCTTTGCCAGTCTTTTTCCTGCATTTCTCCCAACCGTTTACGGGCTATTTCCAACTTTTCAAGTTCGCGGTCAAGGTCGCGGCCAAAACTTTTATCAGGGGTAGTATCGTGTATGTGGGTAGGGGAGAGCTGGTGCTGGTGGGGATGTTTTGTCCAGGCGGCCAGAGCTATCACCAGCCCCATGGTGCCAATGCCGGCTAATGCCCAGCGTTTGAAAGCAGTTTGATTATCCATGGCGATGTGTTTGCTTGTGATGAAATACGAGATCCTTCGTATAAAAATACGATAGTTTTCGTAATTTGTTGCATGACGGCGGATCTTTTATTTTTATTAACAATTGTTCAGGCTATTTCCCAGTGAGTACCATTATGTCTCAGCAATGAAATATGCGCCGCTTCAAAAACGGCCTCGTATTGTATGTTTTTGAAATATGCCCAGGCAGCGGGAAAATCTTCTTTCTCCAGATCGCGGTTGGCTATAGATACATGCGGATGAAAAGGCCTTTCATCCATTTTAACAGGAAAGCAGGTTAATGCGTTTTCAAGTTTTGTTTTTAGCGCCTGTAATGGCGGGTTAGGCTCCACATGCACATAAATGACCCGTGGTTTAAAAGCATTGAAGTTTTTTAAATGGATAGAGAAAGGTTCGAAAGTGAAAGATTGTAAAACGGCAATTAGCTCCTGCTCGCGTTCCTGAAGCATACTAAATGGTGGCGCCAGGGTAATGTGTGCGGGCGATTTCAATGCCACCCTGCAATTGAATTGCTGCAGCATATACTGCTTCCATTTCAGCACCTGCCGGTTAATGTTTTCGGGCGCTACTATGGCAATAAAATACAACATGGCATTAACGCGCAACCACAGGCACTACGGGTAAACTTTCATTTCCATCTTCACTTACACTTTGCACGGCAAAAAAATAATTATCTTTCGAAAAGGGGAGTTGAATGGTATTGGCAGTAGTAAATATCTTTTTTTGCCAGAAAGGCCAATGCGTTTCCCGCATCAATACATAATATCCTTTGGGCTTGCCATATTTCGGCGCCTTCCAGTGTAAGTTGGTATAATTGGTCAGCTGTTTTACTTCCACCTGTACCTCCTGTGGCATACCGGTTGATTTGGCCAGGTTGGCCAGGTTGCACAAATTCATGGCCGTGTTTTTACGCAAATATTCAAAATCCATAAACTCGGGTAAATCGCCATATTGAATTCCGTTCTCTACACGCACATCCTGGTGCTGGTGGTAAAAATTCTCATTCATTTCTGTGATGCGCACGGCTGCATAGCCACGCTGCACATAAGGCAAATGATCGCCGCCGCGTAAAAAACGGTCATTGCGATATACAAGCACCACTTCCAGGTTGTCTACATAACGCTCGCCGATCTCTTTTACATAACGCGCCAGCTGACGGGCCTTGCCATCATTCTCCAATCCCAGGTTACGAATAGCTGCGGCATTTTTTTCCAGCTCATAGGCAGGTAGTCCTTCGCTGAATACCCGCACTTTGGTATTGTTGATGATATTGGTTTGACTGGTATTGTTACTGCCAACAATATCGTTGTTCAGTACCGCCTCTATATAACGATTTTGTTGTTTTGCTTTTTCGGCCATAAATTGAGCGCCCAGTAAACCCTGTTCTTCTCCGCTCACGGCTACAAACACCACGGTGGCAGGAAAGGAATGACGGCTCATAATACGGGCACATTCCAAAACGGCGGCCACACCACTGGCATCGTCATTGGCGCCGGGAGCATCGCCTTCGCGGTCCATCACATTGCTGCGCATATTATCCAGGTGGCCGCTGATAATGAAGATGCGGTCGTCGGCGGCATCAACACCTTTGAGGGTGGCTACCACATTGCCCAGCAGGGTGGGTTTGTCTACACGGCGGCCGGGCGCTAATGTAGTAGTGTCTATCATGGCAGTAAGGCGGCCACCGGAAGCTTTGGCAAATTCATTGAATTTTTGCAACATCCATTGTCGTGCAGCGCCGATGCCCCGTTTGGGATCGGTTTGCGTGCTGAGGGTATTGCGGGTGCCGAAACTTACCAGTTTGAGTACATACGACTTAAGGCTGTCTGCGCTGACCTCGCTCACCATTTTTTCAATGGCGGGGTCTTTTTGAATGATGGTTTGCGAACGGGCGGTAAGGCCAATGGTAATAACCAGGAGCAACAATAATTTTCTCATGGGTTTAAATTACAACAAAAAGAGCGATTAACTTTTACGGAATGCCCATTTCATCATCTCCTTCCATGTAACCTTTTTGCCATATAATAAAATACCGGTGCGGTAGATCCTGGCCGTAAGCCAGGTGAAAAACAAAAATGTCAATACCAGCAATACCATGGAAATGATCAGTTCATAGATCGGTACATCGAACATAATACGTCCCATCATTACTACCGGGGAGGTGAGCGGAAACAAGCTGCCAAATACAGCCAGCCCGCTATTGGGTTCAGCTATGGCTTTCGACATAATTACAATCCCCAGTATAATGGGCATCATAATAGGCAATATCATTTGTTGTGCATCCTGCTGGTCATCGCTTACCACGCTGCCAACGGCGGCAAACAAGGATGCATACAGCAGGTAGCCGCCCAGGAAATAAAATATAAAACAAAAGATGATGAGCCCCATGGGTAAGGATTTTAGTCCCACGGCCACATCCGCCATAAAACCTCCTGCGCGCATGGCGTCAGCTGCTTCCTGTCCGGCCATATCCGGCATCAGGTTGGGCAGTAGTATGGGAATAACCAGGTTTAACACCACCATCAAAACAATCCATATGGCAAACTGGGTGAGACCTACGGCGCCAATACCAATGATTTTGCCCAGCATCAGTTGAAAAGGTTTTACGGAACTCACCACCACTTCGGCCACACGGCTCATTTTTTCTTCCATCACACCGCGCATTACCATGGTGCCGTAAATGATCAGCACCAAATAAATAAGCATGCCCAATCCAAACGATGCGGCAGATGCCACACCGGCCACACCTTTCTTTTCTTCCTTGCCGGTAATATTTTCTACCGATACTTCTGATTTGATAGAACGATATTGTTCGGTACTGATATTGGCGCTTTGCAGGCGTTTGAATTCGATGGCCTTGTTGATGGTTTTTTCTATCCTGCTTTTTTGCGCGATGCTTATTGTAGACTGGCTATATACTATTATACTGTCGGTGTTTTTATTGATATCGAAAGGAGGTATATACAGGAAATATTTATAACCTTCCTTTAAGTATTTCTCCTTGAACGATTCAGGTGTTTCATTTGTGATAAAAGTATATTCGGCTTTATCGCCTGAAGCTTTCTCTATCCTGCCTTCAAAAAGATTGGCCTGGTCAATCAAAGCCACTTTACTGCTTTCTCCACCGCCCGATACACCAATAGCGATCATGCTGGCATAAAAACCCAGTATAACAATGGGCACCAGGATGGTGGTCCATACAAAGGATTTCTTTTTTACACGTACCAGGTATTCGCGTTGTATTACAAGTGAGGTTTTGTTCATATCATTTACGCATTGAGGTTTTGAAATTGACGGGAGAGCGGCGTGCCTTCCACCAACTTGATGAAAATGTCGTTGAGCGAAGGCAGCATTTCATGGAAGGAATGAATGCCGGTTTGCCGGTTCAGGAAATACTGCAATACATGATTGGGCGTATACCCGTCGCGTATCTTGATCACCAGCCGGTCTTTGTCATGACCTATTACGTCAAAAGCGTCGGAGGTAATGGTATCGGGAATGGCATCGAGGCCAATAGCAAACAGGTTTTCCTTGAATTGTTGTTTTACCTGGTGAACGGTGCCATCTAGTATCTTCCGGCCTTTATTCATTAATATAATATGATCGCATATCTCTTCTACCTGCTCCATGCGGTGAGTGCTAAAGATGATGCTGCTTCCTTTTTTGGCCAGCCTGTAAATTTCATCCTTGATGAGGTTGGAGTTCACGGGATCCAGCCCGCTGAAAGGTTCGTCGAGTATGATGAGTTTAGGCTCGTGTAATACCGTGGTAACAAACTGCAGTTTTTGACCCATGCCTTTACTCAGGTCTTCTACCTTCTTATTCCACCAGCTTTGCATTTCAAACCTGATGAACCACTCTTTTACTCTTTCCATGGCTTCTGCCTTGGCAAGACCTTTCAGGCGGGCCAGGTACATGGCCTGGTCGCCGATCTTCATCTTTTTATACAATCCCCTTTCTTCGGGCATATAGCCTATTTGCGCAACATCTTTCCCGGGATTGAATTTTTGCCCGTTGAACTGGATCGTTCCGCTATCGGGAAAAAAGATGCCGGTAATCATGCGTATGAGGGTGGTTTTACCGGCGCCATTGGGGCCAAGAAGGCCAAAGATGCTCCCCGGTGCTAGGGAAAAGCTTATATCATCTACGGCTTTTTGGGTAGCATAGTATTTTCTCAGGTGTTGTACTTCCAGAATATTCATGGTTGACTGGTTGGAACCTTTATTGAAAGGTAGTGAAACTGTTTGTTAGTAGCATGAACAAAGGAAATATTACAGACTGTTCCCGGTTTTTGTTGCCATGAGCTGTACAATCTGCTCCGCCACTTTTTCTCCATCCATGGCAGCGCTTACAATACCGCCTGCATAACCCGCCCCCTCGCCGCAGGGATACAGCTGCTTTATTTGGGGATGTTGCAGGGTGGAAGGATGGCGGGGAATACGCACGGGTGAGGAGGTTCTTGATTCGGTAGCCACCACTACGGCATCATTGGTAAAATAACCTCTCATTTTTTTACCAAATTCAATAAATGCCTGTTGTAAAGCCGAAAATATGAAGGGCGGCAATACTTCATGGAGGGGCGCCGCTGCAATACCCGGCAGGTAAGAGCAATCGGGCAGGGTAGAGGATATTTTTTTCTGTGTGAAATCGGCCATGCGCTGGGCGGGCGCTACAAATTCTCCGCCGCCATATTGATAGGCTTTTTGTTCAACCGACTGCTGAAAATACATACCCGATAATGGTGATCCCGGTATTTTGAAATTGGCTACATCTTTGAGTTCTACGGCCGCAACGATACCCGAGTTGGCAAAGGGGTTGTTCCGTTTGGAAGGCGACCAGCCATTTACCACCAGTTCGTTGTGGTTGGTGGCTGCGGGAGCAATGATACCTCCGGGACACATACAAAAAGAAAACACGCCCCGCTCATTCACCTGCTGTACCAGGCTGTAGGAAGCCGGTGGTAAAAAAGCGCCGCGGGCAGGGCAATGGTATTGAATGCTGTCGATGATGGCTTGCGGATGTTCCACGCGTACGCCCAATGCAAAGGGTTTGGCCTCTATAAGGATGTTTTGCTGATGTAACAGTTCAAAAATATCGCGGGCCGAGTGACCGGTGGCCAGGATCACCGCATTGGCATCGAACTGGTGGCCATTGGCTGTACGAACTCCTTTAATAGTGTCGTTTTTACAAATAAGACCGGTCACTTTCTGTTCAAACAACAATTCACCGCCACACTGACGAATCTGCTCACGCATAGCGGTAATGATGTCAGGCAGTTTGTTCGTGCCAATATGCGGGTGAGCTTCATACAGGATCTTTTCAGATGCGCCAAATTGTACCAGTATATTTAATATACGGTCAACATTGCCGCGTTTTGTACTTCGGGTATATAATTTGCCATCGCTGTAGGTGCCTGCGCCGCCTTCACCAAAACAATAATTGCTTTCGGGATTCACGATGCCTTGTTTGTTGAGTAGGGCCAGGTCCCTACGACGCGAGCGTACGTCTTTACCACGCTCCAGTAAAACGGGACGAATACCCTGTTCAATCAGTTTCAATGCAGCAAACAAACCTGCAGGACCGGCGCCTACGATGATGACTTTTTGTGGGGCATTTGCCACATTTTGCCACTGGATGGATTGAATGGTGCGTTCCTGAAATGGTTCATTGGCAAAAGCGCGAATGGTCATCATGATCCAGGGTTGTTTTCCCCTTGCATCGATGGATTGTTTGATGATATGATAGCCGGTAATAGTACTGAATGGTACACCCAGATGATGTGCAGCGGCACGCTGAATAATATCGGGTGATGCCGCCTCGGAGGGCAGCAGTTTCAATGTAATTTGTTGTTGCATAATGTTAGGTAGTTAACCTAAAAATTGTTGAGGGGCAAAGGTAAAAAGGAAATTGATGAATTGTGAAATGAATGAGTGAACGGTGAATGGTAATTAGTAAGTAAAGTTGTTAAACTACCTGAATACCATGAAGCGGGTATTGTTAAACTTACGAGTGTTCATATTTAAGCAGATTTTAAGACTATACGGCAAAAAAGTAATTTATAACTTTTTTTCAGCGAATACGCTGTGACTATTTAATATTTTTATTTTGATCAACAAATAAAAAAAAGGAGATTAATATTTTCTCCGTTTCAAAATATTTGTATCTTCAATAGCATCTCAACACACACTATGAAGAAAGGAATCCTCCATACTGCTATGCCGTTTTCTTTCTTCATCCGCATTCCCTGCAAAAACCTGTATATACAATCCGTTCGATGTAAACTCAATGCTACCTGGTCGGAAGGCCCGCTTTTCAAAATTTTCCGGGCAAATAATTTTTTAGATAGGGCTACTTTAAATTGTAGTAATACAGCCAAGCATGTAGTAGTAATACAGCTCAACAAGTTTGTTGCATTGTTCCGTGGTTTTGGAACAGGTGACAAATTGTATTTTGCAATTCATTCATGTTGTGATTTTCTTTTCAAAAGAAGCCGCTAACTTGAGCTGAAGTGCAAAATCAGAAGGCGTAAAATATATGCATGCTGAGCCGGTTTGACAGGCACTATACTGAAAGCAAACGAAGAAAAAAAATTGTTTAATCGGAGGCTGGCAATAATGTCAAAAAGTAGTGAATAAAAAATTTTTTTATTGAAAAAAAGTTTTGATATTCGTCGCCCTTTAAAACTTTTGTACCAACATCCCCATTGTCCTGTGAAAGAGATTTTGTGAGGATACAGAGCGTAAATTTCTTACTTAACTCAGCATAAAAAACTGCTTGTTGTATAATGGCTAAGACGTCCGACAAAGTATGGAGTAATTGTTTGGAAATAATTAAGGATATTGTTGAGTGGCAACATTTCAAAACCTGGTTTGAACCCATTAAACCCGTAGAGCTAAGAGACAATATACTTATCATCCAGGTGCCCAGTCAATTTTTTTATGAGTACCTCGAAGAGCATTATGTGAATTTACTGGCTAAGACTTTAAGAAGAGTTCTTGGTAAGGAAGCCCGGCTGGAATATCGAATAATGGTTGATAGTGGCAATCACAATAACAAACCGCTGACTATGGATGTTCCTACACACGGCTACAAAACCTTCTCGAGTAACGAGATGGATTTTCCGTTGATCATCA
>Ga0065721_10050701_pt1 | contig 18411 bp, 18 predicted proteins | sample Mesricmetagenome_FD_59108 | JGI IMG/M metagenome (GOLD analysis project Ga0065721, IMG submission 59108) | Mesophilic microbial community from rice straw/compost enrichment Sample: eDNA_1 v2 (version 2) | ecosystem: Engineered > Solid waste > Grass > Composting > Bioreactor | place: USA: Davis... | reverse complement strand
GGAAACCAAAGAGGCTTCGCACAAGCTTCTTTCCTGCCATTTTTCGCGTGTTTCTCTGATATGTTCAAGACGACGGTAGGCCGAAGAGCTACAATTTCACCACACTTTTAGAAAATGCAACGAACCACAGATTCGCTATTCGCAGAAATTTGGGGTCTTTCGCCTCATTTTTGCCTGAATAAGCTTTCTGGGATTCGTTGCATTTTTCAACCCCCTATTTTCCCTAAATTAAGGCTCCTGCGATTCGTTACAAATCAGATCGCCAGCTGCCGTCGTGAACATCGGCCCGTTACCCTACATCCAACCATACATAGGTGCAGCTGACCGCCAGTACTTGCTTTCCCCCTTGCTTGCTCCGTCCGCACCAATCGCCAGCACCGTACCTCTCCGATCCCCCACGCTGACAAAACTAACACTGGTTACCCGCCCGCATCCTCACTTTTGCCGCTATCCAGACGAATCGCATTTTTGAAGAACTTTAGCTACTGAAACAACAACCGTTAATGTGACGTCTAACAAGGAAAGAAAGGTGGTTAAGCGGATGATAGATACAAGTAAGCTGTGTAAAAACGCGTGCATTTTTTTCGTAGTTCTGCTGCTCGCTGCCTGTTCAAATACGGGAATTACCCCAAGCAACAGCGATGCCTCTTCTTTGTCCGAGAATGAACAGCCTCCGGCAACCGGCGTAGTCCCGTCAACTGCATCATCTCTCTTAAACTCTCCATCGCCGGATGCCATGAGCTACCCGGTAAGAAAGGCAGCGGAAGAGGCTGAAAAGCTCAAGCGAACAGGCGAAATTAAAATAGATCAAATTGAAAACGAAGGTGTTGAAGGCGATTTGCTGGAAACGGTCATGACATTGCTGGAAGCCGTCAAAAATAACGACGAGGAAACGAAACGCAAGCTTCATTACGATCCGTCGCAGCTCACTTTTGATGCCGTTGTGGAACCGTTTATTCATGCGTTTACGAAAATAGAGCTGGACAACACAGATTTAGAACATATGATGGATGGATATGATTTTTACAGCGAAGCAGCGATTGCCAACATCACTTCAATCAGATTGGATAGGCAACTGCAGGAGTACGAATCCATCGGTCAGTACATTTTTGTCAAAATAGACGGCCAATGGCTCATGTATCGTTCCTATTAGAAGTATAATTAGCCCTCTTCTAAGGAACAGGCCGGAGGAGCTCCCTCCTCCGGCTGCACAAAACGGTACGCAGCATCTTTCAGATCAGCCGGCTCGGAAGAAATAAGACTCGCGCCAAGTTTAGCAGCCTAATTCATATAAGGTTACAGTCCGAGTCCGCGGCCATTTCCGGACTCACCTTATTGGCCGTTACCGCCCGGGGGAACCAGTTCCGCCAGGCCGTTCATATACGGACGAAGCGCCTCCGGAATGCGGATCGTACCGTCCTCCCGCTGATGGTTCTCGAGAAGCGGGATCAGGATGCGCGGCGTCGCTACAGCCGTGTTGTTCAGCGTGTGGCAGTACTTCAACGAGCCGTCTTCCCCGCGGTATCGGATGTTGGCCCGGCGCGCCTGGTAATCCAGCAAATTCGACGACGAATGCGTCTCACCGTACGAGCGGCGGCTTGGCATCCATGTCTCGAGATCGTATTGCTTGAACGTCTTGTGACCCATGTCCCCCGTACATACCGCCACTTGCCGGTACGGCAGCTCCAGCAGCTGCAGCAGACGCTCCGCATTGGCCGTAATTTCCTGCAGCAGACGCTCCGACTCCTCTTCGTCGCCTCGGCAGAGCACGACCTGCTCCACTTTGGCGAATTGATGCACCCGATACAAGCCGTGCACGTCGCGTCCGGCCGAGCCGACCTCGCTGCGGAAGCACATCGAAGCCGCAGCCAGCCTGATCGGAACGTCCACATTCACCACTTCCCCCGCATAATAAGCGACGAGCGGAACCTCCGACGTGCCGGCGAGATACGCCTCCTCATCCTCCAGCTTGTAGCTGTTGTCCCGTCCTTGCGGAAAATATCCCGTATGCTGCATGGCGTTCGGCCGCACCAAAATCGGCACTTCCATCGGCTCAAAACCGCGTTCCAGCAGCACGTCAAGGGCCATCTGCTGCACGGCGCGATGGAGAAGCGTCCCTGCGCCCTTTAAATAATAATGCCGGCTGCCCGACGTTTTCACGCCTCTCGCGACGTCGATCATGCCGTGCAGCTCTCCGAGCGCCATATGATCGCGCGGCTCGAAGCCGAAGTCGGCCGGCTCGCCAACCCGCTTCAGCTCGACGTTGTCCGCGTCCGAACGGCCGATCGGCGTATCGTCCGATATACGGTTCGGCACGCGCCCGTGCAGCTCGGCGAAGGCCGCTTCGGCCAAACGAAGCTCATCGTCCAGCTGCGCCAGCCGCCGGCCAATCGCTTGCGACTCCGCCTTGAGCGTCTCCGTCTTGGCCTTCGCCTCTGCGGCCGTGTCCGCCCCTTCTCCGCGCCGCTGCATCAGCCGGCCGATTTCCTCCGACAGCCGATTGCGCGTCTCCCGCAGCAGCTCCGTCTCGCGAACAAGCGCCCGCTTCCGCGCGTCCCGTTCGAGCAATTCGGCAATCGACAGCTTCATTCCCCGCAGCTCCGCCGACCGCTGCGCCTCCTCCGCATGTTCCCTGATCCATCTGATGTCCAACATGTACACCGCTCCTTTGTGGCTAAAAATAAAATAAGCGCCCTAATCCACATGGGACGAGGAGCGCTTGTCTCGCGGTGCCACCCAAATTGACCGAACGGAGCTTCGCCGTCCGATCCTCTTTGTTCCGCGATAACGGGCGGATTCCGGTTAACTTAGGACAGGCGGCGCTGCGCCGGCTGCCTTGACGAGAACGCCTCCGAGTTGGATGCTCTTCACTGGCATGATCCCGTTATTCGCTTTGCACGTAATTATAACTCAGAGGTTAGATCAGAGCAAGCTGCGGCAACCCGCTAAGAAGCTGTCCAAGATACAGCTTGTTCACAATGCAGCAGTTCGCAGATATCATCTGACTAAACTTTGCAGCAACTCTGGGCGTGAGCTTACAACGAAGAAACTCATTTAGCCGCCTTCAGCTTTATTTCCTTTGCATTAGGAGCATGGCAGGACATTGTTAAAGTACATGCCCAAAAAATCACCGCGATCATCCCTACCAAGGCCCCCAGTATGCACACACCGAACCACCCCGCCCAAGAGTAAATCCAGGTCGACGCGGCTGCGCCTGCTGCGCTGCCTAAGGAATAAAAAATCATGTACCCTGCAGTCAGTCTGCTCCCCGCTTCTGGACGAACGCTTAATATCATGCTTTGATTCGTAACGTGGACCGCCTGCACCGCGAAATCCAACATAATGACCCCAATGATAAATAGCCACATGGAATGCTGCAGCAACCCTATTGGCAGCCAAGAAAACAATAACAGGAACAAAGCGATGCCTGTCGTGCGTTGCCCCAATCCTCGGTCTGCAAGCCGTCCCGCACTTCTGGCGGCCAACGCCCCCGCTGCACCTGCAAGTCCAAATAATCCAATGACGCTGTGGCTGAACGAAAGCGGAGGGGAGCTCATCGGCAATACCATGGAGGACCATAAAATACTGAAGTCCGAAAAAATGAAGAAGGCAAGCAGTCCGCGAATTCTCAATAACGGAATTTGAATGAATAAATCCTTCATGGAGCGGAGCATCCCCACGTATGTGTTTTGCCTTGGCGGACGCCGTACAGCGGGTGTAACGGTTCGGAATAGATAAGCCATACAGACCATGATTACTGCCGTGACGATATACACGGATCGCCATCCGGCAATATCCTCTAAAGTCCCCGAGAAGGTGCGGGCCAGTAGAATCCCGATTACGATACCGCTTGTAACGACTCCAATGGTCCGTCCGCGATTGTGTTGCGGCGCTCGATCAGCCGCAAATGCCACAAGGACTTGTGCAACGACAGCCTGGAATCCAACCATTCCCATCCCGAGAAATAGAAATAACGTATTCGAAGCTAACGCCACGATACTTAATGCGATCGCTATAAACACCAACATCCCGGTTGCGAGCCGACGTGGATCAAGCAAATCCCCCAGCGGGACCAGAAAAAATAATCCAAATGCATAACAAATCTGTGTCACAGTAATTACCGTACCGATGATCGTGCTATGGATGTCAAATTCCATAGCAATCGAATCGAGCAGTGGTTGTGAAAAATAAACCGTGGCTACTGCCGAGCCGCAGATGACTGCATAAAGTAAAACCGCAGCGTGCGAAAGTTGAGCTTGTGACTCCATGTTTTTCAGACGGAACTTCGAAATACTTGACATTGAACAATCTCCTTATTGTACCGATCGGTATTTTATATTTCAACCAATATACTCATGAATAATCAATGATGTCAATAAAAAGTTGACCTGTATGAAGTGGTTTGATAACATATTAATGTACCAAAAGGTATTTTATGAGGAGGCGTTATGGCTAGAATTCGAGAATTTGATGAACAAGAGGCATTAACAGAGGCTATGCACGTATTTTGGGAGAAAGGGTACGAGGCTGCTTCGCTGAGTGACCTGACACGTCGCATGAAGATTCAGAAACCTAGTTTATATGCTGCATACGGAGACAAATTGTCTTTGTTTGAATCGGCTCTTCGAAAATATAATCAATTACATGCTAAATCCGTTCGCTTGAAGCTTACCAAAGCTGCGAGTGTCAAAACTGCTTTCAGGCTCTTGTTTCTGGAAGGGGCATTCCCTGACGAAACGGAGAAACGGAATGGTTGCTTCTGCATTAATACAATGGTGGAGATGGCTCCGCATGACGCAAAGTTTGAAATTTTGACAAGAGAGCATCAACAATATTTAGCGGCGATATTTGAAGATACGCTTGAACGGGGTATAACTTCCGGTGAGATCGATGGGTCGGTCAACTGCCGGGCAACAGCTCAGTCTCTTGTGGCAGCTTTCATCGGAATAACCGTATTAAAGAAGTCCAATCCAAGTCCGGAATGGGTCGAAAATTGCATCGACTCGGCACTGTCGCTACTCAAAGCGCCCCCGATCTAATGTAAAAAAGCCGCTTCCAGGCGGCCGGATGCCGACGAGAAACAGCTTTTATTCGATATTCGAAATGAAATCCATACCATGATTTCGCTTATTCCTCCGCGGCTTCCTCCGCCGCTGCCGCCGCCGCTTCCAGCTCCTCTTCCGCCTCGGACGCTTCCAGCCCGGCTTCCGCTTCGTCCGCAGCCTCTTCCTCGCCCGCCTCTTCCTCGGCAGCCTCTTCCGCTTCAGCTTCCGCAACCGCGATTTCCTCTTCTTCGGCCAGCTCCACCGGCGTTTCGGCGGCGTCCTGGATTGCCTCTTGTTCCTGGCTCATTCTGATCACCTCCCCTTCATCAGCTATCTTCATTGTAGCGCTTTCAAAGACGCCGGCAAGGGGTGCAAATTGTCGCAAAATAAGAAGTTATCGCGTTTATTGGCTTGTCATTAAAGGCCTTTACAGCACCTCGACTCAAGTCTAGTATAAGGTTAAGACTGTCGGCCGTTTTGCGTTCAGCCGTTAACGGATACGATTAAGACGGCCTGAAAATTCCAAGACGCCCAAGTCCATGGAATGCCCCATTATTTCGTATCGGAGGATATGCCATGAATACCGCTGTCATGTACATAGAATACGGCATACTTCTTATATTGCTGCTTGCGGGGACGGCGGCCGCTCGCATCGCTTCGCGTTTAATGTCCGCAACTACGGAGAAGGAGCTGCACGACAGAACGCGAAGCCTTTGCAAATGGGCGGTCTGCCTGACGCTGCTGGCGGCGGCAGCGCTGGCGGCGCAGCTGCTGCGAACCGCCGCGGCTCCGACGGCGATGGGAGCGGAGCGCATCGTATTGCGCCTATCGATGACGTCCGCCTCCGCGCTGCTGACCGGCATTCCGGCGCTGCGCCGGATCCGCAAGCTGATAAAGCGGACGAAGCAGCGCTCGCTACGTCCGCCGATGGTGGCCCAAAGCCGTCTCGGCGGCCACCCCGCGCTGGTCGCGCCGTTCTTCTGCGCGGCGCTGCTGTCAATAACGGCGCTCGTTATCCAGCTTCCCGGAGCGTCTCCGCTGCGCTGGACGGACGCCGCGCTGCTTGGCGCGCTGCCGGCCGCTTGCGGCCTGGTCTGGCTCTTCTTCTCGACCCGCAGCATGACGGCCTTTGCGCTTGCATACGCTGTGCCGGGCACCGAGCCGGAACGCAGAGGGCCCGGCAGTGCGGCGTCCCCGGTCCGCCCGGCCGGCCGGGAGCGGGCGCATCCTGCAGCGGTCTCGGCCGAAGCCGAGCCCTGTCCGGACGATGAAGCACAGGCCGTCACCAGTTGACCCGCCGTTGTTCGCAATACCTAAATCCAACGAATTGGAGTGTTTAAGAGATGAAAATTAGCGTTCAATCCATGGCGGGAGCCGTTCTGCTGCTGCTCGGAGCCGTCATGCTGCTGAATCAGGGGGAATCGTTCGGCCCCGGGACCATATTCGCCTACTTTTGGCCGTCGCTGTTCGTCCTCCCTCTCGGCCTGTTCTTTCATTGGCTGTATTTCAACATGATGGGGCGAAAGACAGCCGGCTTGCTGATTCCCGGCGGCATTCTGCTGACAGTCGGCTTCGTGTGCCAGATCGCCATGCTGTTCGGCAATTGGGAATATATGTGGCCGGGCTTTATACTGGCGCCTGCGGTCGGTTTGTTCGAGTTTTATTGGTTCGGTGGCCGCAACAAATGGCTGCTCATACCGATCAACATTTTGACTGTGCTGTCGATCCTCTTTTTCGCCGTATTCTCGCTGGGTTCGTTTATCGACGAATTCCTCATCGATCAACCGATCTTCGCCGTATTGTTCGTCGTCGTCGGCGCCATGTTTATGCTGATTAAACGGAAAACCGACTAAAGCCCCGACCGGTCATTCCGGAACCAACCCCGCATCTCCAAGAAATTGGTACTATTTTACACTACCCCTGACAAGACAGGATTTCTCCTCCCGATGTCTAATTATTGTAATGAACAACAACCTAGACAAGATATCGGGAGGGAAATTGTGTCGATCAAAGCCAAGCTTTCCGCGGCAATCTCCGGCATCGTCGCCGTTATACTGGCCTTAAACGTCGCCATTCATTATATTTCTTCCAAGAGCTCGCAGGAAGCTGCGCTAGAAGATCAAATGCACGCCATCGCCAAGCAGCTTGCCGTTACGATCGAATCGATGAAATCGCTGGAGCAATCGCTGGACCAGGAGCTGGCCGAAAGTTTGCGCATGGCCGCCATCGCCGTCAAGCAGCAGCTCGACCCGGATATCGCCAACGTCACGAACGAACAGTTGGAAGCGCTCGCCAAGCAGCTGGACTTGTCCGACATTACGTTATGGGAACGGATCGACGGGGAAATCGTCTCCACCCGATCCTCCAATCCGAACGAGCTCCATATGAATTCCTCGACCTGGGATTATTGGAACACGGCTTTCCATCAATTGTTCGACCGCCAGGAGGTAACGGTGGAAGAAGGGCAGGGGCTGCCGGATTATTGGTCGGGCCCCGTCAACTTTGCCGTCTCCAACCCGAACGATATCAACAAATGGGGTTATTACTATGACGGCACGACCAATTATATGATCAATACGATCATCGAGGTCGGCACCAAGGTCCATTACGACTACGTCAACGCAACCAACGCCATTATTGCCAAACTGAAGGCCAATCAACCGGACATGCTGGAAATTACGGGCTTCGATCCGAAATATTTTGGCGAACAGCAAATTATTAAGATGAAGGGCGGCGTGCCCGTCCATAATCTTGACGTCAGGGGCATCGTGTTCGGCGAATACCGGTACCGGAACGAGCAGGAAGACAACAAGCTGGTCCGTCAGGCGATCATGAGGGGAAAACCGGTCACCTCCTACGCGGAAGCCGGCGATAAGCGAGTGATGAGAACCTTTATCCCGGTACAATCCGTCAAACCTTTTGTAATTGGTCTCGCTTTCGACGCCAAGGCGCTTCAAAAGCCAATCCAAAAGCAGCTGATTCTGCATTCGATCATATCGCTTTCGCTCGTCCTCATTACGATGGCGGCCAGTTATATTATCGCCGGGTACATGATGCGCTCCTTGAATCAGATTTTGTATAAAGTTAACGCCATTGCCGCCGGCAACTTCCAAGCCGTGATTTCCATCCGGAACAAGGACGAGCTCGGCACGCTGGCTTCCCGGGTCAATACGATGGGGCAAAATTTGCACGATTACACGAACCGGCTGAAGCAAACGGCAAGCGAGCTGCAGCGGACGAAGCAGCATCTGGAGTCGTTTTTCAGCCAAACCTCGGACGCGATCCATGCCGTCGACCTGGAAGGCCGCATCACGCAAGTCAACAAAGCGTTCGAGACGATGTTCGGCTGGTCGGAAGACGAGGTGCTGGGCCGGCCCCTCCCCAACATCCCGGACGAGCTTGAAAAGGAGCAAAGCGAGCTGATCGTCAAGGTGCTGCAAGGCGAATCGGTTACCGATTACGAGACGGTCCGGTATACGAAGACGGGCGAAGCGATCGACGTCAGCATCACCGTATCGGCGATTCGGGACGAAGACGGCGCCATTGCCGCCATCGCTTCCATCACCCGCAACATTACGTCCAGGAAACAAGCAGAAGAAATGATCAGGCGATCCGAAAAGCTGTCCGTCGTCGGCCAGCTTGCGGCGGGAGTCGCCCACGAGGTGCGCAATCCGCTGACGACGCTGAGAGGCTTCGTGCAGCTTCATAAGCAGACGGGCTCGTTGTCTCCGCAATATTTGGATCTGATGCTTCGGGAGCTGGACCAGATCAATATGATCGTCAGCGAGTTTCTTGTACTGGCCAAGCCTCAAGCCAACCGGCTGGAGCAGCTGGACGTCGAGAATCTCGTTCGCGATTTGCTGGTGCTGCTCGAGCCCGAAGCGAAGATGTACGGAACGGAGCTGGTTTGGAGAAAGACGGCCGACGTCATTCCGCCTGTTCGCGGGGTCGGCAGCCAACTGAAGCAGGTTTTTCTAAATGTAATCAAAAATGGCGTGGAAGCGATGCCCGATGGCGGAGAACTGGCCGTCGAAATCGATTCGCCGGACCCGAATTGCGTCATCATTCGAATTATCGACCAGGGGTGCGGCATTTCTCCGGAAGATTTGAAGCGGCTGGGCGAGCCTTTCTTCTCCCGCAAGGACGAAGGCAACGGTCTCGGCATCATGGTAAGCCAGCAAATTATCGATAATCACAAGGGCAGCATCGCCTTCCGAAGCACGCAAGGTCAAGGGACATGCGTCGAGATTGTGCTGCCCGTCTGTCCCGACGCTTGATTCCCGCCTTCCCTTTGCGCTAAGCTCTAACATAAGAGCTGAAGCATGTAAAGGAGAGACAGACTTCGCGATGATGGAACGAAACGGCTTATATGAGCGAGCGGCGGCGGCCGGCAAGGAGGATCAACCGTATGGGAATGGCAGGAGGCCCGGCGGCGCCGACGGCCGGCCTTCGCGCATTCTGTTCGTCACGGCGGTGGAAGCGGAGCGGCAAGCCGTGCTGAACGGCTGGCCGGAAGCGAGGGCGATAGCCGCGGGCGTCGGCCCGGCAAACGCGGCGGCGGCCACCGCCTTTGCGCTGGCGGAGGCCGAATGCGATCTGGTCGTCAGCTTCGGCATAGGGGGCGGGTTTCCGGGGCGGGCCGAGATCGGCTCGCTCGTGCTGGCAGACGCCATTATTGCCGCCGATCTGGGCGCGGAATCCCCGGACGGGTTTATCGGCCTGGACGAGCTGGGATTCGGAACGGCGGCGGAACCCGTCGACCTTCGCTGGCACGCCCGGCTGAAAGCGGCTTTGGAAAGCGAAGGGCTGGCCGTGATTACAGGCACGGCGCTGACGGTGTCGACGGCGACCGGTACGGCCGAAACGGCCGCTCTGCGCGCCAGGCTGGCGCCCGGAGCGGCCGTCGAAGGCATGGAAGGGAGCGGAGCGGCGGCGGCGGCGAGAATGAAAGGAATTCCGGCCGCCGAGCTGCGGGCCGTCTCCAACCCCGTCGGCCCCCGGGACCGCGCCGCCTGGCGCATTGCGGAAGCGCTGCAGGCGCTCGAAACGGCGGCGGCGGCGCTCCGCAAACATTTGGCATAAGCAGGACGACACCGAAGAGTCGGATCATAGGAGGTCCTATTTGATGAATATCGCATATTCCCCTTGTCCCAACGACACCTTCATCTTTCACGCATGGGCGCACGGACTTGTGCCGGGGGCGCCGGAGCTGAACGTCACCTATGCGGATATCGACATTACCAATCATCTTGCGGCCCGCGCCGAAGGCCCCGAGGTGCTGAAAATATCGTATGCCGCATTGCCTTGGGTGCTGTCCGATTACAGGCTGCTCCCTTGCGGCGGCGCGCTTGGCCGCGGCTGCGGTCCGCTCGTGCTGACGAAGGACGAGCGGACCGCCCAAAGCGGCGGCCAGTCGCTGGAGGGCAAACGGGTCGCCGTGCCGAGCGAACGGTCGACGGCCTATTTGCTGTTCCGCCTTTGGGCGGCGCAGCAGGTTCCGGGCGGCATCGGCGAAATCGTCGTGATGCCCTTTCACGAAATTATGCCCGCCGTCCGAGACGGCCGGATCGACGCCGGGCTCGTCATCCACGAAGCCCGGTTTACTTATCCGTCTTACGGGCTTCATATGCTGGCGGATATGGGCGCCTGGTGGGAATCCGACACCGGGCTGCCTATTCCGCTCGGAGCGATTATTGCCCGCCGCGAGCTCGACGGCGAAGCCGTCGCCGGCTGGATTCGCGCATCCCTCGATTATGCCTGGGCAAGCCCCGGCGCTTCCCGCGATTATGTGATGAGCCATGCTCAGGAAATGAGCTGGGACGTGGCGCAATCCCATATCGGCTTATACGTCAATCGTTTCAGCCGCGATCTCGGCGAGGACGGATACGCCGCCGTCGAAGCGCTGCTTGGCCGGGCCGCGGCCGAAGGGCTCGTTCCGCCGTTCGATCCCGCCCTTCTTCGGGCTTAACGCAATAGATTTACGCTTTATGCATAATCATTCAATTGACGGCCAAACTCTTTCGGTAAATAATAAACATTAGATATTGGAGGAGGGTGACTAGAAATGTCCATTGTACAGCAATTGATGGATTTCAACCAAAAGTTCGTGGAAGAAAAACAATATGAAGCTTATTTGACGGATAAATATCCGGAAAAGAAGATCGCCATATTGACCTGTATGGACACGCGCTTGATGGAGCTGTTGCCGAAGGCGCTCAACCTTAAAAACGGCGACGCTAAATTTATTAAAAATGCGGGTGCTGTTCTGACTCAGCCGTTCGGCAGCGCCATGCGAAGCATCCTCGTTGCCGTCTACGAGCTGGGCGCTCGCGAAGTGCTCGTCATCGGGCATCACGGCTGCGGCATGACGAACCTGGATTCCAAAAGCCTGGTCAACAAATTTATCGACAACGGCATCGACCCGACGGTTATTCAAACGTTGGAAAACTCGGGCATTCGGATGGAAAAGTTTCTTAGAGGCTTCAGCCGTCCCGAGGAAGGCGTCATGCACAGCGTGCGCATGATTCGCAACCATCCGCTGTTTCCGGAAGCCATCCCCGTGCACGGATTTGTCATGGATCCTTCGACCGGCGCGCTGGAGCTGCTTGTAGAGGATTATCGGGGGGAGAAGTAAACCTTCTCCCTTCTTCATTTTCTTCCCAATCTCATTCCAATCAAGGACGGGGTGATCCTTATGCTGATCCGCAAAGCCGTCAGCGCTTATTTTGCCGCTTTTGCGGGCATCATCTGGTTTGCGCTGAACGCAGCGCTGCATGACGGTTCGGACGCCGACCGCTTCGGCAGTTTTGCCGGATGGCTCGTGCTGGCCGGCCTGTACGCCTTTCCGATCGCGCTGGTCTACGGCTCGCTTGTGTCCATCGGCATGGACCTGATTCTTAACCGCCGCCGTTGGCCCCAAGTTGTAAAACATCTGCTTTCGGGCCTCGGACATGTCGCTGGCGGCTGGATATTCGGAGCATTATTTTTCTCCCTCTTTGGGGGCGGATCGACGCTTCGGCGGCTCATGTATCCAGACGGCTTTACATGGGCCTGCATCGGCACGGCCGCCTTCTTCTTCGCGGCGGACCGGCTTCTTGTCTATTGGCAAGGCAAACGGACCGCCAGGCTGAGATACCCCGTCCTGCTTGTGATGCCGATCGCCGTTGCCGTCGCGATTCTCGTCTCGCTCCATCGCCCGTCGCCGCCGCTTCCGCCGTTCGAAGCCGCAGATGCCGTATCTCTGGCTACGGCAGGAGGAGACAATACGGTCATCGACCGCTTCCCGGACGAAGAAGGCACCGTTCGGACGTCGATTGACGGTTACGACGTCTCCCTGTCGACCAAAGCGGTTCCGCTCGACGCGGGCAAATATGAAGTTACGTTTACCGAGCATTGGACCGGCGGCGACCAACAGGGCTCCTATTGGTACGCTTACGTTGTAGAAAGAAACGGCGTCACCCTAAGCGGCAAAGGCGGCGACCGGCCGCCTTACTTATAGATATTAGTTATAATGAACCTCTGCCAATCCGTAATGCTGGGTATGGCGAGAGTGCCTTCAATGCCGGAACCAGGCCATACGGCCGCCTGCTATGATCGGGCTACGCAATCGGCCAATCTTCCGCAATCAGATCCGAGTTTACTCCGATCGCCGCCTTGCTTCCCGCCGCGGCGGCGATTATGGCTTGCGGCGGGGAGGCGGATGCCATGTCGCCGGCGGCATACACCCCGTATACGCTCGTTCGTCCCCAATCGTCCGTCCGCACAAACCCCTTTTCGTTGAACGCGCAGCCCAGCATTTCCCCTAACGCCGAGGCCATCCGCCATTGCGTGGACACGAACCCGCCCCTGCACTCCACCTGGGATCCGTCGTCCAGCACCATCGCTCCAAGCTTCCCGTTCGTTCCGAGCAATTGCCTGATCTTTCCCGCATGCACCTTTATCCCTACGCGCGCCAGATCTGCCGACTCCTTTTCTTTCAGCGCTCCGGTTCCGTTCGTGCACACGATTATGCGGCGGCTCCATTGATAAACCAGCCTCGTCAAGCGCATCGCGTCGCTGGCGTCCGCGATAACGGCCAACGGCTGGTCGGCCAGTTCCCAGCCGTCGCAATACGGGCAGCTGAACAGGCTGATGCCGTAATAAGCTTCAATACCCGGAACGTCCGGCAGTCTCTCCCGAAGTCCCGTAGCCAGAATCAGCTTGCGGGCGGCGAAGCTGCGGCCCGTGCTTGCGGTCACTCGAAACCCGCGGCCTATGCGGACGGCCGCCAATACTCTCAAGGACCTATGAACAGCTGCAGGGTATCGGGACAGCTCCTGCAACGCCAATAAGCGAAATTGTTTGGGATCGACGCCGTCTCTCGTGACGAAACCGTGGACATGTCTCGTGGAGGCATTGCGGGGCTTGCCATCGTCCAGCAGCATAACCGTTCTTTTGGCCCTGGCCAGCACCAATGCGGCATTCAATCCGGCAGGCCCTCCGCCGATTACCGCGCAATCCATCATCATTCCGGATTCCTCCAGCTAACAGGCCGAATTTTCGTGCAAACCAAACCTTTCGTATATGTATATCGTATAATACGGCCCCTCATGCCAACGACGCCTTCCCATTTCTGACACTAGACAAAAAATGCGCCTTTATGTATTATTAATATCATTATAAAACATTTAATATTTTTATTAACCTATAAGGAGGACATCATGAGCTCATTACCGCAAACCGAGGCCTATATAAACCCAGTCGTTTTGCAGCGCGCGGACCCTTGGATCTACAAGCATACGGACGGCTACTACTATTTCACCGCATCCGTACCGGAATACGACCGCATCGAATTGAGAAGATCGTTGACCGTTCAAGGCTTGGCGGAAGCGCAGCCCGTCGTCTGCTGGAGAAAATACGAAACCGGAATGATGAGCGCCAACATCTGGGCTCCGGAAATCCATTATATCGACGGCAAATGGTATATTTATTTTGCCGCCGCCCGCACCGCTGAAACAAACGACGGCTTGTTCGATCACCGCATGTTCGTTCTGGAGAACGCCAGCGCCAACCCGCTTGAGGGCGAATGGACGGAAAAAGGCCAAATTCGCACCGCTTGGGAATCGTTTGCCCTGGACGCCACCACCTTCGAACACCGCGGAACGCGTTACCTCGTATGGGCGCAAAAGGATCCTTCGATCGTCGGCAACTCCAACCTGTACATTGCCCCAATGAGCAATCCGTGGACGCTGGAGGGGCCGCAAGCCTGCATCACGACGCCGGAATACGATTGGGAAAAGATCGGTTTTCTCGTCAACGAGGGAGCGGCGGTGCTGAAGCGCAACGGCCGCATCTTCATCAGTTATTCGGCAAGCGCAACCGATCACAATTACTGTATGGGCCTGCTGTGGGCGGACGAAAACAGCGATTTGATGGACCCGGCCTCCTGGAGCAAATCCCCGACGCCGGTATTCCAATCCGACGCTTCGGTCAGCCAATTCGGCCCCGGTCACAACAGCTTTACGGTTGCGGAGGACGGGAAGACCGACCTGCTGGTCTATCATGCCCGCAGTTATACGCAAATCGACGGCGACCCGCTGTACGATCCGAACCGCCATACCTGCGTCAAAGCCTTTACATGGGACGAGAAAGGCATGCCGCAATTCGGCACGCCGGCTCCCGCTCCGGCCGTTCCCGCTTTATTGCAAAAGGGCTGACCGTTTGCAAGCAAGCCGCTTAAGCAGCCAACCATGCCGCATCCGATAAGGGTGCGGCATTCGCATGTGCCGGCACTCGCGATGAAAGCGTCGTCATTTGCAGGATGCCCCAATACAATCAGCACAAAGGAAGGCCTGTGCGGCCTTCCTTTGTGCTTGATCGGCAGCCGGAGCGCCCGCTCGGCGGCCTGACGTCTGGCGCCCGCTCGCCGGCCTGGCCACTGGCGCCCGCAGGCGCCGTCTGCGGCCGGCGCAGGACGCGCCCGAAATTATTCGCCTTCGGCTTCCGCGATCGCTTTTCTCTCGTAATACAGCTTAAAGACGATATCCTGGTTGTAATTGCCGAAGCCGGTGCCGAACAGCGTGACGCCGCCGACGTTTTCCGCGTCTTCGTGCACTGCGATACGGAACGTCCATTGCTTCAAGTCGATCTGGAGATCGGCCAGCTTGACGTCCGAGATCCGCGTACCGTCGATGAACGTGCCTTCGTTGTTGATTTTCAGCACCTTCAGCAAGCCGTACTGGTTGATTTCGTCCCACCACCAGTCCGGGGTGTAGCGGCCCCTGCTGCCGCCGCCGAAATCGCCGGGGCTCGTCCAAGTGCCAAGCAAGACGCCGTTCAACGTAAACGTAATATCCGACGGCCAGTTCTCATTGGCGAACGGCGCTTCCGACGAAATTTCCATCGAAATTTCCAGCTCGACCGGTTCTTCGTTTTTCATCAAATAGTTGGCCAGACGGTACTCCACAAATCCTTGTCCGAACCATAAAATTTTGGCGTTGACACGCTCCGGCTCCAAAAAGGCGCGGGGTTCGTCGAACATTCCGATAACCTTGACCGTTGTCGCCAATCCGCAGGTCGGATTCGCTTCGAAGTCGGTGTAATGTCCGACCGATACTTCCGTAACGTGACATTCGCGGAATACCGTTTCAACCTTGGGAGGAAAAATGATTTCAATGGAATCGGTTACAAGCGTGCATACTTTTTTGGCCCCGCCTTTGCCGGGCTGCATCGACGTCTTAATAATGCTGGCGCGCTCCAGCTTCTTGACGTGCATCGTCATAATTGCGCTGCTCAGGCTCAACGCCTCCGCCAGCTCCTTGACGTTCATCGGCTTCTGGGCGAGCAGACGAATCATTTCGATCCGCACGCTGCTGGCCAGCGCTTCATAGACCGGGAGGGAATGCTGGGATATATCGATTTTCATTCGGGTCCCATCCTTATAAATAATAGGTATGTAAATAAATATACCCCAATGTTAACGACTGCACAACTCCTCTATTAAATAGGCGACAATTGGAAAAAGGCGAAAACGGATGGACCGAAACCGCTTTCGCCGATTAAGTTGCCATTCCTATCGCAGATCATCCGTCACCGGGGTCTGACCAGCGTAAACGTTTCTCCGAGCTTGGCGTAGTCGTCCCCGGCGAGCCTGCTTACGGGCGACAGCTTCTCGCCATCGATCCGTCCGTCCGAATACAACTCCTCCGCAATATGGAACCGCACGACGCGTCCGATGAGCAAGTCGCATGCCGGCTTATCGTCTTCTCCCCCAAGCTGCAGCGCATGCTCCAGCACGCATTCCATCCGGATTCGCGCCTCGGCGACGCCGGGTACCGTCACCGCATCGCTTGCAACGGCCGTCAGACCCGCCAGCTCGAGCTCGCTCACATCGGACGGTAGGGCAGCCGCCGTTCGGTTAATCGCTTCAATGTTGCGTTCGTCCGCAATATGGACGACAAACTCGCCGCGGTTCGCCGCATGCCGGGCCGTATCCTTGGGTTGCCCGTCCTTGCGCTGAACCGATACCGAAACCATCGGCGGGTCCGAGGATACGACATTGAAAAAGCTGAACGGCGCTCCGTTGACGACGCCGTCTTCCGACAGTGTCGTCACGAAGGCGACCGGTCTAGGAATGATGCTCCCGATCAGCAGCTTGTAGTTGTCGCGGGCGCTTTGGGCGGCGGGATCGACGGCGATCATGCGAGCGCCTCCTTGCGCAGCCATTCCGCCGCAGCCTGCGCTTCCGTGCCGGTTAATTGATGGCCAAATCGTTCCCAATGCACATGAACGTTCGCTCCAGCGCCGCCGAGCAGAGCAACGAGTTCTCTCGTCTCCTGCGGCGAGCAGATCGGGTCGTTCTCGCCCGCTCCGACAAATACGGGAAGACCGGACATATCGGGCAGCTCCAAGCCCCTCAGCGGGACCATCGGGTGATGGAGCACGGCGGCCTTCAGGGCGTCCTTGTAATGAAACAGAAGACTGCCCGCGATGTTCGCTCCGTTTGAGTAACCGACCGCAATGACGTTGCCGTGGTCAAATCCGTATTGCTCCGCAGCGGAATTTATAAAGTCGAACAGCTCCTTCGTGCGATACTTCAAATCCTCGATGTCGAATACGCCTTCGGCCAGCCGTCGGAAAAACCGGGGCATGCCGTTTTCCAGCACATTGCCCCGAACGCTCAGAACCGACGATTCCGGCGACAGCAGCGCCGCAAGCGGGAGCAAATCCCGCTCCGTCCCTCCCGTGCCGTGCAGAAGCAGCAGTACCGGCGCAGTTTCGTCCTTGCCTTTGGCAAACAAATGTTTCATCCCCTTATCCCCTCTCCAATTCGCGAACTTCGAACGGCGTCAGCATCGCCTCGATTTGAGGACGGTGCGGCTCGTACCATTCCGGCAGCATCAGCTTGCCGCCCAGCCGTTTCGGCTCCTCGTCCCTTGCAAAGCCTGGAGGATCGGTAGCGATTTCGAACAAAATGCCGCCTTCCTCGCGGAAGTAAATCGCGTTGAAATATTGACGGTCGACGATCGGCGTCGGCTGAAAGCCGCTTTGTTCCACATGATTTCTCCAGCGGGCATGCTCGGCGTCGTCTTTGGCGCGCCAGGCGATATGATGCACGGTGCCGTGTCCGCCGCCGCCAAATGGAACCGGCGAACCGTTCAAGTCGATGACGTTGCCGAGATCGCCATGGGAGCGGTAGCGGACATACCCGGCATCCTCGCCGATTTTTTGCAGCCCCATTACGTTCTCCAGCACATGGGCCGTCCGGTCGGGAGCCGTGCTGAGCAATACCGCTCCGCCAAATCCTTTAATCGCTTTGTCGGCCGGCACGCCGCCGAACGACCATCCGCTCTCATCGCCTTCCGAGCGCTCGACGATTTCGTTCCGAAGCCCGTCCGGATCGCTGAACTGCAAATAGGTTTCTCCGAAACGGTTCGCCTCCTGCACCTCAACGCCGAACCTCTCCAGCCTTTCCTTCCAGAATGAATATGAGCCTTTCGGCACGGCGTAACTCGTTATCCCGACTTGCCCCCCGCCGATTCGGCCCTTGCGGGAATCCTTCCATGGGAAAAATGTGATAATCGTGCCGGGACTGCCCATTTCATCCCCGAAGTACAGATGATACACTTCCGGCGCATCGAAATTGATCGTTTTTTTCACGAGCCGAAGTCCCAAAATGCCTGCGTAAAAATCGGTTGTCGCCTGCGCGTCCCTAACGAACGCGGTAATATGATGAATGCCCGCGGTTTGCATAGACATGGATAACACTCCTCGTATAGTATTTCTAGAACATAACTTCGAGTCATTTTCCAGCACCCGAGAGTGTTGGAAAGGCCCTCTCGAATTTCCAGTACGATCGCACCTTGAAAATTGAAAAGGGACTGGACTT